>JAAUXU010110043.1_pt1 | contig 16586 bp, 16 predicted proteins | sample 7278151 | NCBI WGS metagenome assembly JAAUXU01 (sample SAMN14350113, study PRJNA611818) | marine sediment metagenome | isolation source: surface marine sediment (1.8m) | place: French Polynesia: Moorea | collected 2018-08 | reverse complement strand
GAGCCAGTCGAGGCTCAGTCCGCTTCACTTACCAGATAGAGCGGGAGGACTTCACCCTGGGCCTGTCAGGGGGTATCATCTCGGAAGACCAGCTGGAACGGCATCGCCTGGCCGAACTCATCCTGCACTCGAGGGAAGCGCAGGCCGCAGCCAACTCTGCCTACGCGAACCGACATGGCCACCGGGACAATGATGGCATTTGACTGAGCCTTGCAGGCCATGGAGCATGATTTCTTGACCAAAGTTTCCATTCTTATCCCAGTCATAGGCCGAGCTTGGCCCTGGATCGCGGGGGTGGGAATGTGCCTGGCCCTCCTACAGAGCCTCGGGGGATGCCTGGCCAGAATCTACCTGGCTTACCGGATGAAGGGCTTTGGACTCTGGCTGATCCCAGCTGCCCTCGGCATCACGATGATGCTGGTTATTATCCCTGTGACCATCTTGAGAAGGATTTGGGCCAACCTGGCCTCAGGCAGAATTCCAGGTGCTTCTGTGGCTGACGACCCCGACGACTCGGACCTGAGGGGACCGAAAACCTCCACCCAAGGCCCCAGAGCCTCCCTCGTATGGCTGGAAAGCTCTGCACGAGCAGTTAGACCAGATAGACGAGCCACCCATCAAGAGGATGGCTTGTTCCTAACCAACCCAACCCCGGCCGAGGTGAAGACTCGACGCTCAGGAGATCGGGCTGAGCCCTTGAGGGGGACGTGAAGCATGCGGCCTTCACCGTAACGTAGATTGTGACTACAGGCACATGGACGCCACAGCACAGTATAGGGTACCGATGTATTGATAGACAATACCTGTCACTAGGCATGTGCGTAACTTGTATCCAGTAGCAGGCTATAGATGTAGTCTGTATAGTTAGGGCTGTGGCCACCAGAGGGCGTGACCATAGGGAGCGCACCCCTTCTCCCCTAGGACAGAGAAGCGGCTGACCAGGTACGGCAGCAGCGGAGCTGGCCAGCCCAAGGGAGAAGGACGAGAGAGGCAGTCTCTCTTGGGAGTTCGAAGAGAACACATCTTCATTACATTGTGTGAATGAGAATAAAGTCATGGCTCCAGTTCGGCATAATGGTGTGTCACTTAAGAGTATCGGTCCTGACTCTGGAGAAAGGCGCCTAGGGAAGCGTGCCCACAGCGCCCCTAGGCGGGATTCTACAGGACACTACAACTCTGGGCCATTCCCTGACCCAAGGGAGAACTGCCAGTTCTGGCACACCTGCCCCTAGCCCATCCACAGGCACAGTCCGCAAGAGAACCCACGGTGCCACACCCTTTGGCACAAGGGGCATGGTCACTAGGACAGACACCAGCCTACCAACCCTGGATCAGTCCGTCGTCATCCCTGTGGAGCCTATCCCCCAGGAGTTCCTCACTACATACTCCAGGGCTCACCAAACCCCAAGGGTATCTGCCAAGAAGTTCATCGAGGATGTACAACTCCCAGGCTACAACACCAAGATGGCCAAAGCTTCGGACACACCTTCGACACCCTCTGATGATAGCAAAAAGGACCCAACTTACATCCCGTAACTCTGTACATTATCTTAATCATTTCAAATGTAAAAAAGGACTCAGTCCAACACGGAAAAATTGGGGGGCAGGATAAATACTGGTTCGGAAACAAACCCAGCAAGATTTTAAAATTTTTTTCCATTCTAGACTTTCCCAATATCAGGTCATATGGGATGCGCACCCAACAACTATTGGCCCTCACCATCCTTTTGGCAACCGAAGGCCTACAAGTGTATGACTGCAACGGACGTGAGGCAAAGTTTGAGATGATCTCCCTGCTGGGACCCAAAAGATGCCCAGACCCCAAAAGAGACTACCACCAACCCAAGACAGAAGTGGTACAGCTCTTACAGCAGAAGGAGGATGTGCGAGTAACTGCCCACCAATGCCAAGTGAAAAGAACCACCAGAGTAACTCACTGCGGCTACAACAGCATCACTTATGGTCAACACATCACTAACTGGCAACAGACCATGAAAGTACCCAAAGAGGAATGTTGGAGAGCCGTAAAAGACAGGTCGATCATGCTCCCCAACAGAACCCTGAAAATAGCTGCCAACAGGCATATGTCTACCACAATCATCATGAAGGTAGGGTTGGATCAACAATTCAACTGCAAGTATGGACGCTTCGTATCTGGGGGAAAATACTTCTGATGGTCCTTCAAGCAAACAACCCTGGAAGTGAATGTCCACCCAGTGAAAGCAAGATACGACCAAAGAATGGACCAAATTGTCCTGAACAACGGGGTGCAGGGACGATTCTCCCCAGGGGTTCTACATGACAACCAATTGTGTACAATTGTATGGACACAAAAGCCAGCAGACTGTGAGGACTCAGTCTCACAAGTCTATCTGGGACCTGCCAAGACATACAAGTTCATGGGAGGCCAGCAGGAAGATGAACTTGACCTCCTCGGGAACTCGATATTCATCTGCATGGGCACCCAAGACCGAAGCGAGGACGTCCAGTACATGGGCCTGGTCCTACGATACCCAGAGGACATATGTGGGAAGAGGTGCTACGCGACCCAGGTGCAAGACCTCTCGCATTGCCTGAAAAGAGACACAACCAAGCTCGAACCCATCGCATGGAAGACTGGATTTCCCGTGGACCTAGTCACCCAACAAGCGAGACTAGGGCACGCACTCTTGCAGACCAACCTAAGGATGTACGACTGATTCACCTTGATTCAGCAGGACCTATGTAAGGTGGAGCGACAGGTCTTAGAAAACACCATCAATACCCTGGCTGGCAGCAGCAATCGGTATGCCCTCAACTCACTCCTAGGCCCAGGCCACAGGGTTACCACCGTAGGAGCCACAGCATATGTCATGCGATGCCAGAGCCTCCAGGCCGCCCGAAATGCACACAGGAGATACCCATGAGGTTATCCAGTTCTAACAATACCATCAAGTTCAAAAGACCCTATGAGCTTCACATTAAGCGGTTACGCCATGGTGATCCCATGTGACCCTGTGGCCCCACCAGGGTGGAACATCGATGGCCACTGGTATTGCGCAACACCGATGGTAGAGCCCTTCAGGGCTCTGAAGGAGTTGGAAGCCAAGACTATGGAATTCAAGGACAAGGACTTCATTACAGGTCTGGATGGGAATATCTACTCCAACATGCAGATTAGGCAACATTGGCTCGTGCAAAGAATCTACAACTCAAGAGAGGCCCAGGCCATTATGGGCTTCTATTATGCCAATGAAGGAGGCAACGTGGGACCTGACAGCATCTGGTGCTTCAGGACAGGACTCTCAGGCGATACTATTGTTCAGTTGGAACAGAGCGTGTTGTCTCAAGTGTCCTTTCTCATCCCAGCCATAGGGAGTGCGTGGCCTTGGATCGTGGGGATAGGCCTAATCCTGGCCATTGTCCAAACCCTCGCTGGTTGCATCGCCATGGTGTACTTAGTCTATCAGGCCCAAGGAATAGGGCTGTGGTTAATTCCCGCTGCCTTGGGGATGGCCTTCACCCTCCTGGCTATTCCCTGTACCGCTATCCGGGCCATCTGGAAGAACCTCAAACAGGGCCTGATCATGGACATCGAGCAAGAAACCATGCAGGAGAGAGAGCAGGCCCTGAGAGGACCAGGACCACGGTTGAGGAAGACTCGTCTCTACCTCGGTTTATCCTGGGATGACGAAATTGACGAAGAGGCCGATACCAACTTTGAGCCGCCGAGCAAGAAGGCAGTTATTGGCATTCCACTCAAAGATGTCAGTCGGCTCATCAGGGCCTCGGCTCCCCAAATCAACTCCACTTTCGGTTGGGGCAAGCCCCTAGCAGGGGATGTGAAGCAGACTGACCTTAGCCGACTCTACGTGGTTTGCGTGGAGGAGCCGAAGCTTTTATGTGGACAACGTAGATGCAACCGAGGAGTCTCCCGAGGTTGCTCCTGCTGACCGCTCGTGGGGGAGCAGTCTTGGGCGAGCGCCCTCGCCCCAGCAGTAGTAGTCTAGAAGTAGTATGTATCAGTAGCTCTTATGTTATCAACATGAGCAGACCAAGTGAATACATGTATGAATCTGATCCGGATCCAGTCCCCTTCCCTCTGCAGCATCCTGGTAGTACCTACTACGAAGTAAGCATGAGGCCCTCCTGCTTCCATATGGCCGACGCTACACATCCCCAAGGAGGAATTTTGGAGGGTCGTACAACAGAACACCATCAACCTCCTCAGCAGGACCATCAAACTGGGCCCCAACGGCCACCTGTCCACAACCAACATCACCAGGGGCGGCCTGGACAGGGAATTTATTTGCAAGTACAGCCAATTTGTGTGAGGAGGGAAATATTTCCAGAAGTCGTTCGAACAAACAACCCTGGAAGTGAACACCCTTCCGGAAGGAGCCACATATGACCAAAGAACAGACCAGATCATCCTGAACAATGGAGCTAAGAGGATGATTCTCCCCGGGATTCCTGCATGACAACCAGTTGGGGACAGTGGTCTGGACTCAGGAAGAGTCGGACTGCAGCAGCACTGTGTCGCAAATCTACCTGTGGCCAGCAAAAGTATACGAATTCATTGGGGACAGCAGAGAAGAGGGGCTAAACCTACTAGGGAACTCAATCATTATTCTGGATGATGAGGTAGGCACCCAGGACAAGAGTGAAGACATAAGATGCATTGCAGGACTCATCTTGTGGTACCCCGAGGACATCTGCAGCAGACGATGCTACATCACACAAGTGGAGGACTTAGCACTCTGCCTAAGGAGGGACTCAAAGAAGCTTGAACCCATCATGTGGAAGTCTGGATTCCCCTTGGAACTCGTCACCCAACAGACCAGGCTAGGACATGCCCACCTACAGACCAACCTCAGGATGTATGACAGGTTTGCATTGATCCAGCAAGACCCATGTAAGGTAGAAAGACAGGTTCTGGAAAATGCCACCAACACCCTGGTTGGAAGCAACAACCGGTATGCCCTCAACTCGCTCCTGGGGCCTGGGCACAGAGTCACTACTGTAGGCACGACAGCATATGTCACCTGATGCCAAGGACTACAAGCTGCCAGGATCAAGTACTGCAACTGCACACAAGTACGACTGTGCAGCTCCAATAGCTCTATCAAGTTTGCAGACCCAATCAGTTACACCCTGAGCAACTATGCTATGGTGATCCCATGCAACCCAGTGGCCCCGCCCAGGTGGAGCATCGATGGTCACTGGTATTGTGCCATGCCAAAGGAACAACCCTGCAAGGCACCAAAGGAATTCCAGCTCCTTTGGGTTTCCTTTCCCAAATCTTGTAAATTCTGCAACGAGGACTTTGTTACTGGGCTTGGGGGAAACATCTACTCCAACGCTCAGATCCAACAGCACAAACTAGCCGAGAGGGTTCACTATTCACGGGAGGCCCAAGCTATCGTGGGGTCCTACCATGCCAACACCAAAGGGGATGAGGGATCAGATGGGATATGGCAATTCGGCACCAGGCTCTCTGGGGAAACCATCGTACAGATTGAGGAGAGCGTTCTGGCCAAGTTATCCTTCCTCATCCCAGCTGCAGGAAGTGCCTGGCCATGGCTCACAGGGATAGGCCTCATTGTGGCTATGGTCCAAGCCGCTGCAGGCTGCGTCACGAGGGTGTACCTAGTCTACCAGGCCAGAGGTGCTGGGCTTTGGATGATTCCTGCCGCCCTGGGAATGGCTGTCACCTTGCTTGCCATCCCATAGAATGTGATCCGAACCATCTGGAGGGAGCTAGGCCAAGATCCGGGGCCAAATGTACAGCAGGAGACACTGGCTGAGAGAGAACAAAGCCTCAGAGGACCTGACCTGGAACCGCAGTGAGAACAGTGACTGCACCCGGGTGTCTCATGGGCTGATGAAGCAGATCTCGCCGAGCCAGAACCCCCAAGCAAGAAGACGGTCATCGTAGTGCCTCTCAACAACATCAGCCGGTTCCTCAGGGCTTCTGTGCCCCAGGCCAACTCTGCTTCCGGATCAGGGCAAGCCCCTAGTGGGGGATGTGAAGCGGACCTGGCCTGATAGGCTCTACATAGCTGCAGCGACAGCGCAGCGAGTATGCAGAGTCTACACAGTCAGGCTCTGTGAGCTGGCCAGCTGGGGGTTGACCACTCACAGGGGAGCAGCCATCAGAGAGAGCGCACATGGCAGCTCAGCTCCACCAATAGTAGTATATTGTACAGTTAGTTGTTCATGGAACTCAAATGTGAGAAGACCTGTAAATATACATCCATCATGTCCCAGGAAAGAGTGGTTTATGAACTACATTCCAATAGTCATGGATACTATGAGGTTAGCATGAGGCCTACATGCCATGCACTGGCTGACGCTACAAGTCTCTGTGCACCAGGACTAAAAGGATATAAAAGTGCAGTCGTCAGTATGATTTGGGCTCTTACACTCTTGTGCTTTCCTACTTCCTACAATTTGTACAACTTTTCTATTGCTTGGTAAAATATAGAAGATGAGTTTCATCTTCTAAGAGAGTAGGTGTTGTCATTCTTGACCCATATCCCAATGGCAGCTAGGATAAGTAGTTGAGACCAGAAGGTGCCAACATCTAGCCTGAACCAGTTGTAAAGAGCAAGGCAAGGAAATATCTTGCACCTTCTGCACCATTCCATACTTGCGAAGCGAGCTCATGTTCATGTTCCAAGGGTGGGTGATGGATCCAGCAGCCTGTTCGAAGGTGTAGTCGAGAGAAATCACTTGAGTGAGACTGAATCAGGAGTGATGGTCCAGCGCCGCAGCTCAGTAGCAGATTGAATCAAGCTCGTAAGTGGCGACTGCTCTGGTAGGTCTCAGGATCTCTCCCTTATCCAGGGGGCCCTGGTGGATAGGAGCACCATCAGTTCCCTAGGGAACAGAATAATGGACGCAGAACAACTACGGGGCGATCATGCGTGGATTTTGGCATGCCACTACTGGTTGCCTCACTGGTTAGACCAGGGCCGCCAGCCATTGTGTCATTGCAATTAAAATAATCAAGTAGGGACCTGGGCCCAAACTCATGTGAGACTGATCCTACCGTTTTGTGAAGTGATACTAGTCAAGATGGGTCATGCAGCAATGGTCGCTGCCACTACACAGACTTATAGTAGCCAGAGCCGGGGGTGGCATGGCCCCATGGGACAGACCCACAGGGGCCTGTCACGTGGAGTCGTCCCACACCTCCTCCAGATGAGCACTCTGCCACTCTATTTAAATGAACTCATCATCAGGCTGTGTATAGTAAATATAGTACTATAGTTCTTGAGGGAGTAGCTTCCCCTCGAAGTTGAATAGCATCCCTACAGGTGTGGTTTGTTCTGATGGCCAGGCCATCCCACTGATATGGATCAAGGACACCATGGACAGCTCCAAGTATAAGCAGACCTTGCCAAGGAATGTCTTCCCAACATTTGATGCAATGTGTGGCCCTGGGGGTATGTCTGGACCCAAGACAGTGCCCCCTGCCACACCAGTTAAGCCATACGAGGGTAGATGGAGCAGAGGCTGGAGTCACAGGTGTTTTGATTGAAGGAGCTCTGGCCACCCAACTTGCCCGACCTGAACCCCCTCAACTTCAGCATCTGGTCATTCATTGAGACCAAAGCCTGTGCCAACCCCCACCACAATGTCAACTCCCTCAAGGCCACCGTGGATGCAGAGTGGGCTGCAATGTCCAGAGACTATATCTGCGACTGCTGCAAGGCCTTCAGGAAGCAGATCCAGGCTGCCTTGGATGCAGAGGGCAGAGCCTTTGGAAAATAGTATCAGTTTACAAAAACTTGGTCTTTTTTAATTTACAAAAATTTGCTCAGACCATTGGAGCAATGGTCTGAGCAAATCAGCAACAAAAAGCTTGGTTTCAATCAACATTGACTTCATCATGATGCCCTCAAACAGGGAGGAGAGGAGGGTGACACTACATGCTGTGTCTACCACATCAGCTGAAATTCGGGTGAACCTCAATGTTTCTTGACAGACAGTCTACAGAACTGTGGAGTGGGGGATATCCAAGACCCCCACATGAGAAAAAACAACATCAGCAAGGCCTCAGGAAGTTGCTGAAGCTGTGAGGAACATCATTGAGGACAGGGAGGGCAAGGCCACAGTTCAAAGGCTGGCACACGAGTTTGACATGAGTATGAGAGCCATAGGGAGACTGGCGAAGGGCAACCTTGGTTTCAGGTCATTCAAAAGGACCCCTCGACAGACTTTGAAGCGTGCTGCTTGTAAAAAATAAGTCTTGCAGCAGCTCAAAAATGCCTCCTTGTAGCATGTGTAATGTACATATACAATAATGATCTGGCGATGCTGTGAAGGAACACGTAAACAGCTTATTTTTACAGACCTACACTAAGCTCATGTGTGAACACGCCATCGTGTTACACTCTGGTCATGCCCCCGGACTTGAGTCCGGCAGATGGGGCAACTTCCCCAAAGTGTCAGTTCACTACGGAAAAGATTATGGTGCAGTCACATTACAGGTCAGTCACATTACGGTTCAGTCACATTACGGTTCAGTCACATTACGGTTCAGTCACATTATGGTTCAGTCACATTACGGTTCAGTCACATTACAGTTCAGTCACATTACGGTTCAGTCACATTACAGTTCAGTCACATTACAGTTCAGTCACATTACGGTTCAGTCACATTACGGTTCAGTCACATTACGGTTCAGTCACTTTACAGTTCAGTCACATTACAGTTCAGTCACATCATGGTTCAGACATTGGACAAAGCAAGTTAATGCTCCTTAGTTGTGCCTGGGAAGCAACTTTGGTTTCGGCAATTGTCTGCCATCTATCAGTAACAATGACAATCTTGCTCTCAGTGGGCACTTGACAAACATTCACTCACGTATACCTAACTGTATGTGTGCGTACGAAGGATGTTCAAGGATAAACGAGATTGCGTTTCGTATTAATTTAGGTGACTTTTTTGTGATTTCAAAACGACTTGCTAGCAACGTCTATTTGCTTTATGTCAGCTGATCTTCGAGACAAGGCACATTACTAGCAACGAAGGGGAGGTTTCCTGTATGACCCCTCCCCTTTTATGGAAGCGATGTTTAGTGCATAGAGCACATGGAATCTTAATGAAGGAGAATATTTCAGCTTGTGTTCAACATTGTCAAGGAGGATCAATAATAATAAGTTTCCATAGACGATTAGCATGAGGTTTGTCCCACAAAAGAGTAGGTTTCATCCTCCACCAAGACCTGAGCATGTCCTAAAACTGCATTTTCAAAAGTGGCGGCATCAGGACACCTCACTTAAGGCTTGCCTTACGTTAAAGATCCCCTGAAATTATGTAAAAAGAATTGTTTGAAGAAGTCCAAACATCATTCACAAAAGAATCACAGGTAGAGGTCATCATTTAAATTTGTACGAAGACTAGATTGTAGAATAAATTTTTGGCAATGATTGAACACCCCTCGTACAACCCTTCTACTGTATATACTGCACTCGCACAGCTCTCCGCTTAGGAGATAATACGAGTGGTTAAAGCGACCGAAGGCAAGTGAAACACTGTGCAAACGAACTTCCCTCTTATCTCTTTAGACGGAAAATGAGTGAGATCTGCAATGTTACACGAGTACGGCTGCTGTTTGCACTGATTACTTTGTGTCAGTCTACCGGAGAACAAGGAGTTGGACTCATGTGGGTCATACATAAGGCATATTAATGGGCTGAACGCCCAAAAGCGTGATTTCCCCAGTCCTATTGGAAAGAAGTAAAAGGAAGAGGGAGTAACAGCATAAGAACAGACGAAGAAGATTCAGGAGCTCTGAAGAGTTTGAGAAGAAAAAGTTGTGGAGGTGACTTTGGTTGAAGTTTGTGTTTGCTTTGATGTGGGAAACGTCTCCGCCCTCATCAAGCCAGCAGCGATGTGAGAGAAGCTTTGTGTGCACGCTTTTGAGTATCAAACGAAGTTTGCTTTTAAAAAAGCGCCTTCACAGCTTCCTACGCATTGTCTGCTATTTGAACAACGAGAAAGCATCTTGATCTCATTTCAAGACTGCGGTGGAATTTAGGAATGCACCGAAGCTACTGGAATGTCTCAGCTTATTTTCCTTCCCCATGGTGGTTAGCGCCATATTCCTGCTGCTGCTGGCAGTGTTGATCCTAAGGTGGCTAAGGCACGCCGTCAAGTGGAAAGGGTTCCCGGGATTGTCACCGTTCAAGAGTGTGCCTATGGTGGGACACACCTACGTCTTCAGAGGGAAGAAGCAGCAAGATGTGCTCGCGCACCATCGGGCACGCTACGGGAACGTATTTCGCCTGGACGTCGGCGGTGTGCCCACCATCATCCTCTGTCAAGAGTCTGACGTCCACGCGGTCTACTCGGACGAGAGGTTCAACGCAAGACCCTTGGACAATCTCAAGGCAGTCAGGGACGTCAGAGGAAAGGATAGGGATGGAGGCAATCACGGCGTTTATATGGCCAGGGGAAGAACTTGGTAAGAATTCGTAAAAATTCTTTCGACCACAGCTGAGCAACTTAGTGAAAAAAGCTTTCAGCCATGCCGGAGTTATTCGAATGACGCCAATTTCGGCATTTCCTTCGAATCGGAGAAAACAGCTGGTTCGATGATGAACTGGAAGTTTTGCGTCTATGAATGGCATTGGTTGAATCGCAAACTCTGCCTCGATCGCGAACGAGGGTTTCCATCTTTCTTTCCATGTTTTGCGCGTTGATGAAGCCGAGTTATATTTTCCGACGTGTAAATCCGCAGGCGATGCCACAATTGTTTCCATTGAACAAACACCAGCATCTTGCATGCACATGACTGAGTAAAATGTACTTACTGCAAGTTGCTCAGTTGTGTCGGTGCTAACACCCCACCATATTTTAATTGATATACTTAGAAGTAAGATTCAATATTTGTGTTATGATTGTTTAAGCTTGAATGCCCCTCGTAGTAATACTGCAATCGTAGGCGAGAACAAAGAGAATTCATGCAGAAATACTTGGATGATCACATCTCTTCGTCCAATCATGGCATCTCCTTCGCTTCAATTATCGACCGAGAGGTGAGATTCACAGTTGAGGACTTGGCCAAGGTAAATCACGGCACAGTTGGCACTAAGAGGAACCATAAATTGCGATTCTTCTCTACGTTGGCCAACAACATCCTGTGGCGCTCAGTGACGGGCAAGGCGACCACGCAGAACGACCGGGAGGTGGCCTACTTGGGCCAGTGCGTGGACCGGTTCTGTCGGGGTGCGGATCAAACCGGTGGGTTGGCAACCAGGGTACAAATGACTGGAAACATTGGCTACAGATTGGGCAGGTAATTAAAGGACCCGGGACTCTCCTTAACGCCTGTTCAAGCCTATTATCAATTGTAGGATGCTGTGTTGCCAGACTAGAGCGACTCTGGCCGCCAATCTGAACGATTTGGTTCGTCGGGAGGTGTCCATGTCTTCCAGGAACCCCGAGGGGGCCTTCATCCAGCAATATCTGACAAAAATTGAGGCCGCAAAGGGTGATCCTCAGTCAACCTTTCACGGAGACGAGGGACGTGACAATTTGTATGCGTCGATCTTGGACATTTTTCATGCAGGTAACTAAGCATAGATGTATATCGCAGTACGTGTAGTACATTCCACATAATGTTGAGAGCCAAGAATGTACTGGATCGAATGATCTCGGATCGGGATCGAATCAGGATGACCAGGGTCAAATCAGGTTAATTTAGACACGATTCTTGGCATTTACGGTTGGATCAAGGATGCATTTGAGTCAGAAAAAGTTAAATCCTTATATTACTGAGAAACTATTCAAGCTATTCTACTTTCCCGGTAGGTTAGACGTAGACTGCTTGAAAAAGGCTAAAATTTGATGCCACAAGTGAGCTTGCAAAAAGAGGGGGCGCTATTAATTTTTTCTGACCACCTCGTAGTTTTCCAGCATTCATGACAAAATTTTGAGCGAACCAACTCCGGTTAGCAGCGTCGAGTCACAGACTTCTAACCATTGCGTCACGAGGCTCTCTTGGGTCGCCACAAACCTGAGTCGACTCGATGTGAGACACTTTAAAAAGGAATCCGGATTCGTATCAAACTATTCTGTAGTTTCCCACTCACCTTGAACTAGTGAAAATCTGTAACCCACAGGTTCGAAATCCTTATCTGTACTGTTTGAGTGGATCTGTCTGTACCTGGGGAAATTCCCGCATTGTCAAGAAGAAATTGCAAAGGAAATTAAATCAGTCAAAGGAAATGATGGAGGGTTTGAAGTCACATATCTCATGGAAAAGTCTTCCTACACTTCAGCGTTTCTTGAAGAGATCTTGAGACATTGCCCAGGTACCGACGTCAACGTCCCCATCCACATTCACGTTGGCTTCTCCTTTCTCAGGATTATTGCTTCACAGGCTTTTCGTTGCTTTGTCACCCTCACGCAGCCACATGCAACACCACGTTTCGCGGGTACCGCATTCCCAAGGGAAGTCAGGTCTACGCGTCCGTCGCTGCCATCAACGGGGAATGCCAGAGGGCGGCCACGTTCGATCCTAGCAGAAGTGGAAAGATAGCTACTTTCGGAGTAGGTCTCAGGCGTTGCCCCGGCGAGAAGCTGGCCAGGATGGCGGCGTTTAGCTTCTTGGCAACCATGGTCTCAGAGTTTAAAGTCCAAGTGGTACCAGAAAGTGATCAAGACGAAGAGGCCTCAAACAGCGAGTATGGCGACCACCAACTTGGTCGTGTCCTGTCCAATGAGGTGCTGTTGAACCAAGTTGAAAACGGGGGAGTCTTCGATTGTGGTGACGGTGTTGCTCTTCTGGAACTTCCTCCGGGTGTTACGAATTATCCGGGAACACCAAAGCCATTTAAACTTGTGTTGACCAAGAGGACCTGAATAAAAGCTTTGAAAAGAATAACTTCATCCGTGTTCAGTTGTACATACAGTCCTGGCCGTAACTAATTTCATCGGGCATGACGGCAACTTGACATGTAAACAAAACTCATCAACAACATTCAGGACATCTTGATGTGGAGGGGCACTCTCACAATTGGAACAGATAAGACTGCCTTCTCTCACTACTACTGAGTGTGATCAGGTCCGAGGATGATCAGAACAGCCACGGATCACAGAGCGGCGGCAAGACAAGACTGTAGGAGGCACTAGAAAAAGTAGCAAATCTGCCAATCTGGATCACGGAGCAGTAGCAAGGTGAGATCGTAGGCACTGAGGCAAGATCATACACTAGAAATCAGTGCTAGAAAATGACATAGTGGCACGTACCAGCAGCGAATGGACAAGATGTCCCGAATGTTGTCGATGAGTTTTGCTTAAATGTTAAATTGTCACCCTATCACTCTCTTTTTGCTGCTTCACTGAACCTAGCAACCACTCAACCTGGACACGGGGTTTTTGGGTGCTTGCTCATGGCATCAGAGGTTCTGGGGAGTGAATCCCGGTGGAAATGGTGGGCCAGGGGGTAAGGATTCTTCTGTAAAAATTTCAGCCAATTTCATCCAAGTTTACCTCCTGAAAAAGCCATATTTCTGTTCTGTTTGGCATACCCTCCCCCCCTCCAGGTGGCTTCCTTTTGAGCACTCCAGCACCAAAATGGGCAGCCTTCACACTGAGCTGTGTTCTGAACATTGTGTCCCGGTATCACAGCTACACATCCCATATCAATACCCCACCTCAACGTGTTTCAGTGCAGGAGGTGCAATCATGCCCGATGCAATTACTTACGGCCAGGACTGTATATGCATGCCATGTCTCGCAGTGACAAACTTTGCCTTGGTTTTATAAATTTTCATCTTGAAAAAAGTTCTGAATTTTTCACAACTATTTCAGATACGCGTGTGACGTGAGAAGGCAGGAAAAGTTATGACAAAAGCGATCTGTCAATTATTTTAAAACTCATGGTGTCAGTGTCGATTAATCGTACAGTTCTAGTGGTTGGGTTGTCCACAAATAAGCCGTTGTTGACGTCTCCTCCCTGAGGGGAGAAGCGAAAGCAAACGCCTGGATGGCGAAACAACGAGGACAGACTAAAAGACCACGAAGCTGTAGAAATCTCTGTATGATCATCGGAAGCAGGCATGAATTCCGAGCAGGTAGAGTTCGCGCTCCAAACGAATTCCCTATTCGCAGGCAGCTACAGGGTGGCCCAGATTTATTCATACTAAGACTGCAACACCATATCTGCGTGTCGTTTCTGCAACATACAATTTGTTGAGGTACGTAGAGTATCCTGAGTAAAACAAGATAAAGTTTAGAGTACTATAGCTCGGAAACCAGAAGTTACGGAGCACTGACATTCAAGTCTATAAAAAAGGAATATCAAGTTTAAGCAGCTCTTTCTTTCAGGTGCTTTGTGTGAAGTAGGGATATATCAGATCGAACAATCACTTATCATGGTCGAGACTCCTGCTGTGAGACGCGAGTCGTAGTCGATTCGGACAAATGTCCTAGGACTGGGTCACGGCAGGAACGTAGCATGTGTACAGTACAGACCGAAAGTACATAATGATGTACTGCAGTTATCAAGTCCTGTCGAGTCGAGTCGAGTGCTTTCAATAGTGTTGAGGCCTTTTAATAGTGCTGAGCATCTGAGTTATTGTGTTCCACAGAGATTTCTAAATCAATCTCACTCCATCCCAACATCCATGTTTTGCCCCAGCTGAACTCACCGCTGTTGAGACACATGACTTTGTCCGGCCCGTCGAGCTCGAAGCCGAATGGACATGAGAAGTTTGCCACCATCCCGATCCGATAGCCCTGTAATCTGCTCTCCAGTTCGACATCAGGTATGTGAAATGAGGGGCACTCCACATCTGTAAGGGAAGGTTCACTTTACTCTCGGCTGCTTGGAACGAAGAAGCTGACGAGAAACGACGAAAACGAAGGAAAAGGATCCTTTTTTCCCTAGGGATACGAGCAATCTGAGGAAATTCTCAGGCTTTCTCCCCCAAGACTTTGTCCATTTGACGACACAACCAAATCCTAGGGTGCAGTTAAAGATGTCAAAGCTCAACATTTATTACAGTATGATGAAATAGAAAGATCTGGAACTGAAGTACACTCAGACATGAGCACGCCCTCCCAACCCAAATGGTCTGTTTTTAGGGGGGTTACAGCTTTCCCTGTCCATTGCACAGACATGTTCATTGCACAAAAATGTCATATTTTTAAAAATGAGGAAGTTCTCTGGTATCCCCCTATAAATATCACTAATATTTAAAAAGGTTTATAACATGAAATATATAATCAATATTATATTTATTGGGGTCTCAGGCCTGTGCAATTTTTTTGACCAAAGTTGTAATCCTTTAGATGCTGAACACAGACATGTGTGTGGCTTTGTGAAATGACTATTATTAGGTGAGTTATTAACATCTGAACAAGGTTATTGGCTCACATAAAACCATCAATGATGCACATGCAGCCACGGCAAGAAGACAAAACCCTCCTAATATCCATGCTCTGTGCAAATCTGGGGCCATACTTGGTCCCAGAACACATTCTGTTAGGGAAAAATTATGAGTAAAGGATATAAACTAACTTAAAATGAGTTCCTTGGCATCTGGAGAGATGGAAACATGGAAAAGTTGTGTCAGTCCTACTGGTGAGTGCCAGTCTGAGTGCATATTTGACTCACTATTATTTCTTAGGTGATGAATTGTTCTTAAAGGTTATATAAACTCACATAAAATGAGTTCCTTGGCACCTAGAGCAATTGAAACAAGACAAAGTAGTGTCATTTCCACTGCTGAATGCCAGTCTGAGTGCACACTTGACTTACCACTATTTATTAGGTGATAAATTGTAGTTAAAGGTTTTAAACTCACTAACAATCAGGTTCTCTGTACTTGGAGAGATTGAAGTAGAAAAAAGCGTGAGATATATTTCTGAGAAAGACTTGGTCATGTAACCAAATTAACATGTCACTAACGCTTCAAAGTGACCCCAATGGTGTTCTCATAGTGAACTGACTGCTGGCAAAATTGGTAAGGCTTATTCAATTTATAATCTACTGTCACAGCAAATTTACTACAGTAGCTTACCACATAGATTTCAAATCAAGTTGGGCATAGGTAAACACAATTTTTTTTCCGAGGTATTTGACTGCATCTTCATCTTTTCATCCCATATAACAAACCCCAGATGCCGTCAGTGACCCCTTTTGAACCTAGCCTATCACACATGTGGAGCAGCTATTGACTGACCCAGTTGCTGGTAGTAGTATAGGACCACCCAATTTTGGGAGGATATTCTAGAGCGTCCTCATTGGAAGATAGAATTTTTTTGCTCCTGACCACTGTCGCAGAATTTCCTCCCAAAATTGGGTAGTCCTGGTAAATTTTTTTATGTTACACCATGCTAAAAAATTAAAAGTAAAAAAAAGGTGCAAACCTGATAGGAAATTATAGATATGATGTTTTGCTATGTCTTGTTGTTCACAATGACGATGAAGTTGACAACTTGAATCAGTAAGGTCAGATAGATGATGGTGATGTTCTTATCATGACTGCTGTTACTGGTGATGTTTCTCATATAGCTGAACATCATCAATAACAGCAGAGGATAGTAACATCATGAATTATTCCTGTTTGAGATGGTTCTGAGTT
>JAAUXU010033374.1_pt1 | contig 16593 bp, 8 predicted proteins | sample 7278151 | NCBI WGS metagenome assembly JAAUXU01 (sample SAMN14350113, study PRJNA611818) | marine sediment metagenome | isolation source: surface marine sediment (1.8m) | place: French Polynesia: Moorea | collected 2018-08 | reverse complement strand
TCGTTCAAATATGACCGTGGCTCTGTCAGGTACTTGTGATACCCGTGTCTTTACCTGCAGCGATAGCCGAGAGGTCAAGTAATGGTCCGAGTTGTTGTTGTTGTTGTTGTTGTAGGTTGTGGTGGGATTTTTTTACGCCCCTAGACGACCTTGTAGCTCAAAGTGGTACTAGTAACTTAGGTAGATCTCAAAATTATAAGTACCCTGATCTAAAAAGTTTCTTTCTGTAACCAACCTGCTCCAAGAAAATCACTCAAAAAGATTTAAATTGCAAATTTAAGATCCAAGGAGTGCTCAGACAGAAAATTATAAAAAATTGAAAATCTTGGGCACTCCCAAATTGTCTTAGGCGGATCAGGTCAATTTTGAGTTTTAAGGTCATCTTGAGGTCAAAACCGCAAAATCCCTAAACTTTTGGTGCTTTTTGGGCGATCTTTGAGGGAAAGAAGAAGTCTTTGAAAACCCTTTAAAACTCAGTCAATCCTTTTAAAATCCTCGCCACAGGTCGTTGAACTTAGTCTGTTCTTGTTACGTTAATTTCGGAACGCAGGTCTAAGAACGGTGAGAGTTGTTGGGGGGGACTAGTTTGAGATCAAGGTCAAAATCATAGCTGGGCACGGACTCCTCGAATTTTGAGGGCTAGGGGGTCTACTACATAAAGTTCGTACTTTACTACAATGAGATTCGGAGGCGGGTGGTGGTGGTGGTTTTATAACCCTGACCCCCTGCGTGCCCAGGTATGATCAAAATAGTTTATGCTGCTTCTCCAGTTTCAACTCTCATCTCTCACCCAAATTTTCCTACTGGATGGGGTTCCCTGGCTCTTCACAACAAAACCAGTGGTCTTTTACTTCTGCTCTATAAATTCACTTTGGGGTGGGATCCGTGACGCCAGTGCTTTATACTGAACTTCGGCTTTTTAAATTCAGCTGGGTGAGATCTTGTCGCACTCTTTGCTTATTTTTTTTCCGCAGGTCTTTGAACAAAGTCTGTTCTTGTTGTAATGGTGAACTGCTCCATCAACAAGGGAAGGCAATGTAGGACAACAATAGACCCTGCAGTATCATAAGTAAAAAAAGCTAACGGCATGCCAGATCAAAAGAAGGAATGTGTATTATGCCTAAGAATACAGTACCATTGTTGTTTGTCTTTCTTCAGAAAGGGCTATTCTTATCTCCAGCGCCGTAATCAGAAATGAAACGGGAATGTTCTTTATTACATGCAAACTCACTGTGTCCCGCGGAGGAGCCTCCTCTTCCTCCTTGGATGGCCACCTCAGGGTCCTCCTCAAGAGTCACCTTGTCAAAGTCCTTGTCATCGTAAGTCCTTTGAGAAGAATACTTTTTTAACATTTTGGTGGGAAAGTCGAACGACCCGAATATCAAACCTGGCGAAGGAAATGTCGGTGGTGAACATGGCTGCCATGGCTTTGGCGGAGGCGGCGTAGACATTGAAAATTAACTAGCGAGATTGTCTTCTTCCTCCTTATGAAGAACAAGACGCAAAAAGGGCGGCCTTGAACAAAGCGTCGATTGGTCGTCCGTCCTCTGTCTTGTCAGCGAAGGGAAAGCAACTTTGAGCAGTGAGCTCAGAGAGGTCAGTTTATTCGTCCAGGATCGAGGGAAGAAAAAGGCAGGTAAAAAAAGGACCAGAGGAAAGGCGAAAATCACAACCCCGAGGGAGAAAGAGGCATTGGAAATAATCGATACAACAATTGAAATGTATAGCGGCGGAGAATATGCAAAAAGAACTCACTGAATTCTGCCAAAGAATCGTCTATAGTCCTCATAAGGTATGCTGTATCTAGCTTGACTCCATTAGTTGCAATAGTGATTGAAACTGTGCTTGGAAGAAGTCTTTTGTATTCTTCGGGAAATGAGAAACTCCAAGAACAGCAGGTTCAGATTTTCCGTTTTTATTGGTCGTACGGAACTTTCAATGAGGTATTTAGATAGGCGAATAAATACGTGTTCGAGTCTCAATTAGGGTGCGCCGGCGGAGACCTGTCCGCTGCCGCCGCTGCCGCCCTCGAGGTTCTGCCTCTGCAGGGCGAGGATGTCGAGGACGGTCTGGAGGTCGAACTCGCGGGGAAGCCCGCCGTCGTCGCCGCCGTCGTCGTCTCCTCCCTCATCGGCGTCCTCGTCAGCGGGGTCCTCCTCCTCGTCCTCCTCGACCTCCTCCTCGTCCTCGTCCTCCTCCTCGTCCTCCTCCTCCTCGGGCGCGTTCCTGGCGAGGATCTCCTCCGCCTCCGCCAGCCTCTCCTTGATGGTCTCCTGCAGCTCCGACCTCTCCTCCTCCAGCTCGCTCCTCTCCTCCTCCAGCTCCGCCAGCCTCCTCGCCACCGGGCTCTCCTCCTCCTCCTCCTCCTCGGCGGAATCCTCCTCCTCCGACTCCTGCCTGCGGCTGTAGGGCCTGCGGCGAGGGGAGGGGGCGGAGAGGGCGGAGGCCACCAGGCCCAGAACCACCAGCTAGAAAAGATAGTTTAGCTATTAAAACTTCGTCTTTCTATGGGTTACAAACGAAGCTTACCAGAAGAATGAGGTTCCTGTTCATTTTTGTGGCTGTTGGATTCCAAATTGACTAGACGTCGTGGCGATATCCGTTCCTCGTCTCTGTCTGAGAACCAATTCGTCTCCGTTGCCTCTCGTCTGGCCCCTTTTATTCTTTTTGTCCCCCACCCCGTCTTCTTCGTTCGTCGACCGGCAGAATATTTCCGACCGGTTTCCTCGATCCCGCGTCACACACATCACCACGCCTCCCAAACTGTCTTGGTCCCTTTTTCTGACGCTTTTTTACAGGCATGGCTTGACCTGTGTTGTCCCCTCCTGCCCCCCCTTAAAAAAATCTGGAATTGGTACGCATATCTTCTGGTCCTCCCGTTGTAGTTCCGTTGTGTTCGTACGTAGTGTTCTCCTAGCTGTTGGGGTCACGATGCGCCAAAGCTCGATTGCGACATCATTTAAAACTACACTGTTGCCCCAGATGCAATGCAAGCAGTGCGAAGAAGGACCATGTGAAGAGGAGAGAAGGAAAATTGTACATTGCGCAGCAGGATCACACCATACACAAGCGCACAGTACTTTCAAAAGACAACTTTACGAAAAAAACATGGAAGTCTTTGGCAGGGCTTATGTACGTATATCGACGAGAATATTTGTTGGAACATATTAGAAACGGAATAAATAGTTGTAGTACGCTGAATACAAACTCTGAAATGTAACTGCTGTTAATAAGAGACATACGTATTTTGTTATATCCTTCGTACTAAGGTTTATTAATCGGCCAGTCAGCGCCAAAAAATAGGGGCAGTGAATTAGTGACGGATTCCCCTTCTTTCCCTCCCCCTCCCCCTCCCCCTCACTGTCAATCAGGTTCTTGCATGGTGTGGCGAACCCACTCGCGCCCACCCAGCCGTGGATTTTTCGAATCCTCCCCCCAAAAAAGAAGGGAACGGGATAGGAGTTTGGGGACTGGACAATCGCGCGGAGTACGGGGGAAGGAATTGGGAGTGGTCTGGAATGTGTCAGAGTACAGTAATCCACGGAGATGTACAAGGGTGCTTGTAAATGTGAGTTCCCCCGGATGTCTTTGTTTGACCCAAAAAAACGGTGGGCGAACAGACCGCGGAAAATATCGCAGCTGGACCTCACTATACGGTACACTGTATCTGTATGTCTCCCCAAACATTCACCGGCAATAAAATACCTTCTGTTCCACCTTCTCAAGTTCAAAGAAGTCCTGACCCTGTTTGAGAGGGCAGAGATTTTTTGTGGGCCGCCGCCGCCTCCATCTCTTCCTTAATTAGGAGAATCTTATTGAGTCTTGACTAGACTTCCGCTAAAAAGGAGAAGTGCGGAGGAGGGAGTTTAGGACAACGCCGACAGAAGTCTATTTGGCACAAGAAAATCCTTACAGGGACTAGAATTTAAATAACAGGTATACACTAGCACACTGTACAATACGCTTTTTCACGCCAACAATGCGAATGCTCATATGATGCATGGGGCCCGAGAAACGGACGTGAAGATAAACCAATTGAAGAAGGGGCAAATCAACAACTTGCGCGAAGAAGACATGAAATATCATATAGTCTACACCAGGAAAAACACCAAAGTTCAGAGTAGTCGCTCGTACGACCTGAGGTACTGAGCGACGGCGACGCTCCAGAATACCACGTTGACCATCGCGATGAGGCCGCCGATGAACAGCTTGCCGCGAAAGTTGATCTTGTCCAACTTCCTGCATCCATGCAAAGAGACGAAGACAGAATCCAACACCAGATAAGATTACTTTTGAACATTAAAAACACAGACCTGAAAACCAAGACCTCCTCCTGCTCCTTACAGGCAGCTGCGGTCTCTGCTCTCTCGGCGGAAAAGATCTGGGTATTTTGCAAAAAAAACCTATTTATTTCCTAATGTACTTACACTTTGCACTATATATCTAAGAATTCCAAATCCTGACCTTTTTGTTCCTGGCTGCGCTCCTGGCCCTGCGCTCCATGAGGAACCTGTGGTGCACCCCGGCCAGGAAGGTGTGGAAGACCATCAGGAGCACCAGGATGTTGAGGCAGAACACCAGCCAGTAGTCGATCAGCTTGAAGTAGAACGTCTTGGGTACGCTCTGGAATCAAAAGCGAAATATATTCTCCTTTTTTGCAGTGCTGCTGCAATCTTATCATTTTATCTCACGGATTGCACGGACGAGGTGATGGTGGCGACGACCACCATGTTGGTGATGGACACCATGATCCTGTCGGTGAAGTTGTCCGGCCTGAAGAAGAGCGACATGTACCCGACGCCGATGAGTACGAGCGTCTGCATGAAGGTGCTGGTGAGGTGGTACTCCATCCTGCGGCGGAAGAAGACCCTCACCCTGGCCGCCCCGCCCGCGCGGCCGTCAGAGGATGGCTCCACAGAGAGGGTCTGGTCAAGGATCTCGTACTCCAGGAGGGTTTTGTTGCCTTATGAAAATAAATATTTTTTTCGTAAGAAACGCGTCTACTGTACTGAGCCTACTCCCACCACTTTTCTTCCTTGTCATAGAGGCGCATACCTTTATAACTGCCCAAAAAAGTGTCTTAGGATAGACATTTTCAGGTATTTTCCGGCTTATTTTTTAAAAATTGTATGTGGTTGGGCTTGATCCCATACCCCCGTATTTAACTCCCCCGTCCGTCCTTTGCTTGTCTTTGACGAGCACGAAGCCGCTGTCCATGTGGGTCATGAGGAGCATTGAGCAGACCTGGGTGTCGAAGGGGTAGGAGCGCAGGTCGAAGATGCAGGAGAACTCCATGTAGTACTCGCGGCTAAGCTCAACCATGGTGGAGTTGCCCTCAAACACGGTGCCTGGATGGAGGAAAGCAAATAAGCATCATTTGGAAGACCATGAAGCTATAATAAAGAAAATGGAAGAAATGAAAAGAAACCAAAAGCACAGCACAGCAGCAGCAGTACTTTTCTGCATGGGCAAGACTTGCAATTTTAGCGTTTGGACAGTTTTTTCTGGGAAGGCAGATTGATTCTTACGAGGGTACTGAAAGTGCGTAATATTTCGGCTAATTTTTATTCTATACTTCAGTCGTCTTCCTCACTTTCTGTCTCTAGCTCCCACCCGGTGTACTCCGGGCTGCCCCCGGCGGTGGACACGTGGGCTGAGGCGGCCTGGTCCACCTCAGTGATCAGCGGGCCCAGGGCGTTGTGGAACATCAGCACGGGGGTCCACAGGCTGGCCTGGGAAAGGGGTGCAAGAATATACCGTAGTAGATAGAGTACATAGCTACGTCATGGATTCCAGCTAGTAATAGGCCTCATTGCAGCGGTTTCCCCCCTCCCCAGTACTTCAAGTTTAATAAAACGTGAAAAAATAGAAAATGGCAATCCGTTTGAAAGGATAGAAATATTCCTAAAAGAAACCGATTTCCATAAAAAAGTTTTGTTTTAGTGCATTGGTCAGAAGTTTACCCCGGCACTGGACTAAGTTTGTGAGCCACTGTCGCAAAAGAAAATCCGACAAATGCTGTGTCGGGTCCTTGAACAAATATGGCAAGTTATTACATTTATATTTTTTTGTCAAATACCAGGTCGTCGTTTTCCAGCTTGTTCAGCAGCACGTCCTCGTGAAGGTTCCTGAACATAAGCCTGGGGTCCCTCCACTTGAGAGACAGGAAGAAGTCCACCGTGAACTTTAGGTTGACTGTCTCTATGGAGGGCAGCGCCAGGAGGTCGAAGCCGATCTCGACGTCTATGGTCGTCCTGTTCCTGTTCTTGTCGTCGCTCTTGCTGTCCTTCGGAGGAGGAGGAGCCAGTTCCTTGACGTAATGTTTGGCTCTTGTGAGATAGTCGCAGTTGGACTCGTCAGAGAGATCCTCGCAGTCAAAGTTGGTGTCGCACCGTTCGCTGGCAAAAAATAAATGTTAGATTCCCCCCCCCCCCTGGATTCCTCTAGCCAGATCAAGTTGTGCCAACCCAACCCAACCCATTTTGAAGCGAATTTCAGGCAAATAAATCGGGTTGTTTCCGGTCTCCCCCAACGCGGTAAAGTTGGGGAGCTTATACGAGCTTTTTATAGTGCCAACAAAAAATACTTGCATAACACCTTAGGCTGATGCAGCTTCCGTCGTCGCAGGTGAACATCCCCCTGAGGCAGTTTGACAGCGTGAGCACGACTTTGTCCCCCTCCCCCCCCGAGCAGACGGACATGTTGCTGCCCGCCGTCCAATGCCTCCTGCCCAGAGGCACCGCCTTGGGCATCTTGTCCGAGAGCAGGAGGAACTTGCCAGGGTCCCTCAGGGAGTCCAGGCGCCACTGGCCCAGGGCGGGGTCGAAGTAGATGTGGCTCGTCTTCATGCCGCTTTTTTGGAACGGGGAAAAAAAGAGCAGATTTTTTCAAAGACTTGCGGCATAGCACAGTATACCCATATTGCATGAAAAATCAAACCCGAAGTGAAAGTATAGCTTACTTCCCTACCAAGAAATGTATCCGTCGAGATTTTCCGTTTCAACTACCCCTCCGACGGATTGCCCGTCACAACACCCGTTTTTGGAGCCCAAAAAGGATCATTTTGACCCGTTTTTCCCAATTTTTTTTGCAAAAAATACCACCCGTTGAGGCGTTTGTTTAAGGTGTTGGGACGGGTCTTTTTGTGCCATAAAAACAGGTCTTAAAACGGATCTGTTTTAATGCCACTACCGTCAAAAAATAATATACTTGATAATATAGACCGTTCTATCGTTTGTCTGACGGTGGCCGTTATTTTTGCCCTCCTTCGTTGGTGGGGTTAACACCACCAGCAGCAGCAGCAGCAGCAACAACAAAAACAATAACAACAGCAACAGCACAGTAGTTTCAAAATTATTTTTACATAAAGTGGGGCTTCTTGTTCTTGACCCCGTGCACTTGGTAGTAGACGTCGTAGAGTTTGATCTGCTTAACGTCTCCCACGCAGAGGCCCTTCAGGATCAGCCAACGGTGGCTCTGGAAAATAAACGAAATCCAGCATTTTCCCTCATATACTTCAAAACAAAGTCAATTAAAAGGTCTCGCCTCTGGCAAGTCGCAGACTCCGCATCCGTAGTCCGAGTCGCACCGGGTGACCTCCAGGCCGTCGTGGTTGGTGATGGTGCAGAGGACCTAACACAAAATTAATGGAACACGGTGCATGTAGTTTGATTATTTTTTGTGTAAAAATACCGGTAGGTCGCTTGCTCCGTCGTCGTTGGGGAGCCACTTTAGCTCCGCCTCCGTCAGTTTCTTGGAGAGGGTTGACCACCGCTCCTCCCTGGTAAGGTACTTCTGCAGCAAGAGAATGGGGCAAAAATTCTTGAGCACACATTTCACAAACGTGGAATTCGTTGCTAATACATGGCATTCGTAAAAGTGTACCGTAAGGAGTAAAATGTTCACGTGAGTGATACATCCGGCTTAATCAGAAGTGGGATTTCCTTCCAGAGCCTTTTTCTTTTCTGACAAATTGCTCATTCTGTATTTAGAGCCTTGACTTGTGCGTAACGCAAAATCGACCGCTCTATATACCTCCGCCGTGATGATCTTGAATGGCCTGTTGTCGTTCTGGCACTCCCCCACTTTCAATCCGTGCAACTGGAGGGCTGAGAGCATCTCGCCGTGCATCTTGCGCACGGCCCCCAAGGAGGGAAAGATGGGCAGGGAGCCGCCCAACATGGAGCACAAGGGTCTGGGAAAGGGTTTCGGAGACGTTCATGTTGTGCATATAAATCAAGCAGGCTTCACTACTGGAAGTAGTTGTCGTTGGTCTGCTGCAGCAGTACCATCCTGCCCCTGAGGTGGTCCCTCTGGCAAAGGGCCGACAGTGGCACGTCCTCAGAGGGAGCGCCGACTGAGATCCAGTTGGAGTTCTTTGGGAAATTAACTTGGGAAATACATGAATGTACCCCTGTGCCTCGACCAAAAACTCGCCTGCCAACTTGCGATGTCTCCCTGGGGCAACTCTTTACATGATGCCATCCTCCCTATGGCATCTCCCCCCAGTTTGCCATTCCAGATGTTCACCTCCGTCACTTTGCCAGATATAGCCTGTGGCAATGTTTATATGTATATACTTGGACACACACATGGGCGCCGCCGAAATTTCAGCATTTTCTGGGAGTAGGACTACCAAAAATGACTCAGGGAGGGGGACTATTTTTACCTGCGGCCGTAGGCCCGCAGGTCTACTAGCGACCCTGGTTGTTGTTGTTGTTGTTGTTGTTGTTGGGAGGGAATAACTTTTATACATGGGCTTTCCAGAGAGCCCATGTATGGTTTTGAAAAAAATCAATAGCAAAACCCCATATTTATTCTTTTTTTAAAAGCCCATGTATGGTCTGGATGCTCATGTCTGGTGGGGGGGGGTCACACCCTATCCTGAAATCATAGTGGGAGGATGAAGGGCTGGTTCAGGTAATCTAAAGAGGGGGGGGGGGGGTCACACCCTATTCTGAAATCATAATGGGAGGATGAAGGACTGGTTCAGGTAATCTAAAGAGGGGAGTCACACCCTATTCTGAAATTATAGTGGGAGATTCAGATGACTGGTCCAAGTAGCCTAAGTTTACACAATGATTTCAGAATGGGGTGTGACCGCCCTTCCTCCTCCGACGGCGGGTGGGGGTCACACCCTATTCTGAAATAATAGTGTGATATTTAGACTACTGGTCCAAGTAGTCTGGGTTGACCTGTAAGTCAAAGACACTTTAAGATCCAAATCATATTGCAGTTATCATGATATTTCCTATTCCTCTTGTTGCTTTCCGCCGCAGGTCATTGAACAAAGTATGTTCTTGTTTTAACTCAGGGTATGGGAAAGGAGGGGATAAAAAGAACTTTTTCCTTCAGAAGATGGCGGTTTCTGGAAAACAATCCTTTCATAAAGTATAAAAACTGGCTGTTTTTTGACGGAAGAGAGAGGGGGTAGCCCTGGAAAACATTATTTTTGCTCTATTGGGGGGGTCAGCCTATGGGCATCCCCCCGTACCCCTCCCCTTGCCCATGTGTGTATTTGGACAGCATCTTGGCATGAGCAAAGCGGTACTTGTTCAACGTCGAACTCCCCGCCGACGGCGTCTTGCTCCTGGCCGATCACCAGAGTCCCGGAGGTTTGGTTGGTGGTGACGGCGGTCCTGCTTCGGTACGGGGCTGAAAAAAGGTTGTGAAATAAAGTTCGCTCAGTTTCACACCAGCAGTGAGATCGTAAATTTGCTGGATAAATCGCTACGTTAGCAAGAGAAAACTTTGATATATCTTGCTAAAAAATGTTAGGTTTGCAGCTTTTATAAATTTCGGATCCTATATTAAGAGGCTTGTCCGGAAAAAAGAGCATGGTCACACTGTCGGAAAATCCTCACTTTCAGCCACAATCTCCCCGTTCAAGAACATGGTCGTGCCTCCGACGAGAGTCCCTCCGCCGTCGACGTGGCCGTGGTAGACGAAGCAGAGGTGAGTCCACTTTCGCAGAAGGTCGTCTCCTGCGCGAAATTTAGGGCGGAAAGAAGGCAAACCTTGTTCTGGACAACCTATGCAGACGGGGAAGTGTAGTACTGCTGAGTTCCGCGCTGCCGCACTGTCCCGGCGACCTCGTCCTCTTGCAGAGCATGGCCGTGACCTGCCAGGGCAGACCGGAGTGGCGACACGACTCGGGCTCGATTATGCGGAAGGCTGAAATGATTTGAAATTATGTGGAAACTGTTTCCCGTATTGTTCCGCAACAACTGACATCCAGTGACGATGTTGTTGTCGCCCTCGGTGGCGTAGGAGACGAAGAAGGAGTTCGTCCCCCTCAGGAAGCTGACGAAGAGCCAGAGGCAGAGGGTGAAGGAGTCGGGGGTGATTAGATCGAGGTCTTCCAGCTTGACGTAGGTGCCGGTGGTGAAGGTGCCGTTGGTCTGGAGGTGGGACACGGAGACGAAAGACATTGTGCAGACCGCTCAAAAAAACAGGGGCGAACAAACTGTGCATGCAGGTCCCGAAAAAGTGGGCGTTGCCTTGTTTTTCCCCACCCGATAATAAAGACGGACAAAAAAGTCCATTTGTGGCAAAATAAAAGGCACACAGAATAAACACTTCAAGCCGATATGGGGGGAAAATTCCGAGCGGTCGCCGTCCCTTAAAACGCTTTCAATTATATCTAAAAAGACACTTCATTGTTTTGGCAACGAGAACTGACATTGTTCAGAAAGGTCTGATAAGCAGAAGAGGAATATTGATTTTATCACCATCAAGCAGGGGTAATCGTGTGCTCAAGCACAGAAAATAGCAAATGTTTGCAAAAAAAAACCACTCTTTTTGAGACTGAGTGCGCTCTCTGGACTTTCCGGCGCAAATGGAAAACTCAAACAACATTTCAACGAGTTTGCTTTTAAGCAGAAAAAAAAGCAAGTAGTTGGTATACTGACGTAAGTGAACGTTGTTACTGTGCCCCACTGTGTAAACAAAGTGACAGCCCAACGAACTAGAGTGCGGCGAATTAACACGAATTAAAATTGAGCGATTGCACAAAATTTATGTAGTAAAAAAACTTATATCAGGCGCAAAATCAACGTGAAAACCACAAAATGTAGAGATTTTGCGAGAATATTGACTATTTGTCGACCTAATTCTTATAGGCGCAATATCACCGTAAATCCGTCGCAGGGTTGATATTTTACGGCACTTTTTCGCGAAAAACAAATAAAGCGCGGGCGTATACGGCTGTATGCGGCGATTTTGCACCAAGATTTTTTTTTCGCGCAAAAACTAGCTCCCTTTTTGTTGGAAGATCCGACGTATCAGAGGTAAATGAACATGTGGTCTTGGCATTTCCAAATGCCGAAAGACTCCTTCCAAACACTTCTTACAATGCATTTTTTATTGGTTCATCAATAAAATATATTCGAATTGTACATGGTACAGTAATGAGTAGTGTAAATTTATATTTGTAGACACTTTTTCCTCGAATTACAGTGTATGTACGTACACTTGCAAGCGAATGTTTATTTGTAGCATTGAATGTGCAAGGGAGAATGGGCCACAGTCTAAATTGGAAGAGAGGGAAACTCCAAACGTGCATCTCTGTTTTTTAAAGGCCAGTCCTAATACTCTTTACATACCGGTACACATTTGTTCACAGTTAAGTTCGACGCAGCATACAAGATGTGCAAAAGAAGAGCTATACAAATTAAAGTTATACATATTTTGACGCTGTTTGGCATGTTTGCGTCTTTTGATGAACAACGGGACATTTTCAGCCTAATCCATAATTTATATTTCAATTTCGACGTTTAAGACTGTTCAGCTAAAGCCGCGTGTTTGCGGTGAAAACCCAACCTGCGCAGGTCAATATTGGAGGTAGTTGGAATAGTTGTAAAAGGGTCGTTTTAGGAAATTGGTAATCTCTTCAAAATTTTGCTAATAAAATTGTTGTTAGAAAAGCTGTAAAGAAAAAAAGCTGTTGGCTACTACCTACGTAACAACTATTAACAATAGTTGAAATAGGTGTAATTGTCAAATGTAGTTGCAAAAGTTGTTGTTTACCACTTAAAAAAGACGTGGAAAAATCTGTTATTGACAAATGTTGTTGCAAACATAGTTGCTGACAACTTTTTAAAAGACGTAGAAATGCTGTTTTTGCCTAAAGTTGATACTAGTGTTATTGATGACAATTTTTAAAAGAGGTGGAAATAGTTGTAATGACGACGACTCCTTGGTCCAACCTTGCAGGGCAAAAAAGATACAAATGCCTAACTTAGTGATATTAGCGGAGAAAATTCTGCTTCAGTAAAAATTTTATGTGCCTTCTTTCTGTCGATTAGAAGAGTGTGCACTTTCCACAAGTTCCAAACAAAAAATGCTCAATTTGAGCCCAAAAGGCCTCAAAATTCAATTTTAATTGAGTCTTTTAATTTATGAAAAAACTTCCTCTGACGTCTTTTGCTTATAAAAAATTCATTTCCCAAAAAAATAACTATGTTTCAGAATTTTGAGAAATATATACCGGTACGGTATTTAAATCATTTTTTTCATGTGAATATACAGTAAGTAATGGAAATTAAATTTTGAAAGTTGTGTTTAGATATCTAGTTTCCAAGAAAGTGATTAAAATGGATTCTTGACATTCCCATTGTCATCTGCTGCCAGAACAGTGAGTCCATCTTCATCACCAGCATTCCCAGCCTAATGAAGAGCCAAAACAGCATGGTCAGCTTCATTTGCATCCAGAGCAGTGCTCCCAGCTTTATCTATGGGTCCTCACCGCAGCGGCAAGTCAAAATTTCCGAAAATTATGCCCCTGCGGGTGGTACCAATACGGCTTCATCTGCAGCCAGAAGAGTGTGTCCATCTTCATCACCAGCATTCCCAGCCTAATGAACAGCCAGAACAGTGTGGCCAGCTTCATCTGCAGCTAGAACAGCGTGTCCATCTTCATCACCAGCATTCCCAGCCTAATGAACAGCCAGAACAGCGTGGTCAGCTTCATCTGCAGCCAGAACAAAGCTCCCAGCTTCATCTGCAGCCAGAACAGCGTTTCCATCTTCATCACCAGCATTCCCAACCTAATGAACAGCCAGAACAGCGTGGCCAGCTTCATCACCAGCATTCCCTGCCTAATCAACAGCAGGAACAGCGTACCCAGCTTCATCACCAGCGTCCCTAGCGTCTCCAACAGACACACCAGCGATATGGGCAGCCAGAACAGTGTCACCGGCGTCATAGGCAGCCAGAACAGCATCATGGGCAGCCAGAACAGCGTCACCAGAGTCATTTGCAGGAAGAGTAACGATATGTGCAACAAAACAGCGTCTCCAGCATCATGGGCAGCCAGAACATCATCTCCAGCTTCATCTACAGTCAGAACAGCGTCCCTCGCAGTACTAATTAGTACTGTAAAAATAGTAGTAAAAAGAGTGGTTAAATTGGCAGTATATAGGAACAGTAGTTAAAAAAGTCGTAGGCTACTACAATGGAGCAAACTCCTTTCTAGGAAATTGGTAGTAGGAACAGTCGTTGCTTACTGCAATGGGACAAACTCGTTTTCTACTGCTTTTTTTGGTCTCAAAATTAAAGTTGTATATTATTTATTAGATGGTGTGACTTTAGTCGTTTTATTACTAAGGTGTCCCGCGCCACGGATTTTTTACTTCTCTTTCTTTAGTAGTAGAAAGAGTAGTAGAAGAGTCGTTGGTGGGCTGGTTGGGAAAGCCGGTGAGCTCCGACGAACCAAGCCGGCCATATTAGGCTCTTTCCTCCCTCCCTCCCAAACCAATCCCGGCAAATGCCATCGAGGCCTTTCCCCCACCCCCGGTTGTGAAACGCAGAAAAAAGGAGCAGTCGATAAGATCCGTGATATATCCGTGGAACGTCATGGCTGCAACGCCGGTGCAAATGCACGCCTTGCTGCTGAAGCTGCTTCTTTTCATCTCACTGGTCCTATCCGAAGATTCTGGAAAAGAACCTGTAAGTCGGTGGTTTTGGTGCGAAAGTTTGATGCTGAGCAATCTTTTGAATGATGACTAGGTGTCGGAAATCGTCCTCTCGCCGGACTACAACGAAAAGATCCCCCCGCCGGGCAAAACACAAGTCAAAATAGGCTTTGACATAAAGGTTACTTGAGATATATTCCAGTGCTTTTTGCAAGTCCTGACAATTTATTGTTTCCCTGTAAAATAGGACATTAGCAAAGTGAACGATGAAGAGTTCTCTGTGACCTTGATTCTCCAGACTCTGATCAAGTGGAACGATTCCAGGTATTAGGTATCAAGGAAGAGAATAAAACGAAGAAAAGAATAAACTTTCCTTTCCAGGATCGAGCCCAGCGGCCGGGCTCTCTACGAAATAAGGAAAAAGGGGTTGGGATTAGAAAATTCGTGCATCCGTGCAGCAATCGTGTTGTTCAGCTTTTTTTCTTCATAGGTTCTACTCCCTTTCTCCTCATGAGGCTGGACTAATCTGGATGCCCTTTCTGGAGTTTCTCAGTCTCAAGACCCAGGTATGGGGAATCATAACATTTTTTGACAGCACACAAGTTCCTTCAGTAAAAGAATACTTACTACTGCAGCTATTTCTCTCGTAGGAACCAATTGTGAAGAATGAGGCCAACAAAAGATATGCATTCACCCCCGAAAAGGCATTCAGGTGTGCAGAACTTTAAACTCCGGAAAAAAATTATAAAACAGCAAAACAATATATCCCTTTCAGAATGTACAAAGATGAGGTGACCCGCAACACAATCAACTGTCCCATGGACTTTACAAAGTGAATTCAACTGACTGCACAACATTGCAGACAATATTAAAATTAAGTCAAAGAACATTTCAGGTTTCCCTTTGATGAACACACGTGCTATGTTGAGGTTATGCCCACGCTGCCAGTTCAGATATTTGAGTTTCTGTACTTTAATAGAGGTGGTGAGGTGTCATGGTAAGTGCAAGAAAAATTAAAAATTTTGCCCAAAAAATAAAAAAAACCAAATGCAATGAGCAAAACTTTTCAACTCAAAAAACTTTGTGTCAATTACAGGGTACATAGATATCTTTGAAACATATTGAAACGGTTGTTTGGATTTTTACAGGGGGAGGGCTACCACTACCACCATACTTCCCTACTATTTGACAATATCAGACCTACCACAAGAGCGGAAAATGCGGCCATACCAACATTTCACTGGCCACAACTTGACCTACTCATTTGCTGGATTCAAGCTGGGCCTGCGTAGGAAGGCCACCTCTTTTATCCTTAACTACTATCTTCCTTCAGGCCTCTTTGTCATGGTAAGCTGGACTTCCTACGTCATCCCCATTGAAGCCACCCCTGGACGTGTGGCCTTGCTTATCACTACATTCCTCTCCCTGGCCAACATCATCAACTCTGCCTTTCAGAGCTCTCCAATCAACCAAGGAATTAACTCGATGCAGGTGTGTCATTTGGTTGAATAATGGAGCAAGTTTCAAAGTTGCTTTTAAAACTATCTGGAACCAGATATGGATAATCTCCTGCATTGGCTTTGTGTTTGTGGCCATGATGGAGTATTTTTTCCTACTTTGTGCCTTCCGATTCTACATCAAGACTAAGATCCAATGGGAAAAGCCCAACTGCTGGACCAGAATATTCTTTCTTCCCAAGTAAGCACTTAAAAAATGGGAAAAAACTTATTATAGGCCTCATGTTCCTTCCTAGGTTGAAATCGCCTGAAGACTGGGACCGATTTTTCCTGTTCGTCTGTCCTGTCCTATTTGTTGTATTCAATATCTTGTACTGGAGCAAAATATTCCTATTCTAAGATGGACAAACATGGAAGATCACGAAAATACTCGAAATATAGTATACCAATTTCTTTGTCATATCAAGGCCGATCATTTCGATCGTGAGAATGAGAAAAAATGTTTATTATACTGTATTTCATGAAAAAACCTTACCCTTTGTACCTCCTTGGTATGAAAATACGTATCCCTCCAACATCCATCACTACGTGTAATATTAAACGGAAACAAGGTTTCTGTTCCTTTCCGAGCCTTTTTGGATGTTGGATTGCTGTTTGTTTCTGTTTTGGCTACTCTGGTATCCAGGGAGGATCCAGGTTTTGCTCCCATCGCTAGCGCACAATATCGTTCGCATCAAAGGGAAGGGGGGGAAGCGGAACAAATGACCAACCCTTGCATGATGCCTCCTACTGCATAAAGGTCATTATCCAAATATTGGATAAACGCTTGGTCTGCAGGGCAATCCATATATACATACGCGCATACGCAAAAGAAAGTTCAATATAAGCTACTTCTGCACAGATACGAAAATGTTGCATGCACATATTTTGAAGCAAGGTTTGTCCTTCTTAGATAACTTTCGTGGTGACTGAAAAGGCTGACGTTGGATAACCAAAAATGCATCGCCGTATTTCATGTGCCAATTTTCGTGGCCACGACTTTATGCAATCAGAGAGGGAAACCAAGCCAGCAAATTAGTATAGTTTCCCTCCTCCTCATCACAAATGCCACGGGGGCCTTTTAGCGTTGTGCGTGCAAAGGAGGGACCAGCCGCACGCAAGATAAAACAGCAGCAAATAAGTGTAGTCTTGGATCCGTGATACAGCATCGAACATCATCATGG
>JAAUXU010042699.1_pt1 | contig 16600 bp, 14 predicted proteins | sample 7278151 | NCBI WGS metagenome assembly JAAUXU01 (sample SAMN14350113, study PRJNA611818) | marine sediment metagenome | isolation source: surface marine sediment (1.8m) | place: French Polynesia: Moorea | collected 2018-08 | reverse complement strand
CTACTAAACACAATTCATGATTATTCAAAAAGGTCAAGCTTTTTCAAGGTTGAGCTGGGACCACTTCGAGGTCTCCGCTCATGAGAGTATAGGGCACAAGAGAAGGATTACCAAGTTCTGTTTCACTCTTCCACCCAATTGTGAAGCAAGTGTAGCTCCGTATGTATAGGTTTCCGATTAGAATTTGAACCCAGTGGAACAAAAGTTTCTTTTAGATACTTTTAAGTTGCTTTTGAGAGCGCAGCACTACAGCACACATAGCACAACAGTAGCACAGTGGTGGCGTCTGAAGTTGCTGCTCCAAAAGTGCTAAGCAGTAAAAGTATGTCCGATTCAGCTCAAATTTTAGGTAGTAACGGAAGACATATTGCCATGGGCTCGCTCCCCGTTTGAGCTCAAAATACCTACTCCAAGGTCAAGACTTCATTCATGTGTCTTCCGGTATCATTTCTTTGCAGCTGCCAACAAGCAAAACTCGAGGTTCTGCCCGTGCCATGGGCCAGAGTCCAACTTGCACACTTTTTGCTCCTGACATCAAAGCAGACAAGCGAAGCTTTGCACTCGACCAGACGTTTCGCAATCACGCTTTAAGTACAGCAAATTAAAGTGAAATCCTGCGTAACCGTATCTTTTCTTGGCGCAGTGCATAACTTTAAATGCTGCGGGACGAGAGTAAAACATTTCCCTCGACTGCAAAGTCTTCATATCCAGCGACATGACTTTAACTGCCAAAGTACGATCCAAATTCCTATTTCAAATTGTGCATTCGTTTACTCTCGGTGGAAGTTTGATCCTTTGAAGCACGTAAGATACGTCCTTCAAACCATAGTGGGGATGCCCTTCCGAAAGGCCCCTCCGACACACCTAAGCACCCGTTCACATAAAAAAGGCACCCGAATGAGTGGGAAGGTGGATAAGACGACGCTTCTGCTACTGCACGTTATGCTAGAGTAGATCAAAGCCCTGTGGCTATTCCCATTTGGGAAAACTGCTTGCCCACATACCACTTTGCGCAATCCCCATTTTTCACTGGATGTCGCGGTCTCTTCGCCAAAAAACCACGCGCACTGCAAATAGGTACAGACCCAGAGCTGAGCTGCCGTCAGAAGACTCGGAAAAGTGCGTAATCATGACGATTCGAGTGTCCGACACATCCCAGTCAGTCGAACACACCAAATACTCGCACCACCCACATACAGTGGTGGCAAAATTCTGAGTCAGGCTGATGTTTCAATATTGCTCTGCGTTTGTTGAAAATTCACGACAAAAGAGAAATTTGGCAAATGGGGTTGAAGCTTCTAAGATGAAGATAAATTCACCAAAGCCAGTACTACAACCACAAAGATGATCGATACCCTCGCGCAGCATAAAGGATGAAAGGAGCCAAACCTAGAAAAATTTTAGTGGTTTAAAATAGATGTTTAAAACTGCCATTTTCATGACTGATATCGCGCAAGGTCCTGCATAATTCAGATGTTCCGCTCCACAGGTCCACTTCCCGTGCTAAAGTATGAATGCAAAGGACCTCCTGCTCTCTCTCTTTCTCTCTGCACGTGCACTTACGTTGTGTTCAAAATTCATACACATAATTTCATATTGAGACACGTAATGCACTCCTCTCACCACAGACTGGCTCATACACAATGCGCCTGCACGTTAATGCTCAAAACCGTATGGAGGCAGTGCTTCATCTTTGTCTCTCCCATGACGTTTACGTACTTTATACTAATTAGCCTTCCTTAGAGCTTTATTTTGTGGAGGCCTCCCCCTAGAGCATCTGCGCCACTCCTACGCGATTAATGTGAAGCTCACCTCATTTGCACAATGGGTGGCGGCTACCAGACACCTACACCTACGTACGTGCGCACTGTACGTAAAGGCTAAAGGTGGGTTCGCACACACGAATCAAAAGTAGGCAATCGAACACGTACACCAACACACACACTCGTCCAGCCGGGAAGTTGAAGGACAGACAAAGTGCATTCCTACAGTCCTTAAACCACAAGTTTCTTGGTCCTCTGCAAATCAGTGGCAGTACTTGTGACTAAAGGATATTCTGGCGCGACGCCTAAGCCGCAAGTCATGCAGCGACTAAAGAAATCTGTGATTTGTGAACACATTCTATTCACCACGGACACCCGCTGGGTCGGAGGGGGCTCAAAAAATAGAAAGAAAAAGGAGAAATGAGGCAAAATCGTGACTGCCATGCAAAAGGGTAATTTTTCAACCCAAGAGAAAAATCATCAATAGCAAAGCTCTCTCTCCCCTACCTTAGCTGGCACTTATCCCACGAACTAAGCGTGTGCTGCACGACGTCATTAAGGCGGACCCCTTTTTTTCTTCTTACTGATCTTTAAAGAGCCGTCTTGAACTCCAGGCCGCGCTCGCGACTACATATTTATAATTTTAAACTTATGCGGTATATAGAGCCATGCAATTACCCCCTTGTCTCTGACTCTGACTCACTCACTCACTCACTTACTCACTCACGCACGCACGCACGCACGCACCGTGTGCCTCTGCCTGCGTTACACGAAGGCAACACCAACTCGGCTCAGGAGCAACTTACAGACGTTGCAGGTCCTAAGCGAGTCCTCGGCGAGCGGCGGCGGAGGAATCGCTGTGTCAGCAGGGAATGTGTGGGTGGTGCATCCCCCGTGGCAACGTGTGCGGATCCCATTTTCCGAAAGAACTCACTGCTCGGGTTTCGGGGTGTGCAAACACAGGATTTCGAGCGAGTAGCAGCAGGTCATTCCATAAGAAACTTCGTCTTCTTTGGACGGTGCTGGGTAAAACGTCTTCCATGGCATCTGTTCAGGTTTCCTAATACCAACGTCAATACAGCAGAGCTGTGGAGACTCAAGCCAAAATGTTGATGGCTCTTACAGAACTTAAACTGTAAGTTGTGGGCTTATGATAACTATTAGAAAAGAAATGTTTCTAAAGTTTACCTAGGGAAAGAAGCATCTGATGGGCTATGACTTCAAAAAGAGGCAAATTTACCACTCAAGCAGTAAAAAAACCATGAATGAAGAGGATGGGGAGAGCGTTTGGCTATCCCGAAATGTCAGCAATGACTTCTCAAATCTGGACAAGGAGACTTGAGCTGTGAAGATGCCCATTGGGGTCGCCCTGTCTCTCTTAATACATATTTGAAAAGCTGCTATAAAAGACTGATTCTGATTGTGCAGATGCACTGGATTAAGTCATTGCATGAATTTTATGTTAGGTTCTTTTAAAAGTGACCACAAACAAAACTTTTCTTGTGAAGGGACTAATACTGCTGTTGCTGATACTGCTCCTGTTTGCGTCTTGTGTTCCAACGAGCATTTAAGTCGGCGGATTTACTTCGCAGAAGAGGAAGTAACGAAGAGAAACATGCACTCAGCAGTTTCCTAAGTGTCTTGGTTGTGAACACACATCTGTCACTCATGAGGGGGGAAGGCGAGACTTTTAAATTGCTTCCTCTCTTCGTTGTCTTCGTCCTCCCTCTGCTCCTCGTACAAGGGCTCATTGACGACGGGAGAGCGATGTCAATACACGACAATGCACAGAACTGACATGACAGTTCCATCCAAGAGGATTTGGGACCACCGTGGAATTATTGATGCAGTCAGGTTGGTTCATAAACATGCGCTGTCGTCCCCGGCGGGTTTGCTATCTTCCGCAACAACTTTGCAAACCGAGACGGTCGCATGCGGACACAAATGAATTTTAGATGGACGTCATAAACGAAGAGTTCTCATCAAAGCTGTCTCATCAGGATATGAGTTGCGGTAGCGCGTACTAATTCAAAAAAGTTTTTCGCCTCGTCGAAATTCATCCAGCACGTATGCAGTAATCTTACCCCAAGTGAGAGTAAATCGGGCTGCCCACCACCTGTTTTCAAGCTAAAAAAGTCAGTTGAGATTGAAAGCACAAGTGCGGTGGGTAAACACACTAGTCTCCGTTTATAGTCAAAACCCGGTTAAAGTCGTCCCTCTTTCCGATCCCGATTTTTTTCTTTATACAATTAAAACATTTCTAAGGGTTAAAGTCATCAAACTCTGCTTGCATGCATCGCATTACCTGCCCAAATTGAAATTACCCAGAGAAGTTTTCGATTGGGGGGCTGTTTTAAATTTTAAAACAGTGCCTGGTTGGGAACTCTAGGCACAAAGATATCACTTTGCTCTCATTCTAATGTTTTAACTCCGGAGAATTGCAGACAAAATATACGAGGTATGTGAAAAAAGTTCCATTGTAGTCAAAGTAATGTGCTTCTACTCATATCGGTTGTAAGGATGGATTGATTGCAGTCATCAAAACCTGGGGTATCGAGGTGATGACTGTAACGGGAGGCCACAGTCCCCGGGGCATGGACACGACCGCAGTACAGTTTTATAAAAACAAGACGAAGAAGGGCATTTCTGCCGCTTCCACAGCATCCTGAACGACAATGGCAGAGAGTTAGGCAGTACTGTCAGTACTTGAACATGGCATGGAGGCATGAATACCCCGGTACTCCCAGACAGAAAACAAAGAAAGTAGGCAAAATAAGGCAGAGGCGTCTTGCCCAACTTAACATGTGTCGCCGTTGTTTAAAAGCCCTCTCATCAATCGCATGTTTGTTTTTGTAGCTATGGAGGTGAGCGACGAAGGCGCCAACGCCTCAACGAATGACACGTCCTCCCCCTCGTGTCCCGATCAAGTTCTCATCGACGACGTTTGGTTCCGCGCGATCCTCTGCACACTCTACTTCGTCATCTTCGTCCTTGGGGTGGTAGGAAATGTCCTCGTCGTCGTGGTAAGTCAACACTAACCCGTAGCCCCCGAGCAATAATTTTATTCATGGTGTTGAAGAAGCCCCGCGGACTTTTATTGATGCTCTTAAAATTCTACTGACGTATTCTGTGCACGTGTTGTAAACGTGTACACGCATTAAAGAAAGTGTGTCTATATGTATGTGTGCAAGTTTGTGTGTATGTATGTATGTAAGTGTGCTTTGATGTGTGTGGATGGATGTACGTATACGCATGTATGGACGCGTACGTGCGTATGTACACGTGTACATATGCATGCATTATGCATGCATACGTACATTACGGCCGCTGACATTCACCCTCAGCTATGAGTTGGGTTTTTAGCATTCGGGTGTTGCGGACCAGTGTGGGGGCAGGAAAAATTGTTGTTGTAAGATCTGGACATGATACTACGTACAGAGACTCATTACCAAGTTATACTGGGTGTTTCTGCCGAATACGCTTTGGGTCTTTTTTGCTACCTTCACGTGACACAGTCACAATGTTTGGTGCTTAACATGTAGCACAAATTGCTAGCCTCCATACTGCATGTGAAGATCAAGACATTGTGATTGGGTCATGTTTAGGTAGCAAAAAAGACTTGTTACAGTTCTGCAGAAACACATGGTAAAGGTGATTATCGCAACTAGTGGAGCGTAGTCGCTGCGATCTACGTATGCAGGGGGTGGATCAGACTTAGTGTCACTCAGAATGCCTCGTCCTCTGTGAAGAAACACACAATATTACAGGGTTTGTTATTTGGACACGAAATGCTCTACACTTCTTCTGATCGTACTGGTCTTTGGTCATTTGGCGTTCACAGAGTGAAATAGTATTTTGACCTGATGCACCAGATCAGGCTGTACGGACGATTGTACCTTACAAATTGTCTTGAGCCGCAACACTTCTATCTACCTTGTTAGAGCCTTTTCTAAGACGATCCTTCCCTGTCACCCACTTGTTACATGAGTGACACGAAGTCTGGTTCACCCTGTGTGCATGCAAATACATATAGCACTGCAATATTGCAATAGCCATGCAATTACCCAAACAACTCTTCTCGAACGACAGTCTGCCGGTCGTGGTTGTAGGGGAAAAAGCAAAAAAATAAATGACTGGCGAAGAAAATCCACCTAAAACTTATAGTTTGTACGGATAGGACGAAACTGCCGCAGCACATACTGACGCCAGTGAAGTAACCGTTTGTCCCTCAGCACAAACCAAACCTCGGGCTTAAGTGAAAATTGGCAATCTGATTAAGGTTCCACTAAAGAGAAAGCACTAAGGACATCCTTCTTGCTTGTCTTGCTCGCTTTTTGTTTAACTTTTGGGGAAAGTAAAAGTGCCGTATGGCCCATAAATAAGGGACACAGCTGATGTAAATGCATCAATGTGCCCAAACCTTCTAAAGCGCTACATTATGCAAGTCATATTTTTAATCCTATTCCTGTAAAATATCTTAGTATCAGTCTTGCCCGCCTCAAGAAGAACCACCAACTCCTTGTGCATTGCCGCATCATCAATGGTCTTGGTAATGCTGTTCTGGACCCAAAGGAAATCCTTCATGCAACCAATGACACGAATTGAACAGCTAAACAAAGATACCATCTCAGAGATTTGTCTGATCACTGTCGACCTACATCAGTAAGGTCCTTCGTTGAAAAACATGCTGGCTGACTCTGGTGTCCTTATGGCTTATTATGTCCCCTCCTGTTGTTTGTTATTCAATTTGGATTAAACTTATTTCACAACTGGGCAGAGAAATTTCCAGGCAGCAGATCCAAAGTTCAAACAGTTACGCCACAAACTCTCATTATATTTGTATCAGTACCAATGGGCCATACTGCAAATGTCAAGGTCAAAAACTGTACTCTTCGCCGTAGGAAACTATATGCCAAGAGGCCTCAACTAACTACTCGTGACAAGTCCCCTGGCACTGCAGAGACTACAGTGCCAGTCTACTGTATAAAGCATTTACCACTTGTTCTCTATGCATTTTTTGAGAGCATTGGGGATTACCCCTCTGGATGCCGCTGAGCATGACCAGTCAGCATTTGTTTAGAAGTTCATTGGCAAGAGCACGAAAGAAATCTCCCTTTGTTCAAACGTTCGTTCGTTTTTGCTGTGGGTACAAAGGCCCCATTTTTAACATGGCTTCTGTATCTGTGATGTTTCACAACGAAAGGAAAGGAGTCAGCTTAGAAATACACCCATCGACATTTAAGACCAGCTCCATTTCGTAATTTGCATCATTCATGCTGTGCCTCTTCCTGCAAGGCGTCTCTTCGCAAGTACCAAGGAGGGGAGGAGGGTGTTGTACTTGATGGCTTTGACTGCTTTGACAACAAAACATTTTTTCTCCCGTACAAACGCTACTTCCTTCCAAGCTCTTCAAGCACCCTGCATTTGAAAATTCGATAGCGGGAATCATTAGCTATGTTACTTCATGGTTGCCTTCCATTCTCCATAGCCGACTTAGACAGTTACCGCCAGTTACACAGATCCATATTTCATACACCACTCAGGCGCTGCCTTCCCTGGATTGGCGCCTTCACTGCTAATGCGCTTCACATTCGAATGTGCGTGATGCAAATCTCTCGCGCTTCACCAACACCAACACAACAATCGGTCAGCTCATGAGCAGCGTTCTATGTACTCAAATCAGACTAACACCCTGTGTCATATTTAAAGCATAGTCAATATTCCTCTGGTTAAGGTTTCGTTTTTCAGTTTCCCACTAAAATGACATTCGGAGAACTTTTTTTTAGAGCTCTACGAACAAGAATAATACTCCCTCTGTGCACAGTGTCCAGGTGAGCCATTGGCACCTTTCTAGTTTTGAAAAATAAGTGAGCCATTTGAGTAGCACACATAGTATGATTGGTTAATTGAAGTATGAGAATAAAGTAAGACATCTGCCTAGCAGGACCACAATTGGTTAAGATGACTTACTCCGAAGTACTAATCGTGGTCAGAGTACTATACTGTTTAACCACCAACTTGGTCTCGTTGCGGCAGAACATGCAAGGTCAAAATGCTTTTTGTATGACAGGTTTGGCTTTGTTGTACCTAGAGCAAAATTGCTCAATTCAGGGGAAAAAACTAAAGTATTCTAGTCACAGCAGGTGTGATTTTGATCTCACCTTTAATCAACAACTTTGTGGCCTCCCAACCCTACAATCACATGCACTTCTGATGCTGCACAACCACCTGATCGTATAAGTAGTAAACACTTGAGATCATTTCAGGAAAGCAGGTGGTAGTATTGCCATAATCCGCGGATAATGAAAGCTTTAGTTCCAAATGTCTCACTTATTTTGAAAACAGAGGGGGTAACAGTCATGAACAAAAGGAACCATTTTTTGCCAAATCCTGGGGATGGCGAGAGCTCATTCTAGTCCTCACAACGATGAAATAACTTAAATTTTGGCCAACTTCGGCGTCGCCGCCAATGGAGCTCACACTGTACAGTTGAGTTCCCCATGATGACATTTACAACGATGACGTTGCCAGCCAATATTTTACTGCATGACGACAACACCAATATTTTCAACTACTCTATGGCGAGGATAAGCTGACTACTTGGCTACGTTCTTGGTACTTGCGTAGGTACTGTACTAATTCAGCGCTTGGTGGAGAAAGTACATGTTCTGACAGCATGCACAACAGCATCTTCTTAAGAGAGTGAGAACATCTTTTTACTTTCGCACTTATTAACATACAAAATGAGCTTTCAAATTCAAATGTGGTGTCTTTTTTTCCGTGATCGTTTTTCGGGTCTTTTTTTCGAAAAGAAACCTTCCGTTATGCAAGTCGAGGACAATACTGGGGTTTCTTAGCGTTGTAACCTTTCCAAATCGGATATATGTGCGTATAACTTTAATTTTAGAGCTTTGCTCGATGTCACGAACATCAAGCAATTGGGCGACATCTGGCCACTTAATCACTGATCACGGCGTCAGCAGTACTTTCTTTGCACTCACCCGGAGCAGTACTTGCAACAAGTACAAGTACCGAGAACGAGGAAGGACTGACAGCGAAAAAGCACGAACCAGTTTTTGTGTCTTCCAACTTCACGTCATTGGCAGTTTCACAGGACAAAATTCGCAAAACTTCCTTCTCAGTACTTCTCAGTTCTTCGGAAAATTTTTACCGGAACTAGTCCTATGTCTCTTTTGGAAAACATACTGGCAGAACAAGGACAAAATTTGCACTGCACCTCTGTACAAACCATGCTTGGGGTGCAGTCCTCTAAGCGCAAAGTATAGCTATGCATTCACGTCACATTTATCGAAGCTACAAAAGAGGGTGACTGGTGACTTCAAATAAGGTGCAAGTGCAAAGAGATGTTGGAAGTCCTTTTCACCTGATTCAACAAGCCTCATGACAGTGACAAGTCCGTATACTTGAAGTGGCGTTTTTCCTGCTGACCAGGCATTGTCACTATCAAGTGCAATAATTTTTGAGTTGCAGGAATGAAACGAGGAGAAAGAAACTTTGGCTTCTGTCTCAGACATAGGAAAAGCTTCGAGTGCCACATGCAGTTGTCGATTTGCAGGCAAAGCAAAAAAAAAAAAAGAAATAAAAAGAGGAAACCGCGGAGCGAAGGTTTTTAAGATTGTTGCTTCTACTTTCGACATAATGGAAATCCATCTATGAAGGTACGGTCGTGTCACGTGGTAATTGCAGTGGTTCCCTTTTTTACCGCACGTCAAAAGTTGTCCCTTACCAGGTATTAAAAAGTTGTGCGATGCCGCTGCAACCATCCCACCTCGTGCGTGGCCTTGCTTTAATAAGAGCAAGGGTAATGTGTAGCGCCAACAACAACGCCTGCCTCCTACCTGATCATTCTTTAAAAGATTCATTACACTGTTGACACTGAATGTAAATAAGATACACAGGAACACGCTTGTAACGGTCACCAGTTACAAAGGTCAAGAAGTCCTGTCCCAATTCCAATGAGCTTTTTTTTCCTGATGCCATATGGATATAGCGATCACTTGAGTCCTGCAAAACAGATGTGACCATCATCTGAGATGCAAAGAGCACTGGTGACCCTTGGCAAGGGCTCATTCCTGGTGGGTTTGATCACCCTCTTGGATGAGTTCGAAAGTGTTGCAAGTTCAACTATGGGCAAAAAGTCGAGTCAGACCAATATCAAGCGTTGTTTTTTGTGTCCATTCAAACGACGAAGCCTGGGGCAAAGCCAGAAAGGGGTGGATGAGGGCGTCTGAAATTTTATTGTGATTTTGAGCCCTTTTTACTCCTGTTTGGGTGCAATGCGGTTCGAGCGGTCACACGGATAAAACGATCAAATTTCTTGGTCCCAAACATGATCGTTATAAGCGTGTCCCTCTCTACCACCGTATCCCTTGGCTAAGTCCGTCCAGAGTTTGCCAGGAGAAATTTCCCTCGATCTTGCACGATGGCAGAGTTTGTCTCATTTCGCATCCTCTTTCTGGGCTCCGAGGACAGAGGTGAATCAACAGCGCATCTTTTTTTTAAGCTAAAATGGCATTTTAGTTGAAAACAGTGTGAAATGATGTTTCCCCAAAACATCACCTGGAATGCCTGCTTTCCAAAATGAAGTCAATACTGCCAAGCTTTAATATAGCGAAGTCTTGTATCAACAGCCTCCGGTTTACTCTGTCAAGATCTTCATTGTAATGGGGGTCTTTTTTTCCTATGAAGTTCAAATTCAGTGAGCATTGCAATTTGGACTTGCTGCTGGCTTGTGCTGTTAACTGCAACAGGCTTAAAAAGTACCAGGTACTCGTCCCCAGCACTTTTTTCCGGTCGAGAAATCACTAGGATGGAGTCGTCGTTGCAAAAATTTGACTTTCTTGGATGATTCTTGGCTCACGAACTGCAAGAATTTCATTGGAAGCTGTTGAAGGCATAGCTGGGGGAATGAAGACATGCTTAGTTCTTTCACCATATTGGACTCCACGATATCCAGGTTCAACAGTATACAAAGGTTCCTTGCTTTCCATATTCATAAGCTCTTTTAAACTCCATGAAACATTTCTCAAAAAATAACCTATTTTGACTTTTCTACCACCCATTCCGACAGAATTTTCCTCCTAAAAAACCAAAATGGCGAAATTTTTCTCCTTTTTTTCCGGACCCTGCTCATTACTTACACCACCCTGCTTTGCGACAGTCAAGTTTGATGTACGCGTCCTACGTGACGGCTGCTGCATTGCTGTCCACAACTGTACAGGGTGGCCCTGCCGCACACGCGCCGTGAGCGTCGTAAAAAAAATGCATCGTCGAGATAATGTAAAGGGGCATGGACAGGGAGGTCATTTAGGGGGGACAGCGTAGGCACATGATGGAAGGCAGCAGGGGAGGGATTAAAGAGGTGTCAGGGGAAAACTGCAAGGAGTAAACGTGTTGTCGCGAGGATGCCTTTTACTCAACTCATGCACCAGCTGGGTAGAACAAGGATGTGAAGAAATGTCGGAAGCCGTCATAGGGGATTGTCAAAGTAACAATTTTGGTTTTGTATGCAGCACCTGCGGTACTTTGTTGCTCGCAGACACCACCAAATTTCATTCGGCAACTTTTTGGCTAGCAGTGAGAACTATTGCTGCAGCAGTATTGTTTTGGCCAGTAGTGAGATTGGTTCCTACTCCCAGGTGTCATGCTATGAGATGCAAATGAGGAGAGAGTCACCATTTCTTTTAGGTTGTTGCACGTAACAAGGCGATGCAGACGCCCACGAACGTGTTCATCGTGAACATGGCCCTGTCTGACGTTCTGATGTGCCTCTTTGCGGTGCCGCTGACACCCCTTCATTCATTCATGCACGAATGGGTCTTCGGGCAGATTATCTGCATGCTACTGCCAACGACACAGGTAATTCTTATCATCCAATCTGAATAGCAGCTTGTATTTGTTGTGGTTGCCATTGCTGCTCCTAGCCAGCTTGCCGCAGTTACTACGTACTGTAGTCCTTGCTGTATGGAGTTTCTGGGGGAAGAACGTCACTGAACATGCTGTAGCAGCATGAATTCAGGTGGAACTTTGATGGAAAATGTGTAATTCAGGTACTTAGGCTCAATACTGTACTGAGGACAGAAGTTTTCTATTGTGACAGTGCTCAAAAGTCAGCGAGGTGGAGAGGGAGGCACGCCAAAGAGGCTAGAATTTTAGCTTTGTGAGGGGGTAAAAGTCGTTGAAATTTTCCTGCCAAGGATCGCAGACCCCAGACCTCTCATTTGACACACACTCCCCTGAGCGTGTGTGTGACGCACACTCTCACTTTAACTCCCTCATAATTGCAAATTTCTTCGTCGTGCCTCCCTCTCCAGCTTCTTGTCTTTTTGGCACTGTAGGATCAAAACGGGCAGTTACAACATTGGACTTTTGTACTCAGTATTGTGTCTAAGACTCTCAAAAAGCAATCTCAGGTGCCTATTCTACACTAGGAGCAGCGAAAATTTCTCACAGCAAGGAGTGTTATATACGTGCTAACATGAACAAGACACCTTCGTTTCAATTCCAACTTCAGTATAAAAGTTGTCAAATGTTGATGCGATGGTCCACGTCAATTGGCGGAAGAGGAGGCAGCACAAAGTCAGCTCTACGAATTACAGCGTGGGCAAGGAAAAAGTGAACAAAATTTAGAGCCCTTACATAGGTGCCGCATGCACTTCCTTGCTGATTAATTTGGACAGCACGCGAGTATCTGGCAAAACTCAACAACTTCATGAACAAAATATTGCACTCAGACAGGGAGTCCAAGACAAACAAGGTGTCTGCACTTATTGACACTCAGCTGCCAAAAGGTTTGAGCTTTGAGATCATGGGGTGCAAAAGATTCAGATCATGTCGCCAGCTGAAGACGACCACTTTAGGAAATAACTGTCCAAAGTTGCAATGTCGTTATAAGATTAAGTTGAACTTAATGTTAGGACGACACTTCAGCACTTGCCATTGTAGAGGGATGGACTGATGTGCATCTAAAAAATGAACTTTTCACATTTTGCTTCACCACACGGTAAAGTGTATCAGGATTCGTGATGATCCGCAGCACCGTAGCTTTAGCTGCAACGTCTTTGCTCATGTGCAATGTCCACTGACATGTTTGTGAAGCTCCTAACCATGGACTCGACGGGCTCGATGGGCCAAAGCACAAGCGTTTCCGTTGTTTCTTGTTTTTGTTATTGTTTTGCTTTAATATCTCTGCCCATTGCCTGCCGCATAGACAGTATCCCAAGGGACCATGACACCAAACAATAGCACAAGAGGGGTACATACAATCAAGGCATGACTGTCGTGCTGCTGAGGCCACGTCAAAGTATCCACTGTGTAGGAAGTAATTAAGGTAATTCTTGCACTGTCGCTGCCGCCCCCACAAGCAGACCCAGCCTACTCCTAGATATTTGATGGTGTAATGATCAGCTGACGAAAAAACCGCCCAAATAAGGTGTTCTTTTAGTTGCTCCGAGCGCTCTTAATTACAGTTGCAGCGAACAAATAAAATCTGGCATGCTTCCACTCCGTGTGTGTGAGTGCCTATCAACAGCGTATGTTGTAAAGTTTCGTGCAAACTCATGTCTCCACCGAGTCAAGCAGGGCTGTCATCTTTCACTCCACGTGCGAGCACACTCCCATTATTTGCATATAGCACAAACGCACGATCAGGGTGTTTCACTGCAATGCAGGGCGTGTACTGCAGAACCAACGAGCGTGCTCGACATACAGAAAGCCAGTGATCTTTAGCCATCCTTCTTCCATTTATTCGCATGCCGCGGTGAATTTGGGCTCTTCTTAAGTAAGGGATAGATGGATGAGGATATTTATTAGGTCAAAGATTCCTGGACAAGGAATGCCGTGCGTGTCAATTTGACATGCAGAGGACATAAATAAGCGAGTTCTGGGCACTCGCACTTACTGGTGAGGTGTCGCTTTTTGGGTCATTAATCTTTGGGTTAGAGCCACACAGACACGAGGAGAATGAATGCATAGACCAACAAGTTATAAACGTAATGCATATAGTGTATATTGCCGTAGAGCAAAAATCAAGTGGACGTGTCTCAATCTGGTATGCAGACCAGCCCAAAATGGTGACTTTTGAGGACTTTTACCAGCAAATTTGCAAAAATTTCAAATACGGAGGGAGGGATGGAGGACTGTCCCCAGAGAACAAGACGTAGGATTGACTACATAAGATACAATTTTTGAATGTCCGTTTAGATGCTACAGCGCTTAAAGAGAAGCGACCCCAAGGGAGTGCAACATCTTTTACAACGTCTCATTTTTTACCTTTTGGTTCTTCCCTTAGAATTGGATAATATTGAATGGTGGCACCCACCCATCCCACCCACCCGGATCCCGGGAAGCATCCCCGGACCAGTCCACCCGTCCCCACCCATCCCAGGTGTGCTATGCGTTATCACACAAACCGTCCCACCTCAGAATTCAACGTGAGTGCTCAGAAATCGCCTATTTACGTATTTGCATATCAAATTGAGGCGCACTGTGGAGTTGGGTGAACCGCTTCGTCAGAGGAGAGCAGACTAAACATCTATTGTGAGAGTAGCTTTGGTATTTCCAGTAAAAGTATCAACAGCCTGCATGCAAAATCCAGTTGCATAATTTTCTTCCTCAACTCTACTATAGTGCACAGGGTGAGGAAGGCTGAATGCAACTTTTACTTCACGGCTGCCCTGTTGCTACCACTGGGTCCAGGGATCCCAATTCTCCAAAGGGTGCATGTTAACTTATTGCGGACCTGGTGCGCCCGCGCATGTGCTAGTCAAATGGAAAGGTAAAGTTGTACCACGCACTGCGCTACAGAACGTCGTGTGGGAATGGAAATCGGTAGTATTTCAAAAGAGAAGTATGTGGCTAATATTCAAATATTGGTTAATATTGGCTCAAATGTGGCTAATATTCAAGGCTTCCTTTCATGGTGACGTCAACTTGATCACCAAGATCACCAAGTCTGATCACCAAGACTGTTTCATCTTTTCCGCTCTACACGTAGACCAATTTTGTGATTCGTACTCAACTGCTCACGGGGGCAAATGTGCAAGAACAGACCATACAGGCCCACTACGTACGCACGAGTACCCACTACGTGTCCTACAGAATACCGTAAGAATTTGTCTGCTGCAGCAAATCAAGAAACTTGTGCTACGTGACAAGACTTATGGGCCACAACTGTACTCACGTACTCTAAAAGGTGAATGTAGCCTCAGCCAATGTGACAGTCAATAAGAGATAGTCCCGTTTTTTCTCTTCTTTTAAGAATATCTAAACATTCACTGATGTCTACTTCACGTCGCGCTTCTACTGAGTGCTACTAATTCTACTACTGTGATTCTGTTTCCTATGCCCTAACTTTGTTTGCGCGCTCGTTCTCTCTCTCTCTCTCTCTCTCTGTGTTTGTGGGATGAAACTTTATTTGGTTGCAGGAATAGAGTATGAGGAGACAGGTCCTTTTTCTTTTTCTTCCAATGACCTCGCAGGTAGACTACACGAAGACTTGGCAACTTCATCTCTTTCTTTGTAAGCGGAACTTCGTTCCATATGGTTTTCCAGAGAGACCCGATAGATAAGTGAGCTGAGGCCCCCCCCCCCCCCAAAAGAACCGAGACCTGCTCAAAGGCGCTCGCAAGTACAGTGAAATCTACTCGCTGGCATTGTTCTACTACTTCTACTAGCTTCATCTTTCATTATGTATCACAATAGTCCCCTGATGTTGTAACTGCTCTTACCTGTACTAATGTTTTGCTTCATACAATGAAGATATTCTTATTGGTAAACATCTCGTATGGTAATCAAGCTAACACTGGAAAAAAAATTAATTTGAGGACACTCCATTTACAAATGTATCATTTTGCTGGCGTTCCAATGTTTTGCCTAAGAGAAGAATGTAACCAAAAAGCAAATGAGTTTTCGCACTGCAGGTACATAATTAAACATCCATGATCGTAACAGCCTTTAGTTTCCACTCGTATTGGTTTTATGAGTGCGTCAGTTATAGTTATCAAAACCTGGGGTCCCGAGGTGTTGACGATAACGGAGACTAATGCATCATATATAAACAGGGAATATCCATCTACATGTCTACCCTGACGCTGGTGTGCATCGCCTTGGACCGATATTTTGCCATCGTTCACCCTCACAGACCAAGGATGCAGACGACAACAGCAGTGAAACTCGTGAGTGTAGAAATCTTATTTGCATATAGCAATGAAGATGTTGGCAACAACACCCGGTAGACCCACGGAGTCGAGAAAGCCTTCGTGGGTAGCTGACATTAGCTCATTCTCTTCAGTGGCTTTTCATCAACTATTCTTTCACTAATGATAATTACGTCAGAGATGGAAAGACAACATATTTGTTACCCCCTCTCTCAAAAAGCAGGGAAACAGTAGTCACGTTAAGTATATGCCAAAGATTTGAAAAAAAAGTGCCATCAGTGTGAAGAGCAAACACCGGTGCCTAACGTTTGACGCCACCCCTGAACGTCAACAGGATGTGCTCAGGCTTGCCAGATGCTCCCTTCACATCTTGCTATTAACCCAGCCTAACTTAGGCTAACATGACTTAATTAGGCCTAACCTGAGTGGCAGGCCTGAGCACCCGCACCGATTTTCTGGGGTGGCGTTAGAAGAAATAAACATCGGTCAAGGTATTGGTTATGATGCTTGTTGTGAATATTAGCGTCGACATCTACTATGTACATTAGACTAGGTCGAAAAGGGGTCAACTTTGGAAATTCACTGATGGCGACTGGGGTTAGTTACATGGGCTCAAAAGATGAAGATGTAGTCAAATACTTTGGAAAATAAATTGTGTTT
>JAAUXU010004291.1_pt1 | contig 16608 bp, 14 predicted proteins | sample 7278151 | NCBI WGS metagenome assembly JAAUXU01 (sample SAMN14350113, study PRJNA611818) | marine sediment metagenome | isolation source: surface marine sediment (1.8m) | place: French Polynesia: Moorea | collected 2018-08 | reverse complement strand
GTCGGTAAGAACTGTGTCGGTAAGAACTGTGTCGGTAAGAACTGTGTCGGTAAGAACTGTGTCGGTAAGAACTGTGTCGGTAGGGATTGTGTCAAACTGTCATTAAACCGGCAACTTAGCAGCTCAATGCTGACCTGCACTCACGTCCCGACAGCTTTAAAATGCAAAAGAGGGAGCAGAGGTCTTCCCCAAATGGACTGTTATAGTCTAACGTCTCTTTTTTGTATTTTTTAATTCTTCTTAGAAAAATAACTGAAAATAGCGTAAAAGGGTTAAAAAGAAAGAGAAAGTGGAAGTGGCTGGATTCTTTCCAGCACATTTCATCATACACCTTGGCATGACAACATACAGATTGATCAGTATATGATCTTTACTTTGGAAATTGTTGCGCTCTGCACTCCTCAGCAAGACTATTGGAAATGTCATGCCACGATAGCATGTCTGGTTCTTAAACATGTTTTTTCAGTACCTTTGCAGGACAGTTCATATGCTCAGACTCAGCTCCAAAAAACAGCCGCGCAAAACGTGAGAATCAGCCGCGAAAATGCCAGAAATCAGCCGCAGTCAGTCTCGCCCAGACGCGAAAAGCAGCTTCAAAAATCAGCCGCTTGACCCACGCTTTCACGAAGAATCAACCACGAAAACGCTTTTTTCACAAAAAATTAGCCGAGAAGATTAAAATCGGCTGCGGACAGACAGACAGACACACGTATATAGGGCCCTAATGCTTTATACGTGCTTACAGTGCTTGCCGTAAATAATGTCGCTTGGTTCAAATCGTTGTTCTATGCTTTGTGGGATAATTGTAAGGTTCAATTTAAGGTTGGAGTGTGTGATGGAGAGTGTCAGACATGAGATCCTGCAGTTTTGTCAAGTTTCAGGCACTCATTGTCATGCTAGAGCACCTTAAGTGTGATGAGCTGTGATGAGCACCATGCCCGGGCGCCGGTTGCTGCCCCAAATCAATGTTTTTGACCAGTAAATGAAAGGGAAAGTGACTGAAATTTTCAGGGGGCTCCGCCCCCCAACCTCCCCCCCGCACCGTCATACTAGGCCCCAACAGCACTACGTAGCAATACGTAAGCACTACGCTGGAGGAGAGGATCCGGGAGCAATGGGACGGCCTCTTTACTCCAGAGAACATGCCACACTACTGATCATTCCTGCGCCGGCGACTCAAGAGGATCGTGGAAAATGAAAGCACTTTCGGTTACTGGTCAAAAAACATCGATTTTGGGCAGCAACCGGCATGGTGCTCATCACACCTCATCACACTTAAAGTGCTCTAGTGCCTTAATAAATATTCAAATTGGTGATCTTGTGTACTAAAAGTTCTGTCCCAGTGTCTGAACGATCAACTACAGGTTTAAATTCCTCTCGGAAACATCCCCAGTCAGACTATGACCTCGATATGTACCAAGCGACATCATTTACGGCAAGCACTGGATTAGGTTACTGTCTGCACTTTTAATTTGAAGTTTTACTACAGTGGCACAGAACATAGAGCTGTCTGAATTTGTAATTGCCAAAATGCTATGTTATGAAAGTGTCTTTGATTGATCTGACACTGAAGGAGGTAATAGTGGGTAGTGTCTACTATTAGTAAAAAAAATTTCAGCTCAATCAGAGGCACTTTTATAACATAGGGTTTTAACTAAACCAATGCACCACCAAAAAATAAGACACCAATCAACATTCTGGTATTTGTCACTGTCAGACTCCATGATTCTTTGCTGAAATGCCGAAATTTTACATTTTGACTGAATCCCTTACCCCCAACCGCGCCCCCGTCAAGTTACCCCATATGATATTGAGTTTGAGTCAACATTAGGGTTGCTTTGAGAGTGAGAGGGGTGGAAAATCAGTCGAGAAATGCCAATGTTTGCCACGAAGAACCCCGGACCCCCTTTCTCCAACAGGGATTACACCCTTGCATCCCTCCTTGGGGGCTCCTTCCCCCCCCCCCTTCCTGAGAGGGAATCCCAGTCCCCCCCCCCTTCGTTGGCATATCAAGTGATACTAAACCATGGATCACCAGATGCACACGTGCTCGATGCTCTGCAACCTCGAATATGCAGGGTGTTAACGTTTGAGTCGCGGAAAGAGCTGTTGAGCTTCTCGACCAAGCGTAGGTAGGATTTGCTACAATAGAAGGGCTCGAGAAGTGATTCTTGCAGCTTGGGAGCTCCTGCGTTCATCCAGTCTTATCAGCGACACAAAGAAGCGCATCTGATGTCCTCAGCCTGACAGTGGCAGCCGCATATGCTTGGGGCAGAAATACAATATTGAAATTGTTAGTGTAGGTGTGAGGGCATGCGGGGGGGGGGGGGAGCAGGGATGCTGAAAAGGAGGACGTTTAGCCCGAATGGATGGGTGCAGGGTGCCGATACTGCGCTGCAGAAAATTTTGGCATTTCTTATCATGAATGAAACCGTTACCATCATGAGCATCTGCTTATGATTGGAAGGTTGAAGATCAGAACTGGCTCGTATGATCACTGCAGAGGCCCACGTCAACTTTCATTGCTTCCAAAGAGCCCTAACCGAGGTTATGGAGAAACCTCAACCGTCTGACCTGTTTCGCGTACTGTATGTTTTTGGGGTTTTTTGATAGGATAATAATACCCCTTACAAAATGCAATTTGCTCAATTTTATGAGAGTTGTAGAACAAGATTAGGACATTTTAGTTTCTTTCCAAAATGTATCTTTTTTCCGGTGAACATGGAATTGGGGTCACGCAAAAATACAGTCTGATGCAACTCAAAATTGGCGTGAATGCACAAGTGTCTCGAAAACCCTGGAGAAATGTCAGCTGTGAGTGGCCGTTTCAGTGACATTTAACAAATATCAGTAGCCCAGAACCACCTTATTTTTGAAGGGAACGCCCCAGGTTGCGTGACGTCTGACGCCGGTATCGGCCGGAACTAGTAGGTCCGGGTGCGCCCAAGCGACATTGGTTGATCCAGTATGGCCAATGCAAAAACAGAGCAATGTGTGTCAGCTGTAAATATGCCCCCAACAAGTGAGATCTGCCAATGCAAATCCTAAACTGGGCGTCCTAAAATTTTAGTTTGTTCTCATCACCGTATGAATTTACCAACAAAGTCACTATTCATAACAGCACCTGTTGTTTTACAACGTGGCACGAGGTCAGTTTTATTTCTTCACACGTTCTCTCCTCACGGTATTTCCTCACCAACGTCATTTACAACTGGGCACTATTGTCATTTGTGTCTGGCGCAACCTCACCTCCACTGAAGTTGTCAACGAGGCTCCTCCAGTCCACTGACATGGGCCTTGTTTGGCTTTGTTTCTTGGGCCTGGCTCCTATGTGCGGCTGCATTTCGAGGACGGCTGGTAAAAGTGACTTTACGAAATATGTAGAATAGAGAGTTCTGCGATGTTCTCCATTCTGTAAGTACGCACACATGTGTACTTTTCACATTCATCAAGACATTGTGAATCGGTCACACTACGGAAGAGAAGAACGCCTCAAGGCTCAATAAGTCCACGGCTTGAGGCTTCCATATGCAATCATTACCAATCCTTGTACTCAAAATAGCTCGAGGGTTTTGTTGCCAAACTAATGTAAGCTTCAACGGCTTCTGTCGTGAAGTGCTTCTAACAGGAAGGTTTTTCCCCGACTTCTGGTAAGTGAGTTCATTTAGCGGAACAAAGAGTGTGATCTGGGAAAAGGGGTAAAGCGTAGGTGGGGAAGAGCGGAGTTCCGTCATGTACCTTGTTGATGTACACTTCCGTGCAAAAGTATTTGAACACCCATGAGAGAGACGAAAAATAGTCTGAAACCATGCCTTTTTTGAGCAAATTTTCAAAAGTTTTCCTACCATACGTGTGGAGAGAGGGGGACACCCTCTCCACACCTCACCCCCTGGGGCAGCTTTGCCACCAACCAATCCCCCCCCAGGCAGCCTTCTGCAGACTGTTTTAGGGGCTGTGCAAAAGTATTTTAACACCTAAACACACTATTAAAAAAACAGGAAAGTGATGCACAATAACAACAGGGATGACATACAGTATTGAAAGAAAAAATAAGATAATTATACAATAACTTTAATAATTAATAGAGTGCCCCATGTTCCTCATGACTTCCTCCAGCCTCTTTTTATAATTAATCACAGCATTGGCATAGGTTTGCTGTGGTATGTTGTCCCACTCTTCCAAGCAGTAGGTCTCCAGCTCTTCCAGGTTTTGTGGGTCATCCACAGACCCGTGTTTTGAGCTCAGCCCACAGATTCTCAATGGGGTTGAGATCTGGGGACTGGCTGGGCCACTCCAGCAGGTTGATGTTGTGGTCCCCAAACCACACCTTGATGACTTTGGCTGTGTGTTTGGGGTCATTGTCCTGCTGGAAGACAAACCCCTGGTGCAAATGAAGCTGCTGCACTGACTGGAGGAGGTTCTCCTCAAGGACCTTGATATACAGCACAGCATTCATGGTCCCCCCTGATGCAGACAAGATGGCCAGGGCCATGGGCAGAGAAGCACCCCCATAGCATGATGCTGCCACCACCATGCCTGACTGTGGGGATGGTGTTGTGAGGCTTATATGTCTCCCCTGCCCAGCACCAGACCATTTTGGTGGTGTTATGACCAAACTTAGTTCCAGTTTGGTCTCGTCTGACCAGATGACCTCCCTCCAGTCTGCCTCAGAGCCATCCAGATGGTCGCGGACAAACTTGAGGTGCTGCTGGAGGTGTCTCCTGGTCTTCAGAGGAACCTTCCTGGGGTACCATGAGTGGAGACCATTACGTCTCAGTGCCCTGGTGACAGTGGACACTGAGACATGTCCTGCCTCACCCAGAGAGTCCTTGAGGTCTTGCTGTGTTGCCATTGGAGTGACTGTTGCGGCCCCCGCGTGACAGTCACTCCAATCCTGGGGGGACCCCAGTAAAGAGGGGGGTCCCCCCTCTTCATGGTAGGAAAATTTTTGAAAAATTGCTCAAAAAAGGCACGGTCTCGGACTATTTTTCATCTCTCTCACGGGTGTTCAAATACTTTTGCACGGAAGTGTAGCTGAGAAGGAAGAGGGAGTAAATAGATTATGCTACAGATGCATAATATTGTATTTTTTCCGCACGTGGATATACAATTGAGCATGTGCTGGTCAAAGGAAATATTCAAAAATCGGCTTTGGGTCAGTTTTGAAGGAAAAGTTTTTGTTTGCAGTTCAGTTTTGGGTCATCCTCAAAGTCATGTTCTCTTGGGTCAAAATGTTATTTCACTTTTGACATTGTGCAGATATGCCAGATGAGACACATTTTCAGCCCAGATTGGTATGCTTACCTGAGACAATGTTGCCAGCTGCCAAGAAGGGATGCTCTGATGAAGCATTTTACTGACCTTGCTCAGAATGGACCTGCATGCCTCCTTGGGGTTGACATATACTTATACTTTATATCCCTGCATCACCAGTTTATGGCTGGTTTTGTTACCAAACTGAACAAGTATTTCACCTGCTTGCAGTTTGTTTTGCTCGCAGATTGAACAAATATTTGTTTGCTTGGCACAAAAGTCAAAACCCCAACTTTCTGGGAAAAAGCTGACAGGTTTCAGTTTTTGTTGAATTATTCGGATATGTGTTTCAGTTCGGTTACCCGCACATTCTTAGTTCAATGGCTCCACCATCATAGGGTTCCCAAATGGAGTTTGACCAAACTCAAAAAACTAGAGTTTTCTGCCAGAAACCCAAATTCAACAATTCTTTGTTCTTAATTTTCTTAAGGGACTGGTATTTTTCTTTTTCCATTTTTCTTACATCCTACCTGCCAGCAATTTAAAGACAAAAAAGTGAAAAGAGTGATAATTAGAGCAGTTGCTGGAATTTACCCAATTATATTGTTCGTACCGTGGAACTCAAAACTTAGCTGGACATTTCGTGTGAAAAGGAAGGCGAAATTTTTTGCAAAACAATGGCAGATTATTTTATTGATTCGATTAAAATTGGATTCACCAAATATGGTCACCTATCATGATTAGGGAGTCGTGATGGACAAAACTGTCCCCCACTCGGTAAAAAAGGGAAACTTAAAGCAGAACTTCTTGCACGTCGATATGGCATGAAACTAGTGCTTCCTCAATTGTTTATAACTATTTGCACCCATTAAGCAAACTAAGAATGCATTACAAATCCTTAATGAGAGATGATGTCTGTTGCATAAGTTTCCCAGGGTCCTAATTCAGCAGCTATGGAGAAACAGGATATTGTGCTGCCTATTGTGGCGATACCATTTATTTGAGTTCCCCTGTGATCTAAGGTTCAGAATTAAGGTAGTGCTTGTAATGAAACAGGCGGGTCTGCAAACTGTGTAAAAATGACTCGGTCCACATTAAATGCAAGGTTTCGCCAGTAATTCTGGGCGCTTTTTTCCATTACGTTCGCTTCAAACTCGAATTTAAAACTTGACTTTTTTATCTTACCTGAACGCGACAATTCGAGTGTTTGGAAACACGAAACAATCGACTGGGGCCTAATATTTCTTTGGGCCAGAAGTGTGTCATTACAGAGATGTCAAAAAATGCAAATAGATGAAAGGTGCGAGGTCTGGCTGAGAATGTCACCTCTTACAGCGTGCTGAGGAGTCTAAAGCAGGTTACAAAAAGAAGCTAACAAAAAGAAGCAAGACTATTGTTCTAGCCCATATACAGGGCTCTCCATAAGTATTTGTCTCCTGCTGAAGCAACGGAAAATGATGATTTTTGCATGATTTTGAGTAGCGAAAAGCACAATTTTTTCTCACCTGGTGGGAGGGGGAAAGTCTCAGGTACCCACACACACACACACCAGTTCCCCCCCAGGGCAACGGCAACCTTGGCACACCCACCAAAGTGAGCAAAAGCATCCACCCCCTATTCCAAGCATCAAGCCTTCCATGACACTGCAGCTACACAAAATCTATTTATATCGCTGGAAAACTTGAGACCTGAGCCGCTTGGCATTGGCCTCTCGACATTCGATATTAAAGGCAGCGCTGCTAAACATGTGCAAGTTTGACACATCAGTATAGAACAGTGGACAAAATGGCCAGCGCTGCCTTCAATATGCATTTTCATCTAAAGTGAAGTAGACAAGTGCAACTGTCAAGACTTCAAGCTGTCCATCAGAACAAATAGCTTTCTTGCAGCTGCTGCAGTATTCGGGACATTATGATGTCTCATTACGCGGCAGATACTTGCACACCTTGGTGTGTGTGCGACTGCGCCCATTGCACCTGGTTGGAACTGGTGTGTGTGTGTGTGTGTGTGTGTGTGTGTGTGTGTGTGTGTGTGTGTGGAGGGGGGGGGCATCTGAGTCCCCACCCCGCACGAGGTGAGAAAGATTTACGCATTTGCTGCTGAAATTGCGTGGAAATCACTGTTCTAAGCATTTCACATCGACGGGGGGGGGGATACTTGTGGTGGGCACTGTTTACGCGCATCTCCAAGGCAGCTTAATCATAAAATTCCGTTTAAAAATGACGCTGAAACCTCAATAAGATTAATCTCTCACCCGCGGTACATTCGCTGCCAGCCGAGAATTATTGGATGTAAACTGTTATGCTTGCTAATGGTGGGTGGTCTCCGGTTTCTAATGCTAAAAAAGCATGAAAAATCCTAAGTTTATCCCTACCTTCTCTATTTTATTAGGTTTCTAAATAACATCTGAAGATTTTTGATCTCGAGTCCGGACTTAAAGTGATAATCCTTGCTCCATGCGTTCTCTGAAGAAACCTGTACCACTTGTACATTTGCATCTTTTTTGACGTCTATACAACAACACTTTGTACCGTTGATGTATTTCAACTCACCTCTACAAACACACAAATAAATAATCCCTGTGTTGGGGGACACGACGTTCGTGCCAAATTTGGTCCAGATTGATCCAACAGCGGAGCCTGAAGAGAAAGATAAGAATACCAAGAGCCAGCCGGGCAGTGCCTGATACGGGCAGCTAGTGTCATAATAAGCGAGGACTGTCATTGACATGTATCTGACGATCCGTATGAGTACATATGATGGCGGCAACGAAATGCAAGGGACGTCCAGCAGAATATCGTCGACGACAGATATGACAAAAGTTTTAGCAGCAGAAAAAGCTTCGTAATATCGGTCATACTCGTTGCTTCCGTCGCCCGTGACACACATAAAAATGATCTCCATTAAAAATTTCGCTATATCCTTTTTTACTGCATCCATTTTAACGGTACGCCACGTGCTAGTGCCATACTACATGTACACGCCTGTGTAAACAAAGAGCACATTTGTGTGCTAACGGCATCTAACTATATTAATGCACGGATATCCACCGCTTTCCTTGCACTTGCCTTCCCTTATTCTTATGCTTGCACATCATCTCCTGAATGCATCAATAAGCTCTCTCCTTCTTCATGTTAGACAGTTCCCCTCACTGTTCATTTTTCTTTGTTTTCTTAGGTATTCGCAAAGCCATGGTTAAGAGGAATCAGCTTCGAGGTCGAAGTAATAATGGCGCAGTCGCCAACAATGACAACGCGATGAATGGCGCGGCCAACGTCCAGCTACAACAGCATACAGAACTGAGCTTGGGATTTACCCTCATTGGCATCGTCGTCATGCATATTTGCTGCCACATTCTCCGCGTCTTCTTGGCAGGTGTGGCCGTCACTCTCATCGAGGACACCATCTACTGCATCTCCAAAACTGGCGGCTACGTGCCGCCCCTCTGGACTATGTGCGCCGAGACAATCTCCTCTTTCCTCATCATGATCAACTTTTCGGGGAACTTCCTCATCTGCTGCACGGTGTTGCAGCCCTTCAAGGAGTTCCTTGCCGGCCAGTGGACGAGGTGCAGAGTCAACAGCCAAATTGAGCAAACTCCGACGCCTCAGGACGATATCCAGATGCTGACTCGGACCCAATAAAGCAGACATGAGACAGTTCAAATCCAAAGGCAGTGGAAAGATGTCTGAAGTACAAAGTACAACAATTTTGTCTTTCTTCGTATACTTCTATATATACTCCTATACTATATATACTTCTTCAAAGGATGAGCATGTTTCAGTTGGCGTCGGCACGTGGGTAATCGGTGACCACCACAACTAGGACTGGACGTTAAGTGCAAGTTCTTTTTCGCCTCATGAGGGGTAAGGCATTGTATGGGTGATTTCCATTTTTCTGGAGTTTTGGCACTCGTTAGACAGTAACCTATGCTTTAAAAAGCGTTAGAGAAGTTCCTTAGACAGCGTCTCCTGTGGATTCTGAGCCTGGTCTAATTATAACAAATTCAATTCGTCGCGGAGCTTAACTTTCACTCAACAAGCACTCGTATTCTTGGTTCACTTTAGTAGGCTAGCTTAGAATAGAATTAAATTCCTTTCTGAAACCAGCGGTTCTTGTTGAAATCGTCTCAGGCGCTCTGGTTCCCCTCAAACTACCTGAAACACCTTCGAGCATAACAACATCCTGAGAAATGTGCTGTCGTGAGAGGTAGGGTGTAAAAAGTGGCTAAGATACATGTTAGAGGAACATCTGGTTCAATATGTTATTTGTCTCAAACTCTGTCCCTTGTGGGTTCATGAAAAGGTTACCAAACGACATGTCTTGCTCAACTTGTTGTCTACATTTCGTATTAGTGTCTTTGTTCAAAATCATGTCAACAGTAATTATTCTCTCCGACTTGACTCTGTCCTTTGAAACGCTTCTAAAATACACATGTCCAATGCACATGACTTCGTCGCTGCCCACGAACACACTTTGCTATGGCCACCACGAACCCTAAATGACGAGTCATTTGGCGAAAAGAGACCGCCGAAAAGCCAGGTGAAAAACTTAGGAGAATTATGACATGGTAAAAGTGAAAGGGGAAGAACCCGATGGCTGATCTCAGAAAAGGTCGAAACTGACGCCTTCGTTGCGGATGAGAAAAAAAGAGACACTCCCTCCGTTTCAAAACAAATGAGCTTTGATCATTGGCAGATTACAATAATACTACACGCTGTTTGGCTGAAATGATTTCTGCTCTTGACTTTTTGATCTGGTGGTTGCACAGCATCAAAAATGCTGGAGGTCATGAAGTTGGGACCCATGGGATCAAAACCACACCTGCTGTGACTACAAACAACACTTCAGTTTTTATGCTGAAATCAAAGAACTTTGGTAAAGGAATATAACAAAGTCAAACCTGTCAAACAAAATATGTTTTGAGACCTTGCACGTTCTGCTGCAGAGAGACCAAGATGGTCACGATCAATACAGTTCTATGACCACGATCAGTACTTCAGAGTAAATCATGTTAGCCAGTCATGGTCCCAACATGGGACTGATTTTCTACCACATTTGTCTGACTACATTCCTACAGACGTCCTAGTACATTCTTGTACTTCAATCAGCCAAAAAGATGATGGAGTCTCAAATGGCTCACTTACTCTGGAATAATTGAAATGGAGTCATGGCTTACTTATTGTGAAAAGGAGGGAATAATCATCTCATTTTTTTCGTCTAAACCCATTTACCCGCAGAGTACGCCCAAAGGTCCACCTGTTCGTGCTGACTTCTTCATAAACGTATCGCATCCTTTTGAAATCCATGCAGCTGGAGGCGATCAATAGGGGGTCCCTAATAGGGTGATCATCTAAAAGCAACACATCTCACCATGAATTGCTAATAGCATCCTCAAGTCTGGGTATAAAGAAACTTTGGCTTTCTGCCTTAAAACGTGGCGCAGGACCTCAGTAAGTTGATCGCAATCATAATGCACATCGTGACCTATCGCTTGAAATGAGGGGCTTCAGACGAAAAAAGTTTTTTTGTCTACGGTTGAATAGCTATTTATATAGGGGTAAATCGGGGCAGAAAAGTGTTCCTCCTTTTTCGAGCGAATCTCACTTTTTGATTCCGGTTTTGCGGGATCAAAAAGTGACTTGCTCATGCCCACTACATATGGCTACATATGTAGCCATATGTAGTATGACTTCAGACTTTCTATCAGAAGTGTATGGGTTTATACACTACAACAAGAATCCTACTGGTCCTAGCAAATGAGTGGGTTCAGTTCTTGATGTGAGTGTTGATGGATACTATGATAATGCTCAGCGACTGGCTGACTTTGAGATATGCAGTAAAGCAGTTGCAATGCTTTCACAAGGCAAGCTCAAGTGTGTGTTTCTTGCTGACCGCAGCCCCATCCATTGCAAGTATCCTGATGGTGGTCTGAATGCCAAGGTTATGACTGTAAAGCCCAAATGAAAATAGCCGAAGATGGGTCCAGGAGGGTTCATGAGACTTGGAAAGCTGATCACCCAAGAAATGGTGTTTCCAAACCTGGCTCACCAGAAGGTCTATGCCAAGTTGCAAGAGAGCAATTTGGAGCTTTGCCAGTGAGAAAAAAAGAACTATGATGAGCTTGTTGAGATGCTGTCTGGATGTGAAGATTTTACCTCACAGCAAACACTGCTCCAGGTGCAAGCACTTGCTCATGGAGATCATGTCATCTAAAGAGTTTAATTCCATCCTGAATTGGCCCCAATTGAGTCTGCATACAGATCAACTGCAAAAGCCCTGCGCATAGCAAATTCATCCAAATCTTCAGTTGGATTTAAGGAAGAATTGGGGGATAACACAACAACACTTTAGATCATCTAGAGAGTACCTGAGGCTCTATGTAGAAGGAACAACTTTAGAACAAATAGTCAGACTGTCAAAGGAAAGCGGGAAGCATCGTGGCCTGGAACCCCTTCTTGTAATGGTTGAAGATGTGCATGTCTCTGGGAAGTGCAATTGTCAGCGACTTTTGATCTTTATATTGAAATCTCCAATATATGCAGAAATAAAGAAATGTCAAAATTGGGCTAAGATTTTTTTCTCGGATTTGAGGGGCGACTTCAGCAACAATCAGTCAATGTCAGAGAATGCCTAGAAAGAAGGAATTAGGCTGATAGTTGTTGATACCACACACTTACACACTTGTTAAGTTTTTCAGTCTCTAGATGGCAAGCACTATATCAAAAACGAACGCTCTGTAGTCAAATTAACGTGAAGGGTATGATTTGATGGTAGGGAAAATTCAAGGATTTCGAAAAGTGTGCGTATAAACGTATGTCGTGGATCACACAATGCATAATCGCAGTGTGATTATTGGTTGTGCGATAACCAGTGTTCGACTGCCTCCCTGCACTCTGTTCGTTCACCCGCATGCCTTCTACATCTATATCAGCGCTCTGTATTATTTCAGCCGGGTGTCTGTCCAAGTGCTTGGCCCTGATATGCGCGCAAACACACACGCGTTGCGTTTCACACGCATACGAAGATGCGTAAGTGCTTGGAACACCTACGATTGTTCGCTCCCAAATCAGCATGACCTCGGTGCTCCTCCGTGAGTTGATGCAGTTTCGTAGTCTTTTACTCTTCGAGAGCTACGCGAGTCTCCAAAAATCGCAACCCCAGTCAAGCAGAGCCTCAGCACATCTCGAAACAGCTATTTTGTTTGGCGAATTTCAAATACTTAGTATGTCTCTGCGCATAATGCTTTTGGTGACTTTCTGCACTGCCAGATTTAAATGGATGTTCTACCCAACCAGCGAAATGTTCACTCGAACTGCTTGAACTAACTGAGTGTCTTTAGAGGACCACCTACAGCGGTTTTTTTCGGTGACCGTGAGGGTGGAGCTCAGAGCTCAAGGGATGACAGTTTAGAGATGTCAGCTCGAGTCGAATTAGGAGCTCGAGGACATCCCTCGTGATCTGATTTCATGGGTGTCACTTTCGTCTGGTTGTCGGGGTGGAAAGACCATGGGAACTCCAACTTTCCGGACGTCTACACAGTGAGCTGCAGGAACCCCACGGCCCAGGGTGCCTCAGCATCATCTGAAAGTTCTTTTCAGCCGCTACTAATGTCATTTCCGTAAAGAGAAAAAACGTCATGAAATGGAACCACGGGGCTCTAACTGAATGCTGACTTCTAATAAACAAGAGGAACCTTCAAGAGAAGCTGCAGACAGAGATATTGCGCTACATATTGTCAACAGCAAATTCCACTTAGACCAGGAATCGGTACAGAAAAGAGACCAAGTTGATGCCAAAAGTAACAAACAGTGGGAATTGAAGGTTTCACCTATCGATGGCAACACTGAAAATCATCTAAGGCCGCCTCACCACTGAAATCACTTCCACAATGTACAACTCCACCTGGACTCCCGAGTATCTGTCAAGAATTTTCATCCGTTGTTCAGCTCACATATTTGGCTCGTCAGCTGGCTCGGACGTGGCTGAGCTCGAGCCGGAAAAACTGGCTCGCGCACTGCAATGGTGAAGGCTATAGCGGAAATTAGCTTCCCCCGCGGGAACTTTTCAAGAACGGATTGAACCGTCTGGGTGAACAACTTTGCAACTTATTTATAGGCTGGAGAAGAAACTTGATCTCGCTCTACTTTAAATCCGAGGACTCCCTTGTTGGAAGCGTCAAGACGTGGAGGTGTCCATAAGAGACCCAGCGAGCGGTTACAATCTGTGTGGGTGAACTTTGTCGGAAATCTTGATGGTGCTGTCGCTTTTGTATTGCTGCGTACGTTGCGTGCATTTTGTTATGCATTGCAGTGCGTCAAGAGACTGATGCTCTCTCTGATGAACGGCTATGCCAGGAAAACTAATGCCACGGGTATTTTTCTACCAACACATTCCCCACCTTCAGTTTCACAACATCTACTGGAGGTTCCCCGTCAAATTCAAACTGTGACGGCATTTTTGGACCAGGTCGCACGGCTGTGAGGAGGCTTTGGATGGTTTCAAGCATTGCCACTGATAGCGAAAACCGTTACCTATTAATCAACACCACAGTTTGTCAACTTTTCGGATCAACTTGGATGCGAACTTGGATCAAATATTCGCATCAACTTAGATTTTGCATCGTGTACAATTTGATGCAGGCCCTCTGGTATGGGCCTTGTGGCATACTGAGCGTGAGTATTCTTCGAGGGGTCTGGTCAGTGACGAAAGCAGCGATGGCAGTGTTGAATGGGCACGTCAGATTGTTTCTCTAGTCTGTGGCATGATATAGAGTACAGCAGTTCAATATTTTTACTGCCCTTTTTGATACTATTTGGGTTTGTAAATGCAGTTTTTGTATTAAATCCTTTCCACAGGGAGAACTTTGCTGCATACGATGCCCTGAGACATTTTGAGGCTAAACTTTGCCACAAAATTTGTACTTCAGGTACAAAAGACACTTGATTCAGTGCAGCAGCTCAATGTTTTGACTGCCCATTTTGATACCACAGTGCTCAAAAGGCAGCCATGTGGAGATAAAGGCACTCCAGAGAGGTGGGAATTTTAGCCTTTTGAGAAGGTGAAAGCTAATAAAATTGGCTGAAATTTCCATTCCATTCCCAAAATTCGGGAGTCAGTATAATTTAGTTTCAGCCAATTATGTTGACTGTTGTCAAATCTTGTGTCTCAGAACCTGAATTATGCATTTCATGTGAAAATGTCTCAGTGCAATGCATGCGGCAAAGTTCTGCCAATAGAAATGATTTACAGCAAGGACTGTGGTGAAGATCAATGCATCAGCCACATCAGGAGATATTTCAGACTAGGCACATTCCACACTTGAAATGTACTCTTGCCCATTTTTTTGCAGCTTCAAATTCATTGAGCTTTTTTAGGACAAATGCTTAGGACACAGAGTAAAGCTATTATTCCTTGGTGTTGCGCCCCTCTCCCCAAGTCAGACCAAATATAGGAGAAAATGTGCAGATTGACAAAACCACAATTGCTCAAATGCCAGGCCGTCGTGAGTGAAAATAGCCTTTGTTCAATCTTTGAGAACCCATCCCTCCTCTCCTTACAGAATTGTAATCTCTTCTTTTTCCATTACTCAGTCAGCTTTTCTTGCATCTTAGGCTGCGATATCTGATGAAGATGTTCCCTTGCAGCCTCACGGGGCTCGGGAGGGCTTACAGTGTACTACACAGTGTTCTCTATGGGGTTCTGGGCCCTCCGCAGTCTCATCTAAGATTCTCATGGGGCCCAGGAAAGAACTCATTTAAGAATATCTCATGTGAAGAATTGTTGCTATTTGAGAAACTTTTCCGTCGTGTTTGTACAAAGTTATTGAAATCAGTATTGTTGTAAGATATGGTTTTGAAGTCCTGAAATTTAATCGAAAAATAACTTCTCATCTTTACAGTACTTTGGGGCCCTCAAGCCTCGCTGCTTGGCACTTCGAGTTAAGTCTGTTTCAAGCCATTCAAAATCAGACCAATGAAGTAGGACAATATAACTTAGCTTTTTTTCAATTGACCTTCATGACAGCTCTAAAGAGAGGTACTTTCACATTGGTATTTTTACACGTAGCAACTCTTACCACCTAGCTTGAGATAAGCCCACACCGAGAATGAAGTCACCTTCCTCACAGGCCCTCGAGAACTGCACATAAGTACTTAACCTTTTCCCTAGGAAAGGAATAGCGACCATGGAGAGAAGCAAGCAGCTAGCAAGGCTGAAAAAGCAGCAACACAGCTAACGTGACTCTGAGCGATGCAAGAAACTATGTATAATTCAAAGTAGTGCATCATATATGTCTTTAATCGTCTTATCCTACATCTTTTAAGATTGCTTAACTATTCTGAAATAGCAGCACTTAGAGCCTCACAGATTGGCAAATATTCTGCATGGTGCCTAGCATTGAAGCTAAGCACTTAAAGCACCTGGCTGAAACAGAGGCCTCAACAATCTTGGAGTGCGGACTGTAGGATACTGCCTCCTGAAGATGGGCTGCTTCTCCAGAGAAACATGCTGTTCGTTCTTGGCCAAGACGCGGTCGTTTTGTCGATGGGAGTAGCTTGAATGATGAAAATCTTCTCATCGGTGAACAAAATTGCACGCCCTGTGCTGGATTTCAGGCAGTTTAGAAGGATCTGACTCCTGTCCAGCCTCTTGTTCTCGCTGGCTTCAGCAGCATGTACAGTCTAACCTTTTTGTAGGGCATTATCTTCAGCTCATTCCTGACAATCCTCACCGTTGTTCTTATGCTCGCATTCTCCTCCTTGGCAAGTTTGCTATTTCAGAATAGTCAAGCAACCTTAAAAGATGAAAGATAAGACGATAAAAGAAATGTTTGATGTACTACTGTCTTCGCATTCAATTATACTTAAAATGTGTCTTCGCATGCACCAGAGAACCTTAACAAGTTTTGTAATCGCAAGCAACTGATCCTACGCCAGATGAATTGGATTCTTCAGTTGCTCTTCAGTTGACATCCTACCACTTATTCATAGTGATGTGTCGGGTCTTGACTCAGTTCCCGTCTGGGTTTTTGCCGACTTGGAGATGAGCCAGATTAAAAGGACCCAAACCTGACCTGGAGTCAGGTTCGACTGTTCCAACCTGGCTCTAAATGAGTCAATGGATATCATACGTACAGTGCTGTGCAAAAGTCATCGGACACTCGTCTGAGGGATGAAAAACGGGCTGATTTGGTGGCCTTTTTGAAGCGAAATTTAAAATTTTTCCTACCGTGAAGAGGGAGGGTCCCCCCTCTCCACACCTCACCCCCCAGGCGGCTTCGCCGCCAATTCCCCCCTCCCCACGGCCGGCACTGCTGGCACTGCAAGACACTGCTGGCCACATGCAACTGTCATT
>JAAUXU010053855.1_pt1 | contig 16627 bp, 14 predicted proteins | sample 7278151 | NCBI WGS metagenome assembly JAAUXU01 (sample SAMN14350113, study PRJNA611818) | marine sediment metagenome | isolation source: surface marine sediment (1.8m) | place: French Polynesia: Moorea | collected 2018-08 | reverse complement strand
GAATGCAGGCGGACCAGCGCCGGCGCATCCGGCGCGAGGGTCCCGATGACGATCGCCAGATGCTCGAAGCCGCCGTTGCGCGGCCGAAAGGTGATGATCCTGGTGTTTTCGGCGTCGAACAGAGGCACCCGCGCCTCGGACACCCGGTCCAGGGCCTCTGCGGAGGCGATCCGGTATTCACTGACAGCGGCCGCCGGAACCCGCAGGATCTCGCCGGGCAGCATGGCCTCGACCTTGGTTTCGATCTCGCAGATTGCGGCCGCCGGCAGGAGGTGGGCGAGCTTGGTCAGCTCGATCGCTGCCTCCGCGAGCTCGCCGGCCGTCTCGGCGGCAGCCGTGATCCCGGCCAGGGAGTCGCGCGCGATGGGCTCCGGCAGCAAGGGATCGGCCAGGGCCCGCAGCGCCTTCGCCGAGCTGCCCGGCAAGGACAGGCAAAGCACGCTGGCGCCCGGCTCGGTTTCGGGCGCCAGGCCCAGGGCTGTGGCACGCCGCCGGGTCAGGGCAAGCCGGGGCTCGGTGCCGGCGAGGCGGCGCTGTTCCGCCAGCCCGGCAGGCGTCGCTAGCTCCGCAGAGGCGACCAGGACATGGCGGCCTTCCACGCCCAGCAGCACCAGAGACCGGCCGCGCCGAAGCTCGCCGATCGCACGGTCGACCCGGCGCAGCGGGAGTTCTGGCGTAACTGCCTCAGATTTCAGCGTTTTCAGCATTTCCGGTCCTGCGACTTTACGAAATGTGGCGCCTCATGTCACCTTCAACTCCGGCCGGGACCGACTCCGCCGCCGCGCCGCTTCACGATGCCCGCCGGCCAGGCCGTTCACGGTCAGGCGGTGAGGAGAGGCGCCACCTTCGAGGCACCCCACCTTTGAGGCACCCATGTCTGATAGGGTCTACCTGGATTACGATCAAGCTCAGCTCGACGCTCAGATCAATCTGCGGGCCCGTTGGCCGGAACACGAGGCCTACTTCGCGAAATGGGCGGCGGACAGCGCTGCGTTCCGAGCCGAAAGGACCGGCCGGCTCGATCTCCGCTACGGGCCGACGGCCGGCCAGAGCCTCGACCTTTTCACGGTCGCCGGCGACGGCCCAGCGCCATTGATCGCCTTCATCCACGGCGGCTACTGGCAGGCCCTGGACAAGTCCGATTTCAGCTACCTCGGCGCGGCCTTTCTGGATCACGGCATCGCCTTCGCCTCGCTCAACTACGACCTGGCGCCCGAGACCAGGATCGGCGAGATGGTGGCGCAGGTCCGTCGCGCCTTCGCCTGGCTGCAGGCCGAGGCGCCGTCCCTGGGCGTCGATCGGCGGCGCCTTCTCGCCCTGGGCCATTCCGCGGGCGGCCACCTAGCGGCCATGGCCTTGGCGACCGACTGGCAGGCGGACTTCGGCCTGGCGGAGCCGGCCCTGGCGGCGGCGGGCTCGATCAGCGGGATCTACGACCTCGAGCCGATGCGGCTCTGCTACCAGCAGCCGGTCCTGCAGATCGACCCGGCGACGGTCCGAGAGATGAGCCCGCTGCGCCTCGCACCGCCGCCGGGCGCGCGCCTGGTCTGCGCGGTCGGCGGCGATGAAACCGACGAGTTCCTGCGCCAACAGAGGGTCTTTGCCGCCGACTGGCGCCGCCAGGGGGCCGAGCTGGAGGAGATGGTGATCGAAGCTCAGAGCCACTTCTCGATCCTCGATCTCCTGCTCGCGCCGGAGCATCCTTTGACCACTCGCCTCATCACCCTGGCGGCCGGTCGGCCCGGGTTCGGAGGCCCGGCGCCTTGAACCGCGCAGCCGCGGATGATATCTGACACGGTCAAGAGCCCGTTGCGCGCCGGCTACGGTCCGGCCCAGAGAAACTGAGGCTCCGTTTTCTCGCTCCGGCCGGCGAGATCGCGGGCGCCGAGCAGCGCGGTAGGACGCGGGCCAGAGGGGATTCGGATCGGCAGGCCATGAACGCGACACCCGGCAAGAAGATCTTGCTCGTCGATGACGACGAGGCGCTGCGCCAATCCCTGAGCGAGCAGCTGCGCCTTCACGAGGAGTTCTCGACCGTCGAGGCCGGCAACGGCGGCGACGGTCTCGACCTGGCCAAGCAGGAGTATTTCGACGCCATCTTGCTGGACGTCGGCTTGCCCGACATGGACGGCCGGGAGGTCTGCCGCCTGATGCGCCGCAATGGCGTCAAGTCGCCGATCATCATGCTAACCGCCGCCGAGTCCGATGCCGATACCATCCTCGGCCTCGACGCCGGCGCCAACGACTACGTGACCAAGCCCTTCAAGCTCGGCGTTCTGCTGGCCCGGTTGCGTGCCCAGCTGCGGCAGCACGAACAGAGCGAGGACGCCGTCTTCACCATTGGGCCCTACACCTTCAGGCCCAGCGCAAAGCTCCTGGTCCACGGCGAGACCAAGAAAAAGATTCGCCTGACCGAGAAGGAAACGGCGATCCTGAAGTACCTTTACCGGACCGGGAACAAGGTCGTGGGGCGCGACACCTTGCTGGGCGAAGTCTGGGGCTACAACGCCTCGGTTACGACCCATACCTTGGAGACCCACGTCTATCGCCTGCGCCAGAAGATCGAGCTTGATCCGTCCAACGCCGCGATCCTGGTCACCGAGCCCGGCGGCTATCGCCTCGCGCCCTGAGACCCAGATCTGGGGCAGCGCTGTTCCGGCCGGGTTCGTCGTAAGAGTATAAGAGGGTCTTGCGCCTCCCACCGGGCGTGTCATGCTGCCAAGGGGTCACCTTTAGGGCGGGTGCCGCCGGCCAATAACTTGGAGTGAAGAGAGGCAGCCCTTGGACGACGACTTCCTGCTCCGCTTCTGGGGCGTGCGCGGCTCGATCGCCTGCCCTGGGCCGGATTACACGCGCTATGGCGGCAATACCTCCTGCATCGAGGTGCGCTGCGGACCGCACCTGCTGATCTTGGATGCCGGCACGGGCCTCAGGGAGCTGGGCAACAGCCTGAACGGCGGGCCCCCGCTGGAAGCGGATATCCTGCTGACCCACACCCACGTCGACCACATCACCGGGATTCCCTTCTTCGCGCCCTTCTTCGACCAGCGCAACCGCTTGCGCCTCTGGGCCGGCCACCTGCTGCCGCAGCGCATGCTGCACGAGGTGCTGAACAAGTACATGGCCGACCCACTGTTCCCGGTCCCGACCTCGATCTTCGGCGCAAACGTCACCTTTCATGATTTCGAGGCCGGCGAGGTGATCGCACCGCGGCCTGACCTCAGCCTGAAGACCGCTGCGCTCAATCACCCGAACGGCGCGACCGGCTATCGTCTGGACTACAACGGCCGATCGGTCTGCTACGTGACCGACACCGAACATCTTCCTGGCAAGCCGGACCAGAACATCCTCGGGCTGATCCAAGGCGCGCAGCTCTTGATCTACGATTGCAGCTATACCGACGAGGAGTTCCCGAGGTTCGAGACCTGGGGCCATTCGACCTGGCAAGAGGGCGTTCGTCTCTGCGACGCCGCCGGGGTCGATCGCTTGGTCGTCTTCCACCACGATCCTTCTCACGACGATGCGATGATGGACGGGATCGCCGCCGCGGCGGAGGCTGCCCGCCCCGGCACAATCGTGGCCAAAGAAGGTTTGGTTCTGCATCCGTGACCCAGCAGAGGCTGCGCGCGATATTCCGGCGTCTGCGCTTCGGGCTCCAGACCGTGTTGGGCTTAGCGCCGCGCGGCTTTTTTATTCCTTATCGCTATGCCGGCACCGTGACGCCGCCGGACCAACGCCTGCCCTACCCGGTGGCAGAGGCCAGGCTCGCCGCCACGGCGCCCCGGTTCCAGGAGATTCTGGATTGGATCCAGGAGCTTGCGGACGATCTCCTCGCGATCGGATCCGAGCCTCAAGGTGGCCAGGACCGGCCGGCCCGCTGGACCCAGGACTGGTTCCCGAGGCTCGACGCCGCCGCCGCCTATTGCCTCACCCGCCAACTGCGACCGACCCGCATCGTCGAAATCGGTGCCGGCCATTCGACTCGCTTCTTCGCGCGGGCCATCGCCGACGGTGGCTTGGACACCCGTTTGCAGACCATCGACCCGGCGCCCCGGGCGCGGCTGGAGGGGCTGGCCGTCGAACATCACCAAACCACGCTGCAGGCGGCCGGCCCCGGTGTCTTTCCCGAGTTCCGGTCCGGTGACGTCCTGTCCATAGATTCCAGCCACATCGCCATGCCGGGCAGCGACGTCGATGTGCTGTTCTGCCGTCTGATCCCCGACCTGCCGGCCGGCGCCTTGGTTCACGTCCACGACATCTTTCTGCCCGACGACTATCCGGCGGATTGGGCCTGGCGCGGCTACAACGAGCAGCTCTTGGCGATGCAGCTGCTGGACAGCGAGCGCTGGGAGGTCGTCTTCGCCAGCCACTACGTCGCGACCCGGCTCGCGAGCCGCCTGAACGGCCACGTCATCGACTCGCTGCCGCTTTCGGCCGGGGCCTATGAATCGAGCCTCTGGCTCCGTCGGCGATAACGCACCCTTCACGGGAAACTGAGGGCAATCGCGGGCCGATAGGACCTAAATAGGAGCCATGGAGAAGAACAACGAAGCTCCGGGGGCATCATGCTGAACAAGTTCTTCGCCCGGGAATCGACGGCCTTGGTCTTGCCCGAGCGGATCCGCCGGGAAATCGAGGAGGCCCAGGACCGCAGCGAGATCCTGATCGGCTGGCTGCAGCTCGGCGTGGTCCTGACCTTTGGCTTTCTCTACCTGCTTTCGCCCAAACCGATGACGGACTTCGCGCTGGAGCCCTGGGCGCTGGGCATCTATCTGGTGCTGACCGTGATCCGGCTGATCTGGGCCCACCGGGCGCGCCTGCCGGCCTGGTCCCTCTTCTTGTCGATCGTCTTCGATATCGCCCTGCTGATGGCTCTGATCTGGAGCTTTCACCTGAAATATGACCAGCCGGCGTCCTTCTACCTGAAGGCGCCGACGATGCTCTACGTCTTCATCTTCATTGCGCTCAGGGCCCTGCGCTTCGACTTCCGCTGGGTCCTGCTTGCGGGCTTGGTGGCCGCGGCCGGTTGGGGCGGGTTGATCCTCTACGTGATCAATGTCGATCCCTCGGACACGATGATCACCCGGAACTATATCCAGTACCTGACCTCGAACTCGATCCTCCTCGGCGCCGAGTTCGACAAGATCGTCTCGATCCTCGTCGTTACCGCGATCTTGGCGGTCGCGTTGCAGCGGGCCAACCGGCTGCTGGTCCGTGCGGTGGCGGAACAGACCGCGGCCCAGGACTTGTCGCGCTTCTTCGCGCCCGAGGTCGCCGCGCGGATCAAGGGCTCCGATCAAGCGATCACAGCGGGCAGCGGTGAGCTCCGCGAGGCGGCGATCCTCAACCTCGACCTGCGCGGCTTCACCAAGCTCGCCGAGACCTTGCCGCCGGACCGGGTCATGGGCCTGCTGGCCCATTACCAGTCCTTGATGGTGCCGGCGATCCAGAAGCATGGCGGCAGCATCGACAAGTTCTTGGGCGACGGCATCATGGCGACCTTCGGGGCAAGCGCGCCTTCGGAGACCTATGCGGCCGACGCGCTCAGGGCCTGCACCGAGGTGCTCGAGGTCGCCGCCACCTGGCGCCGCGACTGCCAGGCCAGGGGCGAGCCCTGTCCCGAGGTCAATGCGGCGGTCGCGACCGGGCGGATCCTCTTCGGCGCGGTGGGCGACGAGACCCGACTGGAATACACCGTGATCGGGGACGCGGTGAACCTCTCGGCCAAGCTGGAGAAGCACAACAAGATCCTGGGCGTCCGCGGTCTCTGCGACGCCGAGGCTTACAAGGCCGCCCTCTCCCAGGGCTTCAGCCCGAAGGGTGCCGTGCCGGAGCGAAGCACGGCGACGGTTGAAGGCGTCGGGCATCCGGTCGAGGTCGTGGTGCTGGCACGCTGAAGGCGCCGCACTCAGACCTCGCAAGTCCTCCCTCATCGGACTCGGCTTGAACAAGTCGGGTGGCCCGGCTATGAGCTAGCCGCGGATGGAGCGATGGGAGAGCGCTTTACCGATCAAGGGTCAGGACATAGTGACATGGCGAAAGAAGACGAGCCGCGCAAGCTCGGGGCCTCGGTCCGGCGGGCCCTCCGGGGGCACTGCCCGAGGTGCGGCGGCGCCAAGCTCTCCCCATCCTATCTCAAGCAGGTCGAGGCTTGCTCGGTTTGCGGCGAGGGCTGGTCGGAGGTGCGCGCCGACGACGGCCCGGACTGGCTGACGATCCTGATCGTCGGCCACCTGCTGGCGCCGGTGATCCTGCCGATCGCGCTGGCGGACCGGCTTCCCCTCTGGCTGCTGATTTTCTCACTTTGCTTCGCTTCTGCGGCCCTCTGCCTGCTCTTGCTGCCGCGCTGCAAGGGGGTTTTCATCGCCATGATCTGGGCATTCCAGGCGAACGCTTCCTAGCCCTCCGATGGCCCCGCCGCTCATCCATCTCAAGGGGTTGCGCCTGCGGATCGGCGCCACGCAGCTCTTCGAGGACGCCGAGCTGGCGGTGGCGCCGGGCGACCGCATCGGCCTGGTGGGGCTGAACGGCTCGGGCAAGTCGACCTTGCTCAAGATCGCTGCCGGCGAGGTCGAGCCGGACGCCGGGGAGCGATTCCTGCAGCCGGGCGTCACCCTGCGCTATCTGCCGCAGGAGCCGGATCTCTCGGGCTTCGCCACCACCCTCGCCTACGCAGAGTCCGGACTGGATCCGGACGACGACCCGCATCGTGTCCGCGTCCTTCTGAAGGCGCTGGGCCTTGCGGGCGAGGAGGATCCTGCCAGCCTCTCGGGCGGCGAGGCGCGTCGCGCCGCGCTCGCCCGCACCCTGGCGCCGGCGCCCGACGAGCTGCTCCTGGACGAGCCGACCAACCACCTCGATCTGCCGGCCATCGAATGGCTGGAGGCGGAGCTCAAGGGCCTGAGGTCGGCGCTGGTCCTGGTCTCCCACGACCGGCGCTTTCTCGAGGGTCTGACCCGCGCCACCGTCTGGCTCGACCGGGGCGCCTGCCGGCGGATGGACCGCGGTTTCGCCGACTTCGAGGCCTGGCGCGACGAAATCCTGGAGCAGGAAGAGACCGAGCGGCACAAGCGCGATCGCAAGATCGTCCGCGAAGAGCACTGGCGCCGCTACGGCGTCACCGCCCGGCGCAAGCGCAACGTCCGACGACTGGCCGAACTCCGCGCCCTGAAGCAGGCCCGGCGCGAGGCCAAGGCGGCGCCGGGCAAGGTCAAGCTGGCCGCCGCCCGGGCCGAGACCTCCAGCCGTCTGGTCTTCGAGGCCGAACATCTTGCAAAGGCCTATGACGGCCGGCCGATCGTCGCCGACTTCTCGCTTAAGGTGATGCGCGGCGACCGGATCGCCCTGATCGGGCCGAACGGCGCCGGCAAGACCACCCTGATCAAGTTGCTGCTGGGCGACCTGGTCCCGGATGCCGGCAAGGTGACCCGTGGCGCCAGTTTGGAGGTGGTTTCCCTGGACCAGAAGCGCGAAACCCTCGACGAGGCCGCGACCCTGGCCGAAATCCTGACCGAGGGCCGCGGCGATACGGTCTTCGTCGGCGGGCAGCCGCGCCACGTGGTTTCTTACATGAAGGACTTCCTCTTTCTGCCCGACCAGGCGCGTCAGCCGGTGGCGCGGCTATCCGGCGGCGAGCGCGGCCGCCTGCTTCTGGCCCGCGCCCTGGCCCGGCCCTCGAACGTCCTGGTCCTCGACGAGCCGACCAACGACCTCGACCTGGAGACCCTGGACCTGTTGCAGGAGACGCTCGCCGACTATCCCGGGACCTTGCTGCTCGTCAGCCACGACCGCGACTTCATCGACCGGGTCGCGACCTCGGTGGTGATGGCCGAGGGCGCCGGCCGCTGGACCGAGTATGCCGGCGGCTACAGCGACTTGCTGGCGCAGCGCGGCGCCGGAGTGACCGCGCCGGCAGCCACCAAGCCGGCGAAGCCGAAGCGACCTCGGGCCGCCGGAGCGTCTCAGGCTGCCCCGGCGCGCAAACGCCGTCTCTCCGCGCGCGAGCAACACGCGCTCAAGACCTTGCCGGCGGAGATCGAGCACCTTGCCGCCGAGGTCGCGCGTCTCGAGGCCGTCCTGGCCGACCCAGCGGCCTACGAAAACGACCGGGCGCGGGTGGACCGCACGGCCCGCGCCCTCGACAGCACGCAGGCCAAGCTCCAAGCGGCCGAGGACGAATGGTTGCGCCTGGAGCTTCTGAAGGACGAACTGGCCTAAGCGGGCCCCGCTACTTGTAGGGGTCCGCGGCGTCGCGCAGGCCGTCGCCGATGAAGTTGAAGGCCAGCACCACGATGATCACCGGGATCACCGGGATCATCAGCCAGGGATAGAGCACGACCACGTTGATGTTCTGCGCCTCGGACAGCAGGACGCCCCAGCTGGTCACCGGCGGGCGCAGGCCGAGACCCAGGAACGACAGCGCCGTCTCGCCCAGGATCATGGCCGGAATCGACAGCGTGACCGAGGCGATCAGGTGGCTGGTGAAGCTGGGCAGCAGGTGCCGACCGATGATCCGTGCCGGCGAGGCGCCCATCAGCTGGGCCGCCGTGCAGAAATCCTCCTCGCGCAGCGACAGCAGCTTGGAGCGCACCGCCCGGGCCAGGCCGGGCCAGTCGAGCAGCGCCAGGATGATGGTCAGGCCGAAATAGACCCCGACCGGGCTCCAGGTGACCGGCAGGATGGCCGAGAGCGACATCCACAAGGGGATCTCAGGAAAGCTTCGGACGATCTCGATGCTGCGCTGGGTCACGTTGTCGACCCAACCGCCGTAGTAGCCGGCCAGGCCGCCGATGATGATCCCCAGCAGGAAGCTAAGGGAGATGCCGACCAGGCCGATGGTCAGGGAGATCCGGGCGCCGTAGATGATCCGGCTCAGCATGTCGCGGCCCAGACGATCGGTCCCGAGCAGGAACATGGTGCCGTCCTCGGGCGGGCAGACGAACCGGAAGCGGCCCTCGACCAAGCCCCAGAAGCGGTAGGTTTCACCCAGGCAGAAGAACCGCAGCTTCTGGATCTTCTCCGTGTTGACCGTGAACTCGCGGCTCAGGGTCTCCATGTTCAGGCGGTAATCGTAGCCGTAGACGAAAGGCCCGACGAAGCTGCCTTCGTGGAACAGATGGACTGTCTGAGGCGGCGCATAGATGAAGTTGGTGTTGCGGGTGTGAAGGTTGTAGGGGGCGAGGAACTCGCAGATCAGAATCGAGGCGTAGAGCAGCAGGATCAGGACGGCCGAGGCCAAGGCCACCCGATGTCGCTTGAACTTCCACCAGACCAGGCGCCATTGCGGCGCCATGAAATAGCGCTCCTGCTCCGGCGTCATCGCCTCCTTGGTGGAGGGATCGAAAGGCGCCGGGTTCACGTAGTGCGGCAGCCGCGCTTCTGTGCCCTTTGCGGTTTCGCCTTCGGGAAGGGTGGTATCGGTCACTTCTCAGCCCGTCCTTCCAGCCGGATCCGCGGATCGAGTGCCGCCAGGCCGAGATCGGAGAGGAAGGTGCCGATCACGACCAAGAGCGAGAGGAACATCAAGAACGACCCTGCCAGGTACATGTCCTGGCTCTTCAGGGCGCCCAGCAGCATCGGTCCCGTCGTCGGCAGGTTCATCACCACCGAGACCAGCACCGCGCCGGATATGATGCGCGGCAGGATATTGCCGATGTCGGCCACGAAGGGGTTGAGGGCGATGCGCAGGGGATACTTCAGCAGGAGCTTGCGCGGCGACAGGCCCTTGGCCCGCCCGGTGACCACGTACTGCTTCTGTAGCTCGTCCAGGAGGTTGGCTCGCAGGGTGCGGATCAGCGCGGCGGTCCCCGACGTCCCGATGACGATGACCGGAACGATCAGGTGCTCCAGCACCGACCCGACCTTGGCGAGCGACCAGGGCTGGTCGATGTAGCTTTCGTCCATCAGACCGCCGATGGAGATCCCGAAATAGACGTTGGCCAAGTACATCAGGACCAGAGCCAGGAGGAAGTTGGGCGTCGCCAGGCCAAGGAAGCCCAGGAAAGTCAGCACGTAGTCGCCCGAGCTGTACTGCCGAACCGCCGAGTAGATGCCGATGGGAAAGGCCACGATCCAGGTGAAGATGATGGTCGAGGTCGAAAGGACCATCGAGAGCCAGAGACGATCACCGACAACCTCGCTGACCGGAAGCTCGAACTCGAAGGAATAGCCGAGGTCGCCCTGCAGGAGGCCGAAAACCCAAAGCAGGTACTGTTCGTGCATGGGCTTGTCGAGACCGTAGATCTCTTTCAGGTACTCGATGCGCGCGGGGTCGATCTGCTCGCCCTGCGACTTGAGTTCGTTGATGTAGGTCTCGAGGTAGTCGCCGGGCGGCAGCTGGATGATGATGAAGATGATGATGCTGATCGCAATCAGCGTCGGGATCATCACCAGGATACGTCGCGCCGTGTAGGACAGCATGGTCTTCGGGCTCTCCGGCTACTGCGCGCTGCCGTCTTCGGGTTCCAGCCAGACGTGGTCGAGGTGATACGACCCGAAGAAGGAACCGGGATACCAGCTGTAGGTGCCTTCCTTTGGCAAGTTGTGCAGGCGCCGGTTCACCACGACCGGCTGCGGGATGGCGCTGACTGTGCCGATGGTGAAGACCTGTTCCGCGTGAATCTCCAGGATCTGTTTCCAAACTTCCTTTCGCGCTGCCGTATCGGGTGCGGCGTACCAGGCCTCGTAGAGCTCCAGCAGTTCGATACCGGCCCGCAGGTCGGGTGCCTCGCCCGAGCGGCCGCGGGTCTCGTAGTACTGTCCCCATTTCGGCCATTGCAGATGATCCTGAGTGATCGGCACCAACTCGCTAGGGCTCATGTCCGCGGTGGCGACGCCGTTGTCCAGGCCTTTGGAGACCGCGATCTGCGCCTCGCCGGAATACACCCGGTTGTAGAAGACTTCCCGCTGCGACGGCTTGGTGAAGAGCTTGACGCCGACCCGCTGCCAGGAATCCCGGATCAGCTCCAGGACGTCGGTCTCCTCCGTGCTCTCGCCCGCCGATTCGACGATCAGTTCCAGCGGCCGTTTGTCGGGCAGCAGGCGGATGCCCCGGTCGTTTCGCTCGGTGAGGCCGAGTTCGTCGAGCAAGGCCGAGGCTTTTTCGGGATCGTAGAAGGCCCAACGAGTCAGGTAGCCGTCGTCGAACAACGGGCTCGTGGACAGCAAGGTGTTGTTGCCCGGGCGGCCGAGGCCGAAATAGACCGCCTGGTTGATCTCGTCACGATCGATCGCGAGCGACAGAGCGCGCCGGAAGCGCACGTCCCGGAACAGTTCGCGCAGCAGCGGGTCCTCGACGTTCAGGTTCGGATACAAGGTGACCCGCGAGCCGATCCCGGTGTTCCAGAGCCGGACCTCGAAATCCTGTTTCTTCTCGGCTTGCTTCAGGAAGGTGTAGTTGTCGAAGCGGAGGTAACGCGCCTGCAGGTCGCTGTCGCCGGCCCCTGTCTTGGCCGGAATCAGGCTGCTGCTGGCGATGGTGACCACCACCTTGTCGATGTAGGGCAGCTGCAGACCGTTCTTGTCGACCCGGTGGAAGAAAGGGTTGCGCTTGAAGACGAAGCGCTCGGAGGGCGGGCGCGTGCTGTTGATCCAGGGCTGCAGACTGGGCAGTTCCGGATTCCGGTTCTTGTACAAATGGCCCTGGCGGATGTGCAGCGCCGCCCAGTTGCGCACCCCGGCCTCCTTGACCTTCGCCTCGAGCTCCGCGGCGTCCGCGTGGTCGGCGTGGAACTGCTTGAGGTAGTGCGATGGCGCATAGATGTAGAGGGGCCGCGCTTTCGCCAGCTCGTCGAGGAAGGTCGGATTTTGCGTTGGCCAGGTGTAGCGGATCACGGTCTCGCTTAGATACTCGACTTTGGGCAGCTCGCCGTTGGCGCGCAGCACGACCGGCGGACCGGCAGGAAACAGCTTGTCGTTGTTGGCAACTTCTTCCCACCAATAGCGGAAGTCTTCGGAGGTGAAGGGCGCGCCGTCCGACCAGCGATGGCCGGAGCGCAAGTGCATGGTGAAGACCCGATTGTCCTCGACTTCTATCTTCTCGAGGATGTCCGGAGCCAGGGTCAGGTCCGGGCGATAGCCGACCAGGCGAGCATAGCCGTAAACCACCATTTGCCGGACATCGCGCGAGCCGCCCATTAGGAGCCGCAGGCTGCCGCCGTAGCGGCCCGGCCTCATCCACGGCTTGTCGAGGGGATCGACGAAAGGTGGCTTGGGAAGGCGTTCGGCCATCGGCGGCAACTCACCCGACGCGACGAGCTCGGCGAGCAGAGGCGGTTCCTCGGAGGCCCGGGCCAACCAGGGCATGGCAAGGGTCAGGGTGGCGACGGCCAAGGCTAGCGTCGCCAAGCGGACGGGATCACGGGAATTCTGTCTCGTCATGGTGCGGTCAACTCCACGGTTCCAAGCTCCGGATCGGCACGCACGAAGTGTCCGTTGCCCAGGTCGATCAGGTGCGGATGCGTCGATCCGTCGATGGTGTAGGGTGCAGGCCAGTTCGAGGGCTGCGAGGCGCGACCCTCCATCAAGGCGCTAAGGTCGAGCTGCTGGTCCGGGTCCGGCTCGGGAACCGCCGACAGGAGCGCCCGGGTATAGGGATGGACCGGCCGCCGGAACAGGGTCTCGCGCGGCGCGATCTCGACCAGGCGCCCACGGCACATCACCGCGATGCGGTCGGCGATGTAGTCGACCACGGCCAGGTTGTGGCTGATGAAGAGGTAGGTGAGGCCGAGGGCATCCCTGAGGTCCTTGAGGAGGTTCAAGATCTGGGCCTGGATCGAGACGTCGAGGGCCGAGACCGGCTCGTCGCAGATCAGCACCTCGGGCTTCAGGGCGAGCGCCCGCGCGATGCAGATGCGCTGGCGCTGGCCGCCGGAAAAGCTGTGCGGGTAGCGCCGGAGGTGGCGGCGGTCGAGGCCGACGACGTGCATCAGCTCCGCGACGAACTCCGCCCGCGCAGCCGGATCTCCGATCCCGTGGATGACCAGAGGCTCGGCGATGATGTCGGCCACGGTCATGCGCGGGTTGAGCGAGCTGAAGGGGTCCTGGAAGACGTACTGGATCCGGCGGCGGAATTCGGTCAGCGAGGCGCCTTCCAGGCCCAGCATATCGATGTCGCGGCCCGCGTCGTGCCAGGTGACGCTGCCCGAGTCCGCGCCCAGGGCGCGCATGATGATCTTCGACAGGGTGGACTTGCCGCAGCCGCTTTCGCCGACCAGTCCCAGGCACTCGCCGCGGCGCAGCTGGAAGGACACGTCGTCGACGGCCAGGATCTCGCTCCGCTCGGCCGAGATCCAGCCGTTGCCCTTGCGCGTCTGAAAGCGCTTGGTGACCGAGTCGACCGTCAGCAGCGGAGCGCCTTCGACCACTTCGCTCGCGCTGCTGCGCCGCAGCTTCATCAGCGCGCTGTCCTCCGCGTGCTCGATCTCGCGGATCGGCACCAGGCGCTCGCCGGCTTTCATGTGGAATCGCGGCACCGCGCGCAGCAGCGCCTTGAGGTAGGGGTGCTCGGGACGACGGAATATGTCGTCCAGGCTGCCGTGTTCCATGACCTCGCCGTGGTACATGACCACGACTTCCTCGGCGACGTTGGCGACCACACCGAGGTCGTGGGTGATCATCAGCACCGCCATCTGCAGCTCGGACTGCAGGTCATGCAGCAGCTTCAGGATCTGCGCCTGGATCGTGACGTCGAGCGCGGTGGTCGGCTCGTCGGCGATCAGCAGGGCGGGCCGGCAGATCAGCGCCATGGCGATCATCGCGCGCTGGCGCAGGCCGCCCGACAGCTCGAAGGGATAGATGTCGAGGGTTGCCGGCGGGTCCGGAAAGCCGACCAGGCGCAGCATCTCGATCGCCAGCTCGCGTCCCTCGGCCGGCGTCACCTCGCGGTGCAGGTGCAGGGCTTCTAGGATCTGGCTGCCGACCGTGTGGACCGGCGACAGCGAGGTCATGGGCTCCTGGAAGATGATCGAAATGCGGCCGCCGCGGACCTGCCGCATCTGCGGTCCGCTGGGGTCGAGGGCCGCCAGGTCGATCGGCTTCGCGGGCAGACCGTTGGCAGTGGGCGTCGGATCGTTGAACAGGATCTGGCCGCCGTCGATGAAGGCGGTCTTCGGCAGGATGCCCATGATCGCCTGGCTGACCACCGACTTGCCGGAGCCGGACTCGCCGACCAGGGCGACGGTCGCGCCCGGTCGGATCCGGAAGGAGGCGCCACGGACCGCCTCCAGCCGGCCCTCCGGCAACCGAAAGGCGACCCGCAGGTCTTTGACCTGAAGCAGATCCGTCACGCTTCCTCCCTGTGCGGCGCTCCTCGTCAACGGGGCGCCGTCTCTTCGAAGTCCGGATCGATGCCCATCGCCAGAAGATTGCCGGCGGACGCTGGATCGAGCGAAACCCCGTTCGTTTTGGCGGCGGCGGCCGCCAGTCGAGTGACATCTTCGAATCCTTCTAAGTCGGATTCAATCTTCATCCTTCGGCCTTGCCCTCTTAAAGACAGCTGCATGAAGCCGCCACCGCCGCTGCGATGCTGCCGGTGGGTTCCGAAGTAGCGCAAGCGGAGGTCCCGGAGCTCCTGCCAGCGCAGCGTCTGACTGAAGAGATCGCGACGGAAGATGCCGTCCTGGTCCAGGGTGATCTGGGTCAGATGCCGCTGCAGGGTGCGCAGCGCGAAGAGCAGGAAGATCATCGTAAGACCGCCGAACACGATCAGGATCACCGTGCTGACGGGTACCGTCACGAGAACGCCGAGGCCGACGGCGAGACCGACTGCCGATCGCAGGTAGTCGCCCATCACGGCGCTAGGCGGATAGCGGTACGTCGCGCTCATGCCTTTGCTCGATGTCGAAGGCGGCTTCCGCTGTCAAGAGCCGGACGGCCGGATGCGCCGAAAGCGCTGCCAGCAGGCGATCGAGGAAGTGCCAGAGCGCTTCGTCATGGACCGCGTGATGGGTCAGGATCCCGCTGGGTTCGCTCGGATCCGCCCGGCCCGCACGCCGCGCCGCCAGGTGGTCGCACAGCAGGTCGAGCGCCGGGGCTTCGCCGAGGAAGCCGCGCTGCGGCTTCCAGCGGACCGGATCCAAATGGCAGTTGACCTGCAGCAGCTCCGGCACCGGTTGCGCCGCGTCTCGCGGGGTGTAGGTCGACAGGCCGCGGAACCCGAGGGCCGGCAGCGCGGGCAACAGATCGCCTGCGATCCGGTTCCAGGGCGGCACCAGGACCGGAAGCGCCTGCGCGCCGAAGAGAGCGCCGAGGCGATCGCGGCCGCCGGCCAGTTCTTCCAGCACAGCCGCAATCGGCCGCGCCGCGCCCAGCTCGCACTTCTTGCGCTCCGTCGGCTCGTGATTGCGGTGGGCGTAGCCGTGCTGCAAGACCGCGACCTGCGGCGCGCCCGCCTGTGCCTCCGCGAGTTTGCGGGCCAGCGCCGGTTCCGCGGCCGCGGGAATCACCGCCAGGGCCAGAGGGGCCCCATGGCGCGCGGCCAGCCCGAGCAGGCGGTTGAGGGCGGGGCCGGGACGAACCGCGTCGTCATCGCGCCACCAGATCGTGGCCTGGCGATCGGTGGCGTGCCAGAGGTCCAGCTCTCGATCCAGGGCCGACCAGGCGTTCATGACGGTTGTCCGTTTGTCTGCTGCCGTGCGCCCAGGGCGCCGGCGACCCAGGCCGCGCTCGCGTCTGCGCCGCCCAGATCGACCTCGAAGTCCCGAGGGCTTTTCTCGGCCGCGAGGGCCCGATCGATCGCTTCACAGAGGCTTTGTGGGGTCAGGGCCTTTTCCTCCAGCATCGCCACGACGCCTGCCGTCTCCAGCAAGCGGGCCCGCATTGTCTGTTCCGCCTCCCCTTCTGCCGCGAAGGGCACGATAACCGCTCGCGGTCCCGTGCGCAGCAGGTCCGCGACCGTGTTGTAGCCGCCCTGGCTGATCGACAGCCGGGCCCGGGATAGTAACTCAAGAAACCGCGGGTGAGCACGTGAAAGCGTCACATTTTCAGGACATTGCCGTGCCAGAGCGTCCAGCTGTCCGGTCGGCATGTTGGGGCCGGTGAGCAGGGTCCAAGGCGCGGCCTTCAGGGCCGAAAGCCTCCGGGCGGCCAGGGCGGTCTCGATCAAGGCCGCGCCGACCGCCCCGCCGCCAGCCGAGACCACGACCCCGCTCCGCTCCGCGGCTGCGTCGTCGGGCACGGCGATCTGCGCCTCCTCGGCCACGTAGCCGGTATAGACGAGAACGTCGGCGAGCCCGGCGGCTTCGGGAAAGCTCGCCTCCAGGGTGACGAAGCGCGGGTCGGCGTGGACCAGGACGGCGTCGAAGAAGTCCATGACTTGTGACTTGATCCAGGTCGCCCGCTTGGGCACCGGGGCCTTGGACAGGATGTCGCGTAGCGAACTCAAGACGAGCGGACGCGGCCTTGCGGCGCGGGCCGCCTCCAGGAGCGGAATCAGCTCGAAGCGCATCTGGCGCCGCCCGAAGGGATACATCTCGACGACCAGGGCCTCGGGCCGAAGCTCCCCGAAAGTCGCCAGGAGAAGATCCCGGCGCTGCTCCTGCCAGGCTTCGTCGATCGGCCGTCCGGCCTCGTCCAGGAGGGCGGAGAAGCTCATGTCGGCGCTCCGGAGAGGCGGCAGCTGGCGCAGGCG
>JAAUXU010116194.1_pt1 | contig 16629 bp, 8 predicted proteins | sample 7278151 | NCBI WGS metagenome assembly JAAUXU01 (sample SAMN14350113, study PRJNA611818) | marine sediment metagenome | isolation source: surface marine sediment (1.8m) | place: French Polynesia: Moorea | collected 2018-08 | reverse complement strand
TCGCCCATGTGTGAGAGGGTCTGACGGGTTTTATTGTTTGATCCAGCCGCGCTCTTGACATTATAATATACATGCTTGAAGCCTTGAACCAATCTGTCACAAAACCAGATCCAAAATTCTTGCCGCTGAACTTTCCAGAGAAAGAACTTTTTCTACCATATTTTGATTGTGGATATTTTTATTTTTGGAAATTGTTCAGTTGTCATGAAAAAATCAAAATGAGAAAGCGTGGTAAGAAGAAGAAGTCAAAAAAGTTGTTGGATGGTTACAATTACGACGCTCTGTTGGAAAGAGATGCCTCGAAGCAACTTGCGGACAACAAGAAGGAGCACACGTCAATTGCAAAGCATGTCATCAGGGAAATAATTGCAAAGAAAACCCTGGATATGACGAAAATACCTCTTCCAGCGTACATTATGGGAAGACTTTCACCAACACTGACAATCTTTCCATTTTCACCTTTGACCTATGTTGCCTCTAAAGTTTGACAATTTTGAACCATCATTATCTGAGTAGTACAACTCCCTACTGCAAATCAGTGTTGGTGAAAGCAACACTTCTTCCCACTGTCACCACCATAACAGGAACGTCGCAGCGCCATTGAGATGCTCGCTGACTTTGTCCGGCCCCACCTGCTGGTGGACGTGGTGAATGGGAAGGACAGCGTGGAGCGGATGGTGAGGGTGATCAAGTTCTACCTCTCCGGCTTTTCCAGCATGCGCGGCAACACCGATTTGGCCAAGAAACCCTACAACCCGGTCCAGGGGGAGCTCTTTCGCTGCGTGTGGAAGCCTCACAAAGTTGACGGCAAGAAGAAGCACCATGGTGGGAGGAAGACCCGCATGAACTACGGAGCCGGCGCGGCGGCGGAGGGCGGCGGCTCCTTGGACACTCCTAAAGAGTACAAGTCGGGGGACGTGTTCCGGGTGCCCACCGGGCGCTGCCTGCTGCCGGCCGACCCGGACTGTGTGACCTTCCTGGGCGAGCAGGTGAGCCACCACCCGCCCGTCACAGCCATCTTCGCACTCTGCCAGAATGCCGCCATCACTCTCTCGGGATCGCTGGAGATAAAGGTGCAGGCCGACTACCGCTTCTCGCTCTGGCGTCCGCTCAAGGGCGTCAAGGCGCAGCACCTGGGCAAGCTGGTCATCCACGACAAGCGCCACCGCGAAAAGTACTCCCTCTCCTTCCCCTCGGCCTACGCCAGCGACCTGCTCTCAGTGCCCAAGCTGGATTTCGTGGGCACCAGCAAGATCGTCAGCTCGAGCGGCCTGACCGCCGCCATGGTGTTCCCCGACTCAAGCAAGAAGGAGGACCGCTTTCTGGTGGACGCCTCCGTCTTCCGGACTGGCAGCAAGAAGCCTGTGGGCGTGGCGGCTAAGGGGCGTTGGAACGGGGCCATCACCATCACCCGCCCCAACGGCTTCGTGGAAGTGGTGGAGGTAAGGAAGCTGCCCTCGGAGACCAAGAGGTGCCGCCCGTTGGCGGAGCAGCACTGGCTCGAGTCGCAAAGGGTCTGGCGCAAGGTGACGAGGGCCATGGACGAGGAGGACTCAGACCGAGCCGTCAAGGAGAAGAACAAGGTGGAGGAAAGGCACCGCAAGATTGTGGTGCAGCCAACGCACTTCAAGTTCTCCAAGTCGACAAAGGCCATTAGCGGCGCAAGCAAGTCGGAGGGAAGAGGAAGGTGGAAAATTGTATGCTAGACGGAAAGCGGTCGGGAAAATTAGAGGTAAAGATGTGTTTCATTTATTTTGGTGCAGAGGCATTTCAATAATCACAAGTAAGCAATTTCTGTAAGAAGAGGGCGCGTTTCTATGGCTCATGTCGCCCCATCTTCAAAATTACATTTTCTTCTCCGGGAAATGCCCTCGAGCTTTTTTTTAAAAAAAGGATTGTCATAGTAAGGAATCATGGAGTATGTTTACAGAAATCATAATACAAATCACAGGAACGAATCCGAAGCAGTACGGGGAAAGAGTCTGGATGAAATTATTACACCGCCACCTCGTTCCTTTCGTCAAAAATGTCTTTGCGGGGGGAACTGAGGACGGAAATTGCAGAATGGCTGGTTTGTCGTTCTCTTCCTCTTGGCTCTGGTTATTCTTCAGAAGAGCAGGTCTGATGATGTGGAGCTTCCGCTCCATGAGACCCCTCCGTTGGCTTCGTCCGCCGGGCGGAGGGAGTCCTTGGCGCCTCCTGCAGCCTGCTGTTGCTGCAGTTGGTGATCAGAGCCGTTGACGGAGGCGTTGGACCGCGGCGAGATGCCCAGCTGAAAGGGCTTCTCAGTCATCTGGATCTTGCTCGGGGTGTAACTGCCCAGGCCTCCTCCTGAAAAAAGAAAAAACAATAACAATAAAAGTTAAAGATGAGATTACATGAACATGACCAACTTTTCGAACCTGATCTGAGGCCGATGGAGCTGTTGGACTTGAGCTCCTGCTGCTGCTCCCTGAACCTCGTGGCGGCGGCGGCGGCTTCGGTCTCAAAAGAGGGGTACTCGTAGATCTCGGTCAGGCTCGTGCTGAAGGTGAGGCTCATCTGAGGAGGGAGGAAGAGGGGGGGAAAGTATTTTTAAAAGTGGGAGGCACAAGGGTTTCTAATCATTTTTTTTCGTCCTGGCTCTTTTGGTGCTGAATGAAAGTGTCGCAATCGGGCGAAGTGAAAAGAAGCAAGAAGGGGAACTTCAATGGAGGAAAGGAGGCAGGAGGCAGCACGGGGTAATAATCTCATTTCCGCCTCCCTTTACTACTTTCCCTTCCCAGAGAGAAGAAAATAAGGGAATTTATGCGGCTCGTCGTCGTAACACAAAGAGGGGCAGGAAACCGCGGTGGCATTTTTCGCAGAGAACGGAGAAGAAGAAGAAATTCGGCCTCGCTCCGGTTTCGTAAGGAATTAGGCGCCCGGAGAAAAGAGAGGGAAAGAGATGTGTGGCGGCACGAGAAAAAAGAAGGCAAGGTCGACGAGAAAACGGCGTTTTCCCACAAACAAAAGTCCTGAAAAGAATGCGCGAATAATATTTCCTTTCGATCTCCTTTCTCTCGCGGTGGTGGTGGTGGTGGTGCATTCAGTTAGCCTTCGGCCTCTTAGTGAAAGGGAGAGGGGAGAGGGAAGGGAGAAGGAGGCAGCCAACCGTGCATTTTAGAAAACTACTAGCACAACTCTGCCTGCTGCCTACGTTCTTCAAACTTCTTCCTCGTACGTAGTACAGTATGTAAGCCACAGCACCCCTTACTCCTCCACTTTCCGCAGTCCACAAAAAAACGGTTTCCCCGTAAAAATGGAAAACAGGAAAAAAATTTAGAGATCTTGCGTGCGGCGAATGTCCCACTTTGGTGAGGGATGAAGGCGGACATGGGCGGACATGGTAGGGACTTAATCACTACTAAGGAAGAAAGAAAATCGAAACTCTCACAATAATTTGTTTTGCTTTTTTGCGGGAAATTGTATGCGAGAAAGATGCCGTTTGAGCAATTGGGGCGGAATTATTTGCGAAATTGAGGAAAAAGGAACTTGATTATCTTTTGCTGCCAATTGAGGATGTGCCGAAGCATCCCAAAGTGGTATATCACACACTTTTGCATTCCTCTTACTCCGCCAACAGAAAAAGAACGGAAGCTTCATGACGACGCGCGCTCCGTGTTTTGAAATGTCAGCCCGATCGCCACCCCATACATCACCCGCGCACATCCACTTCCCGTTTCTCTTTTTTTTTAAAAAAAAAACAATAACATAGCGCTGAATGAATATTTCTTGAGGCAAAGTACTGTGCGGGCGCCCCATTCCCCGCCGAAAATGAAAGGAGGCGACAATTTTCGACACTCGAGAAGAAAAAAGAAGGAGAGGAGACCGACACATCAGGTGGCCGGCCGCCCTCTCTCATCTGGGGAAGAATTGAAAGAAGATGAAAGTAGAGGGCCTTTAGATTCCCTTTTTTTCTCCAGCGGTGTTAAGCGATTCTTTTTCGTAGCGACAGATGTGGGAGGACGGACGAAGACGCGAAAGTTTTGGGACAGAATTAAAACAGCCTCGGGGCACAAATCTCCCCTTACGCACGAAATAAAAAAACCAGCGTATTCTTTTAATCGCTAGACGTCGTCCAGTCCTAATTTTCCCAAAACGGGAGGGGGGTTGTTTTTCCCAAGTCTGAGACACTTTTTTCCCTTTTCTCCTGTCCTCAAGAGTGACTCGTGAGAAAGAAAAGAAAAGGGACAATAGTTTAAAAGGAAAGAGTCTCGAGATTCCATTTGGAGCTAATCAGGAGAAGGAAAAAGAAGAGAAAAGGAATGATCCCCTTTGGAAAGTAAAGGAAGTTCCTTCCCCTTAAAAAAGAAAAGGAAAAAAAAGGTGGCTCCGGGCCCTTTAAGAGGACGCAGTGAAAGTGCTGCATGGAAAAAGAAGGTCTCTTCCCTTCCTCCTAAAAAATTCGCGTTTTGTCCTCCCCTTTCTCCTTGTTTTCCTCAGTGGCTAAGGGGGACGTGTGAACCGGGTCTTGCTTCTGCGTTAGAAAGAAGGATGTGGCGAAAATCCAATCACCTTCGAACACAATGTCTTTCACGGTGACTGGGAAGATCCCCCCCCCCTTTTTTTTTCCTGGATCATCACCTGCAGCAGCTTTGAACACCTTGCACTTGTCGCAAAACTACCAAGTTTTATTATTGGGATAGCATAACTTGAATTGACAACCAAACAAAAAAATTTAATATTTCAAATTTTATTCGCATATCGCGCCTGTGCTGAATCGGGAAGCGCGGTAATGTCTTCCTTTTTTCATTCCCTACATGATACCACAATTCACGTGCGAGTTTTCAAGGCGATGGGAAGAAGAAGAGGGAAAAAGTGTACGTAGGGCTCTCGTTCCATTAGTACGAGCGGCCTTGCCTTGCAAATTCGAAATGGCGAGGGGCAACATCCCAATTCCCACAATACGAAAGGGGAGGGGGGGGAGACCGCTGTGAGAAAAAAAAGTCTGGGAGAGGATGACAAAGAGGGAAGGAAGGGTGATCGGTTACACGCACTACTCACGACTTATCGTGACAGGAAGCGACACTAAATGGGAGTTTTCCATTTCAAAAAAATCACACGCATTATGTTTGCCCAATGTGGGAAAACTGTGGCTCCATACCTTTTTGTCCCTTGGCCTCCTTGAGCGGAGCGAAGACTTTCCTCCCGTGTTGGCGTTTGCGCCTACGAATGTGACGTTGCAGGGGGAGACGGGGCGGTGGACGTCGATCTCGGAATCCTCAGAGTCAGAACTGGAAGAGGGGGAGGGGGAGTCGGAGGAGGAGGAGGAAGATGCTGAGACGCCGTTCGAAGTGGTGGCCCCGTCGGAGGAAGAGGCGCCGCCAGTGCCGCCCAATAAAATCACCCCAGGTTCCTGGAATAAGAAAGGTCGTTATATAGATTGGCGTGGAATATGCGGGAAAACGGCTTTTTTCATCTTTTTTTCTACCGTGCGTGACCGTGACTGACAAGATTGTTTTTTTTTGGCCGTCGCCTTCGGTCATGACCTCATCGTCCCTCCTCCGCAAATTTTCAGCAACAAGGAAGTGGAGGTTTGCCGAGCCAAGAAAAAGAACGCGAATGCTGCGATTCATCACCCTCTCTTCCTTTCTTCTTTTCCTCTTTGGCGCCTGACATGCAAAAAAGATACTCGAAAGTCCCCCGCCCGACCTTGGAAGGAGGCAACTTGTTGTTTGGGACGAGGTAGGAGGGTGAGTCGGCCCCCTTAAAAAACCCAACCCGCCTTCTTCTCCTGCCATAAACCCCCCTCCCTTCACCCAAAAGTTGCAATTCGCACTCCTCCTCTTTGGGATCATCTGTTTAGGGGCGTTGCCCAACCAACCAACTCTATTCTCTTTCCCTTTTTCTTCGCTCATTCAACGATCGATGTGTACAGTAACCGTTTTTCCAAGAGAAGAGGCCCATCATCTCTCCAAAAACATCATTTTCGGCTTAACAACAGTCAATACGCGGAAAAGGAGGGCCATTTTCCAAATTATTTTTTTTTAAAACGTACGTATGCCTTGGGGCAATCTGGGTGGGACGGATAGTGTTGTGTTCTGATCAATTTGTCAGTTTGGGGTTGGAGCCAGACCATTGTTGCACTGAACTGCACAGCAGACACCCTCCGGCAGGGCGCCCCTCCCTCCCTTTTTCTCATTATCCAATACAGTCAATACAATGGCGGAAGTAAAAAAAACGAAAAAGTTTCAGCAAACCATCCAAACTATACCCCGACTGCTGCAGTTCACTGTTTTGGTGGGCCAACCAACATTTTTTTAGTCTTGACAGTTTTGGAGGGAGTACCCAAAACAGTGCTCCTCCAAAAAAGCTTCCATCTGGCATCAGCTCCTGGGTTTTTCCCTAATGCAATATTTCTTTTTCCCGATTTGGGCCAGACAATCCCCATCACGTTTTGACGAATTGGGCGTTTGCGGGACAATCCCACATTTCCAGCGCTTCTGGCGTTGTTTCATGGTGGGCGTTGTTGATGTCGTCCGTCTTTGGCTGCGAAGATTGTTCTTTCACGAAGCCATCATCAAATTCAAAAATCGACCCGCACTGACGCGTGCTTCCCGCACAATTTGCGCAGATGCCACAAAAACAAATTCAAATAAAAGGTTTGAAACATTTTTTTCTCCGGCCGCATCTCATGTACATAGATGTGGGCATGAGAAACTTAGGCTTTGTCCGCAGCGATTTTCCCACACGCGGAGAAGAAAATCTCTTTTTGTTTTTACCCCCTAGCACATCCGCAAAATGTAGAAAGAATCTCGAGGTAAGGAGAAACAAAAAAAAAAGATCCCATCCTTGGGAGAGTTGCCGCAGCAGGCAATAAAAAAATCCCTTCCTCACTTTCCCAACAACAAGTAAATCTCGGCCAAATATTTAAAAGAAAAATCTCGGTTGCTGCGACATGCATTTATTTGTCGAACAAGGACTTACTTTAAAAAAAGAATGAAGCAAAAACGCCCGGACGGCATCAGTCATTAGCACTCAATGCTGTACAACGAACGATCGGCCTAGGAAAGATAAGGGTTTGGCAGCAGAGACATGTCGGGAGGGGGAAGGAGGGCAGAGGGACGATAAATCCAGTATGTTACGTACATAACACAGGCTTCTAGGGCACTGTTGCGTCGTCGGTGGTGTAGCGGGGCCGCAGTCGGAAAAGGGGTCGGATTACAACTAATACAAGCAGCCGAAAACTAGGCGTGGGGCAAGCAAGAAGGGGCAAGGGGCAGCAGCCCTGCTCACAAGGCATTTGCCACATAGGCGTGATGATGAATTCATCCCAGATATATTTTACGACGCAACGCCCCACTCACGGTTTCCCTTCTCTTTTTCGAATTATTTCGATCAAGTTCCCTTATCTCTTCTTGCAGAAGAGAGAAAAATCCGTGTCAGATCGGGGCGTAAGTGTCTTGGCTGTGAGAGTGTGTGAAACAGGATGCAGGGGGGGCCTTCGTCATTTTTGTTTTTCTCGAAGAAGGAGGGGTCGTATCTTCTGTCATCGATAGGCCTCTTACGTCACGGATTGTTCTTTTTTGGGGAAAAGGGGAGAGTAAAGTAATGAAATTGAGAGGGCGGCGGCGGCGCGCCACATTTTTTGGGGGAAGGGAGAAATGTGGGAGAAGGAATGTTGTTGCCTCGCTCCAAAGTTGTATTTCGTCAGGTCTACATACAAAGCTAGGGGACGAGAAAAAAGAACTGACTGAAAATACCCTTCTTTTCCCCACCCCGTTCCCCTCCAACGGGCAGCCAAAAAGGCGGGGATAGAGGGGAAAAGGGCGGTAGTACGTAAGTAAGTAGTGCAAACAAAGACTTTTGATGAGCGATGACTCGATCCTCCCTCCCCGTGATTCCCCCCTAACCGGCATCAGACGCACGATAAAGAGGTAGGGAAGGATATTTTGGAGAATGCATGTTTGACTCACCCACCTTGCTTTCGAAAACGAATTGTAACAAAAAACCTTTTTTCCGAATGGCAAGGGCTATGTCTATTTTTTTAATGGGGTATTGTAAGTAGTTGATATTTAAAATTGGCTCAGGCCGGTGGATATCGTGTCTCCGTAAACAAGTGGAAAAATCATAGCAATGGCTGCGCTTCTCGCTGAGCGCTACAGGGCTGAGAGCAAAACGTGCAAGATCGGAGTCTCCGTGTCCGACATCGGGTTCCTCATCCGGGAGGCCAAGAGGATCCGCGGCACGACCAGCGTCACCTTCAAGGAGATGAGCATCCAGGACTTCAACGGGGCTCGCATCCCGGTCAGGCTGTCGCTGACGGTGGACTTCACGGAGGGCAGGCACCACGTGGACGTCTCCTACGTGCTGGGGAGGGCCGTCACCCACTTCCCCACCGTCTCCTTCCTGGAGAGGGGGCACAGGAGGGAGACCAGCAAGGTCATCCTGGAGAAGCAGGACTTCACGAACAGGGAGGACGACCGCCGGACCGTCTCCATGGACGCCCTGCTCACCAGGTTCAAGACCGCCGAGCTGCTCCTAAAGCTGGAGATACACATGGAAAGGGTCACCCCTATCCAGGGCAGCTTGGTCCATGAGGAGTCCTCCCCGGAGGCCATGGTGTCCTCCGCCTCCATGCTCTCTCCGCTGGTGGGACTGCCACCTGTGCAGGAGGCTGGCAACTTGGAGTGACCTTAGACTTACCTACTCTGACCGGCGTACATGCAAAAGATGCCAGCTCAAAGACCTAAAAATATACACTTGTCAGTGAGTCGATTCTTTTACGGGGTGTGTATTAAACGTCAAACAATCCGACAGTGCTGTGCTGTGGTCTTGCTGGCAGCAAAGAGTTTTTAAGTGGCAATGGCAAGGGCAGACACGCGCTCAGGTGGCGCGAGGTCAAGCTTTAATCGACGAAGATGGAGAGAGGGAGAGTAGAGGGAAAACCGCCGCGAGGCATGTGATGCCTCCACCTAACAACCAGCCGCAAGAAAAAAAGAGAAGTTGGTTGCATCAGTATTCAGCCAAGAGAGGGAGGGATGGCTGCGGGGGAGGATAGGTAGAGGAAAACATCTGTCGTCACCAAAAGAAAAAGAAAAATCTGAAACGGTCAGAGCCGGCAAAAGCCAATCTCACCACCGCCACCCGTACAGAAGAAGGAGCGGGAAAATTGGTACTGAAAAGGGAAGGAGGGGGACAAGGGGCGGAGGGGAGAATTTGAGGCCCCGACACGCCGACTGCTAAAGTAACATTGGCTACCAAAAGAAAAGAGGAAAAAGTCTCTAAAAACTTTTTTTCATCGAGTTTCTCTTTTTCAGTTTTTCTCCCTCGTAATAAATGCCTCGATTTCGGGGCAGCTTCCCATGCTACACCGCCGGAGGTAAATGCATTCTGCCAAGGCCAACTCGTGTATCTGTGCCGGGCGCGTGATTCTAGTGGAACGGAGGAGGGAAACCAAAAGGGCGGCTGCAAAGCTCCACTTCTAAATAAGTCAATTATACGGCAAAGCAGGAGGAGGAACATCAAGAGAAACCACGAGGAGGGCCTTTTTTCTCATCCAAGGACAATCTTTCCCCGTTCTTCTCTCTTCTACATAGACTCAGTGTGCGGGCCCATGAAACATTGAGGGGGGCCGGGGCCGCGTACCCACGCTAAATTTCGCCCGCTCACCTTATATTGCGGGAAAATATTACACGGCTGGCTGTGCAGCAAGACAGGAGGGAAGGGAACGCGTCGTCGTTAATTAGTCCCTGACGAAACAAAAAAAATCACTCTCGCCCTCATCACCGAAGCGGCCGCCAAGTCACTCCCGATTCTCCACGCTGGAAAAAGTTTGGCGGTGCCCAGTACAAGGAGGGAGAGCTAGCTCCAAATGCCTGGAAAATCTCGACTTTCTGCCGGCGCCTCCGCCGCGACTCCGCGACTGTCCGACACATTCGTCATAGTCCAATTACCCTTCCCTCAGACGAAACGCGAGAAGCAAGACCAGGGGCAGGATGGCCGAAAATTTGACACGGTGAAATGGATTTTGCCTTCCCGAATTTCTGTCTCCGAAAAAAAAAAACATTGGGAGCGGTGAAAATATTTCACGGGTGGCTTTTTCCTGACAAAGCGGAAAACACGCAGAAAAATTCATTTCCATCAAACAGGAACGGCTACACGGGATACATATAGTTTCCCTATAAGCTGCCTTTTTCCGTCCGTCCGTCTCTCCTAGCGCTATGCCATGCAGGCCAAAGGAGAAATTTCCACTCTTCCCTGCTCCTCTTCCGTTCCTAGAGGAGGAGAAGGCATGAAGGGACGGACGGGAAAAGAGGGGGAGATCTAAAAGGCGGCCAGCTGTAGCAACTGTAAATGCAACTCCAGCCAGCCAAACCCCGAGTATGGAGCAAGGGAAAAGGGGGGAAGTGGAGGAGGGGATCTTCTTCTGCCGTCGCCGTCCCTTCCGTGCGGTGAGATCACCGTTGGAGAACGGGAGAAGGGCTTCTTTTCCTAAGCTGTGCCGGGAAGCGTATAAGAAGGCATGGGAGAAGAAGACGGATCATGGGAGGAGGAAAAGGGTGGAGGAAGAGGCGTTTTCACTCTTTTTAGTACCGCAGCCTCTCCTTCCTAAGCTGCCGTGTTGGCGCCGCTAAAGGGTCTCTCAGAGGAGAATCGAACATAATGCAATGGGGAAAAACTTCGAAAAAGTACTCTGGGCGAAAGCGATGCAGATATCTCGAAAATTGGATTTTGTTTTCCTTTTGGTTTTCGTTCCACAAAAAAGGCAAAATGTGCTCTTCGCCCCCCTTTAAACAATTTGCCGGTTGACCTGCGATTGCATCAATTTAGCGCTCAGTTGGCCCCCTTCTCCTCTCTCACATAGTAAGAGTACTACTGTGCAGCACGTATAGTCTGCTCAGTTCAGTGCTGCCATGCTTGCACTTTGTGCTGCTTGATTCTCTCCCCATCGCATCAGTTAACTGGCCCGGCTCGGTCGTATCAATCCAAGCGAGACTCGTACACCGACCGGCGGACGCGCCCACAGCAGAGAGACATAAAAAAGAATTAGAGGGACGCGAGAGACCACCTATCAGCAGCTATAGTAGGGGCGGCGACCGACAAAAAAGAAGAGGCCTTGGCTTCTCTCGCACCTAATTGGTGACCGACTTATCAATAAAACCTTGAAGCCTTCCGGAGGACAATGAGCCCAGCGAAAGTGGGGGAGGGAAGAATAAAAAAAATATTGCTACGTAATCTCCCAAATTTGACGAAACGACACTTCGATGACTTTTTTCTCCGTATTCCTACCTTTGCCAGCGCGATGTTCCTCCTCTTTTTGGACTTGCCCGAGGTGCCCCTCCGCTTGGAGATGTCCCTTCCGTCGTTCTCTATGTGCGAGACCTCCTTGGCGGAGTTGACAAAGTTGAACACCATGGTGTTCTGCTCCTCGTTGCGCTTCTTCCAGCTGTCGCGGTAGCTGTTCTCGCCCGCGCCGACGTCGACGGCAGCGGCGGCCATCATGGGCTGCGGGGAGGAGGAGGAAGAAGAAGAGTTGGAGCTGTCGTCAACGACACCGGCTGAGGTGGAGGAGGAGCTCTTTGCCTCCACTCTGGTCACTATCTCCCTCCTCATTTCTGACGGCGGGGAGGAGGAAACGATCAGTCTCTCCGGGGAAGGCACAAACCTCTGCCCTCCTCCCGCCGAAGGAGCCTCCGCCTCCACGTTGGTCTGCCGCCTCAGCAGCTTTGGGGAGGCTGGGAGGTCCTTCTTGGTCACTAGCAGTACCTCCGGCTTCTTTGGCTCGGGCAGGGTCTTGGAGACCACCGAGGTCTCCCTGACTGGCTCCTGCGGTGGCACCGCGGGAGGGTGGTGGGTGGGCCTGCTTGGCACTCGGTGGTGGTGGACAACGCTCCCCCTCTCCACGGTTTGATCATGCTTTGCTGCCGCCGCCGCCAGCCTCCTGTTCTTCCGGTTCGCCTCCTCCATCCAGGAGGACTTGGCAGCAGGAGCCGGAGGTGCAGAGGCGGTCGGTGATGATGGCATCTGCAGGGTCTTCTTCTCGATGTAGATCACCTCCTTGGGCCGCTCCTTTTCAGCCTGATGCTGCTGGCTCTCCCTGATGCTCTCCCTCGTGATGGGGCGAATGACACCCACCTGGCGACCGGCGGCTGCGGAACCGCTCTCCTTGCTGGGGAGGTAGTTCCTGCTGTTGCTCCCGACTCCGGCCCCGTTGAAGTTGAAGCTGACCGAGCTGCTGCCCTGCCTTATCCTGCTGATGGAGTCGGAAGAGACATGTTTGATGCCCTCGTCCTCGCTCTCCTCCACCGTCTTAACGCTGGGTCTGGCCGAGCTCCTCACGGAGGAGGATCCCCCGCGGTCTCTGCCTCTTCCGCCGCCGACGCTGCTGCTACTGCTGCTTGTCGTGCTGCTGGTCTCGTCAGAGTCTGCCTGCTTGCTCACGTGCCTCAGCGGCGGCATGACGAAGTGACTGGTTGTCGCTGCCGCGGCCGTCAGGATCTCCTCAGACCTCCTCGTCTTTAGAGGGGCGGTAGGTGACTTGCTGGGCGTCAAATGGGCAGGTTTTGATGGCAACGAAGGCTTAGCCTGATTCCCGTGGCTCCTCGGGCTGGGCTGAGGGGCTACTGTCTGCGAGGGCCGCGAGGCGGGCGGAGGGGGAGGAGAGGACATGGATAAGCTGTCCGTGTCGGAGCTCCTCTTCCTGGCAAACAGCCTGGCGTCCACCGACCTGGAGCGGGGTGGGTGGAGGCTGGACGCGGACTTTGACTTGTGCCCCAGCCCGGGGTGCTGCTGGCTCTTGCTTCCATAGGAGGGCAGCGGTGCCCTCCCCGGGCGCGACTCGAAGATCTTTCGCGTCTCCTTGACCGTGTCCGGCGCCGGCAGCTCCCTCTCCTCAACCCCGAAAAGGAGGCTGGAGGAGCGGCGCTTGTACGGCGGCCTCCTGCTGACGCTCCCACCCCCAAGCTCCATGACCTTGGCCAGGGGCGGGGGCTGGATCGCCGAGGAAGAGGAGGACTTCTTCGGCATTGTCTTTTCCACGATGGCCACGTCGTTGGCCAGGGAGTTTACCACCTTGTCGATTGACCTCTCCTTGCCCTTGGGAGGGAGCGGCGGCGGGGCAGCATCATGCTTCTCGAAGGCGTGCCGCCTGGACAGCTTTGTCGGGCTGGTGACTGGGAGCTCGCTGCTGCTGCCGCTGCTGCTGGAGGTCTGGTCGCTAACGGAAAGGACCTCGACGGACTGGGCGCGCTTGATGGAGTCCTTCCTTCTGGAGGCGGACTTGGCAGTGGAGGGGGGTCGTGATCTGCGGGATGAAGACCCGTCGGGGGTGTCGGAGGGACGGTGGCGCTGCTGGTGCTGACTGTAGTGATGCAGCGTGGGAGCGGAGGGCTTGGTGGGAGAGAGCGGGGCGGCGCGGGATCCGCGCAATTCAATGTGCTGGTCCTCTTTGTCCTTGTCTAAGAAGTCCTCGAGAGAGGCCGTCCTTCGGAGGATGCTGGCGGTGGATCCGCGGGTGGAGCTCCTTAGCGCTACGCTCATGTAACGGTTCTTGAGCCTGCTGACGAAGCCCGGTCCGTAGTGGATCTCCTCGGAAGAGTCTGAGTCGCCGCCAGAGTTGAGGGTTCCGTCGCTGTCCAGCTGGTGGTGCCCGGAGACTCCGGCGGCGGCGGCGGCGGCCGCGGCCCCAGGGGCGGCGTAGGCCGCCGGCCTCCTGGAGACTGCCTTGCTGCGGTAGATCCTGGCCGCGGCTCGGTTGATGTCATCCTCGGCGGCTGAGCCTGAAGAGGAAGACGACGAGGTGGTGCTGGAGGACGCGGTCCCCGCCAACCGCCGCGAAGTGACTTTGCTGGTCATGGCTGACGTCCTCTTCTCCTCTCCCGTGCCCTTGTCGTGGGTGACGGCGGGATTCTCCCTGACCAAGTCCCGGTCGCTCTTCAGTCTGGAGCGGGAGTTGAAGGTGGCCAGGTGCCCTCCACTCCTCTTGTCGTCTTCCTCCTTCTTGCTGTTGTTGCTGTTGCTGCTGTCCTCCCACTCGAAGGTGTCCCACTCCACGCAGAAGGAGGAGGAGGAGGAGGAGGAGGAGGAGGGTGTGGCCGACGCCCCCTTGGAGGCGGACTTGACTTCGTTGTGGGCGACGCAGGTCTCTTCTCTTCGAGGCCGCTCACTAAACTGCCCTTTGGGAGGCCGGGAAGGCGGCGAGGCAGAGGCGGAGGCCTGGCGGAGGGAGGGCGAGGGCGAGGGCGCCGGCGCAGGAAAGGGCGGATCAGGGCGCGCCCTTTGTCGGCCGTCGTCGCCCGCCGCACTCGCTTCTCGCCTCGCTTTCCTTTGTAACGGCGCCTCCTCCCTTTCCTTGGGCGCCCTCCCCTCCCTTCCGTGCAGAGGTCGCCACTCGCAAGAGGAGGCGATTGGCGGCGCGGGGAGCCCTTTCCCTCCCGCGCCCCCTGGCGGAGATCCCTCGTGCTCCTTCCCCGCCTGGGACCTCTCCTTGGAGTTGGGGAAGAGCGGCGTCCTGCCCTGCAGCTTCCTGCACACGAGGGACAGGTTTGGCTCGACCGTCCTGGCCAGGGCGCTCCGGCGCAGCAGCAGCTCCCTCTTCCAGGGCGGCAGCGGCGCCGAGTCCGACGAGTCCCGCGCCGCCGACCCCCTCCCGGGGGAGGGCGGCGAGGAGGGCTCCTCGGACTCGGGGCGAGGGAGAGGGGCGCGGGGACGCATTCCTGAAAAATAAGAGGGCATTGGGCTGAGGAAAAGGAGCTGGAAAAATAGCGCATTCGTGAATTTATGAATTTATGCCCGCGTATCATACTTGTCCACCCACCCAGCCGAAAAACCATCCCCCCGGCAGATGTTTTTTTTTAACACTGCTGACCCTTCGGGAAAAAAACTGACAGCCCCCAGAGGCCTAAAAACCAGACCCACCCACCCCCCTCGAAAAATTTTCGCCCCCCACCCCACACCTTTCGGACCTTTGGACAGGTATGTCGCGTATACCGATATAGCTCTCAATATTTTCTTTGCTGGACCGTATTGGGTATTACCGAAATACTGCCTTCTTTTCGAGTGAAAAATGTCTGTCATATCCTACGATCTGTGTTGGTGTTGCGCTCAAGTTAACCCTTTCTTCGAGTTGGCATAAATAAATAAATTTAATAAACATTGGCTTTTCACGGCTGTTGAAAGTTACTCTCTTATTGTACATTAGAGTTTAGGTTATTTTTTGTGTTTGCTGTACAATTTCATCAACAGTTCATTTGTTGCTGTTGATGTGCTAGCTATCCCAGCTTGATTTCGTCGTTACCGATGTGCTTCTACCCTAGCTATTTGTATCACTTGCCCTGTATCTAAAGTCTACTACTGTCTGCTACGTACGTACACTTCGACTTTGTTCAACCTTGCCTACAGCAGGAAATATTTTTACAAATAAAACCACTGTCGCACTTCTTTCCGTTGGAGAACAAGCCGCAGACTGATCAAAAACAACCCAAGTTTATCCCCGGTTTTCCCCTCATTTAAAAATGCGGGAAAGTCAATCGGTCACCCAGTAGAGCACCACTTCCCCTGATGTATATCTAGACAAGTTGGGTTCAATCGTTTGTAAATTCAAGTTCCCTCCCATCGGCTTTCGATTCATGCAATTTGATCGTCCCTTTTGAGAGTGTAGTCAATGGGCAGCCTGCCGTCGTATCCCTCTGTGAAGACTTCGATGCGCCTGACCTTCTCCATGTACAGGTCAATCATGGCGTCGTTCATGACGAGGCAGTCTCCCGACTTGCACACCTCGCTCTCCGGCTCGTCGATGCAGTGCACAGGGCCCTCGTAGGTCAGTCTGGAGTCCACCTCGGCGCTGGCCGTGTTGATGATGCAGCGGTAGCCCATCGCGTCCCTGATTCCGCCCAGGACGGTGACCCAAGAGTACCACAGCCCGCCCAGCTTGCGGAAGCGCGCGACAAAGAGCATCCTGTCGTGCTCCCACAGGTTGAGCACCCAGTTGTTAGACTTGGACCCGAAGTGGAGCTCCCGACTGATGAACCAGTTCCTCAGGGCGGTGTCGCCAGACTCCTCCTCCCAGTCGGCGTCGGCGTGCACCCGCTTGATGTGCTCCACCAGCTCCCGGAGCACCACCACGTCGCTGCAGAGGCCGTCCGGGCACTGGACCTTGCGATACTCGCAGTCGTTCTCGTGGTCCAGCAGCTCCGAGTGCTCGATCTTAAAGTTGCACCCCTCGGACGAGTGGATGCACTCAAAGTTGTTCTTCCTTCGGCGCGATCCCGGCTTAGTCATCGAGTCCCCCTGCTGCACCATCCGGCCGAAGTCGCATTGCTGCTCGTGGCCCGTGAGCTCGGCGGAAGGGGGCCTTCTTTGCACAGAAAATTTGCAACCGTGTTTCGAGTTGGCGCACTTGTAAGACATGACTCTGCTCTCCAACAACGAGCCAATGACTGAATACTTTCCGTTCCAACAAATAAAATAATTCAAGCCTCAAGGCGTTTCCAATTTAAATTCAAATACATTTTCCTCCTCCAGTAATTGTTCTTGGCAAGAGGGAAATTAAATTATGATAATGCAACCAAAAAAACCGACATATCCCAAATCCCAATCAATATTTAGAAAGGAGAAAACGTTCATACATAACATACGCAAACACTTATCGGCAAAGATGCTGGTCAC
>JAAUXU010164028.1_pt1 | contig 16640 bp, 12 predicted proteins | sample 7278151 | NCBI WGS metagenome assembly JAAUXU01 (sample SAMN14350113, study PRJNA611818) | marine sediment metagenome | isolation source: surface marine sediment (1.8m) | place: French Polynesia: Moorea | collected 2018-08 | reverse complement strand
GTAAAGGCTGTGTCGGAAAGGACTGTGTCGAACTGTCGTTAAACTGTATTGTCCACCCCTGGGCAAGAGGAGGACAATAAAGAAAAAAGTTCGCTTCAAGATTTTCACGACACGCTCCCAGTAGTTAAGGTGTGCTGTAAAGTACTTCATTCCTAAGGCCTCCTTAGTACCAACAAAATGAATGCCAAATGCACACTTTGACTTAAAAGTATCTATTTTGGGGACATTTCAAATGGTCCCCCCAATGGATGCAGGGTTACCATAAAGGCCAGGAAAGTGCAAATAAGTCGAAAGCATTTACATGAGCCCCAAAATGCAAATTATGCAGATGGGTCGCTGTCATGCGTAGAAAACCTCATTAGCCTCATTTTGACGGCTCTACTTATGGCTTATGAAACTCCTTTATTCTAGATATCAAGACTTCGCCAATTAAACCTTACTTCTAACTTCAGGTGTGGTTAGAAACGGAGAAGAATTTTTGTAATTATTGTCAACTACTGCTGATCACTTCCCCAAAGAAACCTTGATCGGCTTATCCAATTTTTGGCGAATGACTTGCTGATGTTCAAGGCCAAAAAAGCCTCATCCATGTGAGCTGCTTTGGGCTGTTGCTCCTCCTTGGAGTAGAGGGGGATGTACCGGGAGTGACTCATTTAGATTAGTCGGAGAATTGATTTCATTGATAAGTTATTGCAGTGCAGATGATCTCTTTCGGTAGGGTGATTAGATCCATCGCTGCAATGACACTTCGTGCTATTGACCAATAATTGAGCCACACGTGCGTCACTTGACAGCTGGGGCAAACCCACATTGAATAGGCCAATGTCATCATCATCCCTCAAGCAGTTCGGAGTCAAGGATCCCTGCCTGAAAAGCAGGAAGCAGTAACCCCTTTGGGCTACAGCTAGGGATGGTGGCAAGTCCAACTCGGACTCATGTTGGGTTCAGTCGGAGACCTACTTGACTCCACTCCAGTCCACAGTCCTTGCTCATGCCGCCGGACCAAGAGGTCCCATGCAAGAACATTAACTTATAGAAGGTCCCCCCTCGAAGCGGAAGGAGGTGCTTTATTATATGTTTTTGGAATTTTGGATGTATATTTCATTTGTGTTTAAGACTCCATTTCTTGTTCCCAGCCTGTTGCACTTGAAGAAGTGCTTGTGGAAAAATTGGCAGGTAGGCTTGATGATGCCAGGCTCGGAGTAGTCAGCCCATTCCTCAGCGATGGAGGCCCTGAGGGAGCTGAGATTCAGGTGGGGCATTGCAGTGACCTTCCCAATTATGCTCCATCGAAGACAAGATCTTCACAATCGATTGGATCTTTAGATGTTCCATTCAGTTCACAAGCTTCGTGGACTGCTCGAGCTGCTTCTTCCGGGTTCACTCAGTGATGGTGTCATTCCTCATCAACACCGAAGACTTCTTGATCTCCGTGCCGCTCGTGGATTCACTCATGTCCAACTTCCTTGAGTGCTGCCTCACCGACGTGGTCAGGCTTGTGGTCACCCTCTCCATGGAGGTGCATTTCACTAGTCGTCGAACCTGAGCCAGGCTTTCAGGCAACTCGGGCAAACAAAGCGGAAAATTCAATTGAGGGAAAGGTGGACCTTCTTTTTTTGCAGCACCCTGTAGTGTTCCCAACAATTGTGCTCTGGGCATTTTTCCCGGAATGTGACAAACTGATTGACAAGGTGCTCACTCGTGGCAAAGCTCCAGGACGCAGGGGTTGCTCGTACTAGAGCGTTGCTTATGTCAGGGGAAACACAGCATAGTGAACAACAAGCACCACAACTTGATCCACTTAATACCCTTATCCTTTTCTCTGCTGTGACGACAATGGTATCAATGCGGCAGTTTTTAAGAGAGATATCACTAGTACCTGGTAGCAGAGTGATCTGAGTTCTGACAAGTTTGGATAATGCACCTGCAGCATTCATATTTATGAGAAGATGAACGTAAATAGGAGCCTTATTCAAACCACTTTTTTGATTGAATCTCAAGCAAACGGGTTGTGACCTTGCAAAGGTAGCCTGAAGAAGAAAGCTTCTGGAGCTAGAAGAAGTGTAACTTTTGGCAAATTTTACAATTTCATGTCTCAACCACATTAACTAAAAGTAGTTTCATATTTTTTTGGGTGCACGTTGAAGGCTCACAACTTGCGCGATACAAAAATTGTTCTTTTTTCACAACTTTTTTAACCTTATAAGGTGATAATTTGGACTAAACATCAAGCCGAGCTATTTGATAGTCTTCCGTTCAGGAGGTCCTCTTTGATGAATGAAATTTTAAACTAAGGCTCATTGGACCCACAGCTCCAAAAGCTCTATTCTCCTTTCCCCGATATTTTCCCGTCTTTCTTTGAAAAAGGACGAAAAGTGCATTTTTCAAATTTCGAACAATCCGATTTCGTTCTCAAGTCCAGCAACAACCCTTATGGGCTTCATGTCCATCACTAACAGGAGCTCCTTACGTTGCCCGGGTTGATGATGTGCGGAGGTCTGACTAGGCATGGGTTTCTACTAAGAACCTTGACGTAGTTGACCAATGACTAACAAGGACTTTAGTCGACTAAATAACTGACTAAAGAGTCACTATAACTAAATGAGATTTTAGTTGACTAATTCGTCGACTATGGTTAACTGAAACCTATGCCTGGGTCTGGCTGATCGTTAAGTTTCGCATTGTCCCACGAACTCGCACTTTATACAAAGTAAATGCTCTTGACTCTGTTGCAAGTGATATCGTGATATTTGCATGTCTGAAAAGGTTAATTTGGGCAACCTCAAAAACATGTACAGGGAGATGCTGACTCGTACTGTCTCAAATGCAGTAGAACCTCGACGTGACGGATTTCGAGGTCAGCGGCAAAACCTTTCTCATAGAGATATTCGACTGTGCCTTATGTTGGGACAGGACAGGTTCCAGCGTAAATCTACAGGGTGGGTCAATAACACTGTTTCTTCTCATGTGCGAAGGCCACGTCAGGAAGGGCGAGACCAGGGTCATTTCTAAGCCTGCAAGCGGTGCGTGAAAAGTCTCTCCAGTGGAAAATACGCCCGCCACGGTCACGAGTGTGCCAAAGTGGCCCGCACCGAACCAAAAGATCCCTTTACTCTGGCTTCCATTGGCGGCAGCCGTCAGGCCGACAAAGCGGTCGAGATGCCGCGCACCAGAGCGACCGGTACGAGCTGCGTCTATCAGACTTGTGCACTCGGTGAGCTGTCCTCAGCTTCGGAACAAGCTGGCTTTTTCGCACACGCGCGAAAATCGAGTGTCGACTGTCTCTCCAGCGTTCGTGGTCCTTCAGAGGCAAGTCTGTCACGGAGGAAGTGTCAACGCTGCGTCAGGCACGTCTCTTCGCTGCTGCGACCAATGCACTTCTGGCATCTCTTCAGTCACTTCTCCGGGACGATCAGAGTCCGCTGACTGACGAACCACGCACAGCAGAGTGCAAAGCAGCGTCCAGCTCTTGCCAAATTTTGCTCCCGCCACCCTTCTTCTCAGTTCTAGGGAAGCGGGGAAAAAACATTGGGTGCCAGGCGATTTATCTCCTTTGTCCTGCAGAAAGTCCGTGGTTGCCTTAGACACGTGGCATCGGGCATTACCCTGATGGAACAGCGTAATTGAACTGGCTGTTGGTCGTCTGATGCTCAAAAAAGGCCTTTAGGGACACTGACGCAGTCACCAGTCACTCTTGGCCACAGAATGACTTTCAATTAAGCGACAATTGGCATCCACAGGGTCATGCAATGCACGGCAAGTCAGCACTGCTTTTTTGCATGAACTTCTTAGGGGGTCAATATCAACAGAAAGCCCCAAACCCCGCATTGGCTTTTGGTCCTACCTGAGCCAGAAACCCAACTCGCCAAATATCCCCCCGAACCCCTTGAACCCTAATCAGACCCCACTTGAGGATCCTGCAGCATGAGCCGGTCTGGCCACTTCAGCAACTGCGAGTCGTCCCCAGCCGCAAGAAACGCCCCCACATCCTGTGCAGTGCACCTTCCTGCAGTGTGCAGACCGCACTGACGACTGGTGACGGCCACCCTCAGACAAAAAAACGGCCTCGCACCATCTGAAGACCGCAGCGTTGGACAAAGTCGAGTCCGCCAGTGCTTTCTCGTCCCAGTCGGTGTCTTTTTGGCTTCAGCAAAGCTTCTTCATCAAGATTTGCTGGTCGCCTGCGCGTGCTCGTCATTGCAACAGCGACGATCGGGCAAACGACGCAATTTCACAACTTTTCAGGGCTGCATCAGCAACAACAAATACTTCAAGTCTGCCAAAGCAATGCTCTGCTGTGCAGTACAGAAGTTGATTGAGAGTTGTCCCTCATTGTAGGACCCGCAATAACGCCCCATCTACACATTTGGAGTGGTGGCGGCTGGTTGGAGAAAATCACCGGGCTCTGGCGCTCGTGTCATTGACATTTTCCTTGTTGGCACACAGCGGCAACCCTGAGGCATTCATGCTATGCATCCGAACACCGGATCACCTCAGGCAATTTTGACAGCTTCCGGGACTGCACAAAGGGGCAACCCTGGTGCATTTCCATTAGTTCACGCTAATACTATTTCGCAGGAACTAATCGACTTCATCATTCGTCTCCGTGCAGAGATGGCAGAAAGCCTTGCACTCACTCGCTGCGGTAACTGGAAGAACATGACTCCTCAGGTAGGCATATTCGTCTAAAATCTGGGCCTTAAATGAAGCCTGAACCAAATTAGCAGGCATGATTAAACTTTCCGGCGTCTGGGATTGACCACGTCAGCCCCAGCAGCCCCTTCATTTTTCCTTTCCCCACTCATGTGCGTAAGCATGGGATTTGGGAGCTATTACTTCACACACTCCTTGGGTGAAGCAAGTTGAGGTGGTCACAAAAGGAAGCATTTAAGAGGGTCTTTAAGTGAAATTTTAAGTGAAATTTGATGCTATGTAGAGGGAGGAGAGGATCAAGCTTCGGGCAAGACCCAGCTTATAGACGAACGTGTGCATACCTTGGCACTCATATTCTTTGATTTCCTCAAGACTTCCTGTCATCTGCGCACAATCTTAATTTTTGATTTTTTTTTACAAAACTATAGCATTATTATATCATGCTATGCATAATAATACCAAACCATTTATAATGATATACTGAGCAAGCATGCTCTTGCCATGTTTCGAGACAAAATGTCGCCCTACTCTTGAAATGGTTCGAAGCATGCAAGGATGATCAAATGTTAATGTACCATACGAAAATGAGTGTATTCGCCGATGTAGTCATTGAGTCATAACGTCCTCTACGAGCCAATTAAAAGCATTAGGAGCAATTAAAAGGTTGGCATTAATGCTACAATGGCACCCCATGGTCTTCAGCACCAAGAGCACAGCGGAGACCTTCCCCGAGGCCACTGCTTGCCACCTCGTCTTCTTCAGAGCACTGGCTCAGGTCAAACGCAGCTATCGAGTAAGAATGGAGCAAATCGAGATAGAAATCTCTGTCAAAGAATTTTGGCGGCCGTGGCAGACACCACATTTCTTGAAGTCACTGGTCTTTTTGCTGTCACACTCGTCGCTGCCAGAGTTGCTGATCCAGCCAGGAATTCATCAGTATGCGCAGCAAGACGTGGAGTGATGAAAACAGGGTGGAAATCTCGCTTTGAAATCCACTTGACCTTTGAAAGGATTCCACCTTCGCCTTGCTGCTCTTGGTAGTGACAATCTGAAATCTGTTCGCGTTGTCATCGTTGCTGCTGGCAACTATGCAACTTCTGCCTGCCGACGCCATTGAACTTTTCCGGCAACAATTGTTGCGCACAGCATGAGAGAAGAAGCATCTTTGGATTGTTCATTTGCATTCAGGGCCCTATTCAGGGAGATGAAATGGAGAAAATGGGACTGCGGTTGAAAAATGGAATTTTCCAAAGGAATGACTGTCTAAGAGGAAAAAATGACGACAAAAACTGAGCGCGCCAGGAAAGTCAGTGAAAGCTACAGGTCATTTTGAGCGTCTCCTACGTCTCGTCGTACGTAAGCAGCTCTTCTTTACAGCCAATAATCAAGGCAAACTTTGTTGAGCAGACATTTGTCTTGGAGCGAAGGGAGTGTTTGTTGTGTTAATCCGAGGGATCCCGTGTTTGTTCCGCTCCCACGTACCACATGCGGTAAATATATAACATCGCATATTTTGTTTACTTCCCTCTTCCATTTACTTCGAACGTGTCATCATAAATAGCACTTTTCAGCACGATGGCAGCTAGACCTGTGGTAAAGTAGCTGATGCATATGTTAAAGTACTTTACCACACAGGGCAGGGTCTTCGTTTTGGCCAACTCTTTAGCTCGCGAATTATTGGCTTCCGCTACGACGACCACAGTGGTGTCCGCTACGATGATACAAGATGTCAAACTACAATCGTCAAACCGGGCTTCAGATAAAACAGCTCTGTGAGCGCGACGACCCTCGGGCCCGCCCTACATCCCCACCCCGTCCGCGTGTCCGTCAATGCTCCTCGAGCGGTAAAATCCAAAATCACGTGTAAAGTGCTACTTTGCGAAAGCGACGTCCATAATTAGGGCGCCAAATACGCACCCGTGGAGCTGAGTCAGTGTCTGCTGTGAAGCTGCATAGTGAGTAGGGGCAAACTTTTAGGAAAATCACGTACGCGAAGGCCTCGGTCGCTTCCTCAGTGCGCAAGTCCATCCTGAACAAATGGAACTGGACGAATGAATCGAAGAATGAAAGAGACTCCTGAAAGGGCTAAACAAAGAGAAAAAAACTTCCTCCTTTGGCAAGTTCGCGCAAAGTTGAAGAAAAAAAAGAGAAGAGAGAATAACGAAATCTTCTCGGTTGAAAGAACTCTGCTATGCCTTAACCTTTGCTACCTCTGTACGCACGCACGCACACTCTCACTCACTCACTCACTCACTCACGTACGTACGCACGCACGCACGCACGCACGCACACACACACGAAGATCCGAAACTGCAACAGAACACAAATTTTTCACAAATGCCTTGATAAATGTGCGTGTCAGAGCATTGAAGCACACATGTGGTGCACACGTACATTGCCAGCACCGTGTGAGCCGGAGAAAATTGGGGGACGAGACGGTTCAAGCCATTTCTATGCTGCACACACGGTCGACCAGGAAGAGACATAAATTTGACTTTTCCAATAGCCCCAAGTATCGTAAGCGGGGTTCCCAAAGAGCCATTCTGCGATTGCTTGTCTTGCTCCCTGTAGGAAAAGAAACCTGGAACTACCACCTGTTTCTGAGGCTGGAGCAGGCCCCTTTTTTGGCATAATAAGCTGTGGGCTCACCTGCAGATTTATGAAAATTGGCACGTTGAAGAAGAAGGACAGGATGGTGACGGGCACGATGTAGAAGGACAGGTGCTTCCACGGCTCAGTGGTCCTGATGTGTATCCGGTACTGGTGGGGCGAGCGGATGGCGAAGTGCCGCTCGAAGGTGAACGCTACGATCATGAGCACGGAGGCGCACATGGACACGTGCGTGAACACGTTGAAGTACGGCTTGACCTTCTTTAGCAGCTCTGTTAAGAGAAGAGACACTTAGTAGAGACGTCTGACTGAGTCTCCTCTTCAGCGGGCAGCGGCGGAAGTGCCAACAGCGTCAAAATTTGCAGATTCTTCAGGTCGTTTCTGTCAGATATCGTGCGGCAGATGCCGAACTTTCCATATCGTGCACACACACAAAGCGTGTAAACACACACATGGTACAGTAGTCTATGAAAGCGTTGCGTTGCCTCGAAATTGCCTTATTATTGAACCCATCCCATCTAGCCACATTGTATGATGTGAGCTTAAATCAATATTGGCGTGCTTAAAGCTTTTTGAAAGCTCCGACGGCGGAAGGAAAGAAGGAAGAAAGGATGAGGAATTTTCTCAGAAAATATGTACAGCATACTATGCATGCGTGCAGACAGACTAATGCTGGACCAAGGATTACCAACATCTACGATCTGCTTTCTGGACAGCGATAAGTACAAGAAGCTATTACTGCTTGGTGGAAACTGCACTTGCCACAAAGGAAGGCAACGTTTACGTTCTGGCACAAGGACAGGGTGTTTGGGAAGTAGCTGTGGGGCAGAAGAAGGGCAGATGCCAGGGCGGAGGCGTTCTCCATTCAAGACAGGGTGTGTGAGGAGGAGCTGAAGGGCATTTTGGCCTTTCCACTGGGTACGGGAACAAGAGAGGCCAGAACAGGGTGGAGAAGGCACTTCCGCCAGCCTCCAAAGGAAAAAGTTGTTGACTTTTTTTGCCGCCATCCCATATTTATCACTGACAAGATCTCTGCTGTCAAAGTTGTGAGCTCTGACCACCCCGTTTTTTGACCCGGAGTAGCCGAGGGCTTGTCGGGTGACAAGAAGTGGCAGTTTGTATGCCCCGCCGAGGTCAACGAGACCGTGGCCTTCATTGCCAAGACCGTGGGGAGGGGGGAGGTGGAGGTGGAGATCGCCCAGCTGACAACGACGACTCCTACATTGAAAGCAATGGTCCAACAAGAGTCTTGGCACATCATCAAGGCAGAGCAGAGCCTCCCCAGGTTCCCCGCATGGGTCTTGACACTGTTTTGGTTGCACACTCGCTCTCCTTGGGATAATTCTCACTCACCCTGTGCAACGAAAACTACTTCATACACTTCTATAAACCTTCAACAAAAGGTTCAAGATTTTGGTAATAGATGAAATATTCTGAAGGCTGGACAAGCATTGTCATACGTCTGTACCATTCACTCCCAGAACGAAAAATAAAAACGAATTTACTCCCGCTGAATGGGGATTTCCGCCCCAAAAAATTGTGTTCTGAGTGAGCCCAGCAGATGTGGTCAAGACCTAACTCTCTCCATTCCCCGCGAACTTTAGAACGCGCGAAATTCCCCGCCAAAATTGCGTCGCACCAAGTAGCCACTTCTATTGCAGTGTTTTGCCGACATTTTTCAATTGAAAGGCCGGTCTCTACAATGATGGCAACGCTCGGTGCCTCATGAATGATGGAAAGAAAGACTCGGAAAGTCTGTCAGACACTGATATCCCAGTACATTTGTGCGGTTGGAAATGGAAAGCATTGATTCTTGTCCTGTCGTCCTCGGCCCTGGAGGACATGATTCCCCCGTAAGAGCCCTAAGAGCCTCTTTCTTGCATTATGAGAAGACAGCTCTCACCTGATTCGCTCCCCAGGGGCTTGGCTGCGTCGGCCATGTTGCAGAGGAGGAAGATGGAGTCAAAGACACAGAGAGCAATGAGTAACTGGTTGAAGGAGTTCTTCATTTTAGGCTGCATCAAGATGAACATGGAGACGACGTTGCCGACTAGGCCGAATGGCGCCACCAGGGCGGTGAGGACGCCGTTCACCCAGAACCTCCAGGAGAGAACGACCTATGGCAGAAAGGTAGAGAAGAAAAGAACCATGAAATGAGGACGACAGTAGGACAACTGTTCGAGATCCTCCAAGTTGGACAGGTATTGAGGAAAATGAATCATCCGTTAAATACAGGTAATAGTGAACACCATGACCAAGTTGAAGGCCAGGCAGAAGACGACGGCTCCGCTCATAAACTCGGGACCGACAGAGAAAGCAGAGAACGAAAACAAGTAAGTGGTGTGAGGGGAAGAAAGTTATGAGTCTCAGAAGGGGAACTCGACCAGACACAACCTGGTCAAAGTACCGACGCCGGAGAAGGCGGCATCACGTAACGGGTGGTTCCGCAAACTTGGCTCTGGGATTTGAGGCTTGACATTTGCCCTTGAGTGTTGGGTATGGCAAGATTCAGTCTTGTCATTGCCATAAGGCAACGACGCTGAAAATGCGGTTGGTTCCTCATTTTGGGGAAATGCCTACGACCTCTGCCCAAACACTGAGGCTGCCAGAGTGGGTGACAGTGTAGAGATGGGTCCGGGCTTTCTTCATCCAGCTCAGTTGCTTAGGAGTTTTGCAATCCCGTTCCAGCATTTATTCAATCCTCGCCAGTGCCTCAGTGACGCTGAGAGCTACTCAAACTCAGTGCCAGACGGACGTCACTTCGGCCAAATTCACCCTCTTGGCCATAAGCCAAACTCGGCAACTCGCAACCCTGCACTGTAAAAAAGTTACAAAAATAAATTCACAGCAGCACAGTTGAGCATGCAGTCAAGAGAGGTCAATTCGGCTGTAAGTATACCCATCTGGCAACCCTGCATCTGATTCAACCTCCTCTCTTTGTGTCACCTCTTCTTCCTACCGTGTTACTCGTGAGCTACTCGAGACACTAAGGCCCCCAAGCTCACTCTGTGAGAAAACTCGGTACTTGAAACTCAGCCCGAAACCCATCTCTGGTAACAGAGCAAAGGCACGGCAACTAGGGATGATTCGGGCCGGGTTTTTTTCGTGCTGGGTTCGGGTCGAGCTCGGGCTGGCCCGAATTCCCCTTCTTGGGCCTACTGTGAGAGGACTGTTGTTCTATGTACCAGCAGAGATACTCCATATTGCTCGGGTTATTGTCAGACTCTTTCTCATTTCCGCCCACCACCAGACTTGACCCGCTCACGGGAATCCATCCCTAACGGCAACTCGAGTCCTCACGCTGTAGAGGTGGGCTCGAGTGTTTATCAGGTCGAGTTCCAGCGAGTAGTACGAAAAACCTTAGTTTCGTGTACTTTCTAGCAGATTTTCAGTACTCGCGAACTACTCGAGAGCCTATTGATGTACAGAACGTTACGATGTGGGCAACTTTTCTTTCTTCTAAATCCTATTTTTCCATCCCCCTATGTACGATTCTTTCCATTGCTATTACATTACTACAGCTTCACTCATTGCCAGCTAGAAGAGGACCAGATTCACACTGAATTTTACCGAGACCCCCCTTGTTCTTTCTTCATCCGACTACTCGAAACATTCGGGCTGGACACAGTTCCGCGGCTTCGAAACTACCTCGCCCCTCTTCAGCATTATCCCTGTCTACATCCTAGCGAAGCTTCACGAAACTGTTGACGACTAATAAAAACGTAACCCTGACCAGTCAGATTGCTGTTGTTGAGATGGTGCGTTGCTCCAATCAAATCAAGTCCGCCGCTGCCGCAACACTCTGTCCTGTCCACTCAGGCACGTATACACCTTGGTGTGGACCTCCCAGAGCACCGCCAGTATGTTCTTGTGTTCGTGACAACATTTTCTTCTAATAGGAGTCGTTCGTTGTGGTCTGGTAGAAAGAGAATCTGACAGCTTTGGAGACAAACGGTGTTTTCCCCTCTCTCTTTTTTCTTTCTTTCTGCTTTCTTTGGCGAGACCACAGGCGAAAATCCAGAGGTCCTTTGAGATGGCATCGGAGGACATTAGGGTAGAGCGAGATCACGGAATGTTGATCGGGGTCGTGGAGAAGGAGACAGAGAAGAGAGGCTGGGGTCGTGCTTTTCTTCGGCCATCGTCTTCCATCAGACAGTTCGGGATGAGTGCACAATGACAGAACAGGCGTATGCGTGCGTGCACAGGGTGGGTCGCAATAAATTGCACTTTTTGTTCAGAAATTTTGTGCAACACCCCAGTTGCCACTGGAAGGTGACATTTGGCATGGAGGTGCCCCCCTCCCAACCCCTGCACCATATGTGGCAGCTGCAACCTCAGTCCATTACAATAATTCAGCAGCAAGAGTGGGAGAAGGCCCATGAGCAACAAACTCCGCTTGGGCTGCAATGAAGTCTGCCTGGGCTAAAGTCAGCGTTTCACCATTCCCCACACTGCTTTTTTCAGTCCGTGGAATAGCTCACGTAAGCTAAATCAACTGGGCCTAATTGTCGCTCATGGGACTTTTCTGCCTCTTGACGAGGCATATATGTTACTTTTGTAATGGACTGCTGTTACATGTGTTCAGCATCAAGGGTATGCATGTTTGCATGTCTGTCTGTCTGTCTGTCTGTCCTCGCGCAGACTCTTCTGAAAGTTTTATTAAAAGTTTTGTCGTCGTCGTCGTCGTCGTCCAACCTCCTTTCGTTACGCCGCCCGGACGAGAGATTGGCCCTTTCATAAAAGCTGCACCTGAGACTCCTTCTTGTTCATAAAGCTGACACACTACTTGTACGCTTGGCCGTTCGTGCGTGAGGTCGTCTCAGTCCCTACCAAATCTGCCCTGACGTCTGCAATAGCAGGGAAACGGATGAATGCGATCAGTGCAAAAGACGCCGTCGCGATCGAGGCGATGAACGTGAATAACAAGTAGAACAAGCACTCCAATATGGCCAACACAAAGGTCTGCAGTGAAACATTTGCAGCTGTCAATCGTCATCCTGTCACTTGTCAATGATATTTTGCGGTCACCAATTCTGCAAACAGTACGCAGTAAAGCAGTAAAACGTAAAGTGAAGTTCCGGTTTGAACAATGGCCTCAGACCAAGAGAACAATGCTTGACACACAGGAATTCAACTCCCAATGACGCCCAACGCGATTAGAGGATATATTGTCACCTTGAGGCCTACAAGTGCGACCAATGAAAATATTTCTGGCTTTATCACATGATTTTGTTAGATGTTCGTTACCAAATGTTTAAGAAAATTGCCCCCAAATTCTTCTACAACGATGATTTCGTTGACTTTGCGGCGATCCTGATTTTGCTTACACTGCATATCACATCATTGCTTATATGATGGAACACACGGGTCACAGCGCATCCATTACTCATACACACTTGTTGCCCCAGAGAGAGAAAGAGAGAGAGAGTAATGTGGCGATGACACGAACCTCGACGCCCAGGCTCGACAGCCTTTATCGCCATTTGCCCAGCAGATAGGAAGAGCTCGAGAGCCCTTTTCTTCTGTAGCTCCCCCTACAAGCTTCGTTCTGCAATAATGGCAACCGATGAAAACCGATAAAATAGGCCCTGTCAGGCCTATGAAATTTCTGAAAGAAAGTCTGACAGACAGAAAAGTCCAGTGTCAATAAACTGGAGAATAGTCCAAAATTGCATTTCTTTCTTTGTCCACACGTGCTCGGTCATTTTCAGGGTTTGACGGAGTCGACGCTTCTCTGAGTCAAAAGCTTCAAGTCCCCCAGGCTGGTGAGAGCACAGTCTAAACTGAACAAAGGAGCTCATGAGTCCCCAAACTTCTTGCTCGCATCATCACTAACGCAATGCAAACATCTCTGGAGCTGCCTGTAAGAAACTGAACACCGAAAGAAAGGCTTTTTATCTTTCTCCCTGTGTTCCAAGAGAAAGAAATCGAAATCAATCGAGGTCTTCAAGGCAATCATGGAATCATCATGGTGGAATCAAAGTCTTCTAACGGAAGCTTAGTAAGTAGCTGATAGCTCATATCAATTCTCGTTCTAGAACGACTCTCTTGGAAGCTGGGGTCACTTTCTGTACTCTCAGGGGATGTTGTATGGATTGTCATTCTCGAGCCTGCCTCTCTGGGGAATTTCGTGGGATTCTCGTAAGCTCTCGAGACTTTTAAGACTCTCAAGAGAGACAGCGTCAAGTAGACAATTATGTGTGACGATGCTGGAGAGACCTCCAATTCTTTATTTTTCAGTGGACCTCGAAACGCTCGTGGAATCTTTCCGAGAATCTGGAGGCTTCGAAAGTTGACTTGGCTACAGCACCGGATTCAGTATGACATGAGAGTTTGAAGTGATTTTTCCCCCCTCGTCCAAGATTGATTCAGCGGAGGGAATTTCTTTCAATTCCTGTGTGACTGACCCGAGTTTCGATACCACTGTAGCAATTCCACAGCTCTCCCAGTGTCCAGGTCTTGACAAGAGAGGCTTGTGCAGGACTGCATGTACACTGGCTTTAGATCGATGAGCATGTGAGAATATCCTACGTTGTTCACAGATTTTGTAGAGTCTTCAGAGAATTGTACTCATTAGTCTCCTCTATCACCGGTCTGTCTAGATAGTAATGCCGGAAGGCAGACAGACCCAACCCTTGAGAGATTTCGAAGAGAGTCTCTAGAGAGTTGCAAGTTAGAGGTCTCTTGGTGCCAGCAAAACAGAGAGTTTGACAGACAACATTGGAGACTGTCTGAATAAACATCTCTGGTAGACCTCACTACTACTGGGGCTCTCTAGAATGAACTCATTGGAGTCTCGGTGACACTGTGAAGAGTGCGTAACTGGTACGTACAGTTGAGGTAGAAAGTTTTCATACGCCTGTGTAGCAAAGGGGTAAAAGTCACTGATCAGGGCAATCACCAAGACTTGATGTTCCAGCACAGTCTTCTTTTTTGGAACTTATTCAACAGAAATGTGCTAGTGTAAATGCGCTTTTCGACCACTGCACATCTCTCCCCAGGAATGTATGCACTGCAGTGCTCAAATAGCTGTAGCAATGGCTCTGTACGAAAACTTTTGACCTTCTCTAAAAAGCTATGGTAGGAAGTGCACGTACTGGGATGGGCTTTACTGCCATCATATGCAGACCTATGATGCTTCATCCTCTTCACTGAAGCAAAGCACAATTGACTAGTAATTTTAACATTCTTTATATTGTTCAAGGCACATGAAAACTTTCGACCTGAACTGAGTTTTGCGATCCGTCCGGATTCGGCACCTGGCAGGGTGGCTCTTGTTGTCACCTCTGCTCTCTTAAGTGAAGATCAGTGCAGATCCTCACGCACACCAGCACGTGCAATGCATTGGGTCTAACAATCCACCAGCCTCAAACAATCCGTCACCCCTCAGAAGGCCCAGACAAGTTTAGAAAAACTCCTCATTTGATACCTTGGGCCTTCTCCTCCCTGAGTCCCAAAGAGACCCAAAACTGATCAGCAACCCTGCATTAATTTGCTTACCCCGAGAGAAAGGCTAAAACAAAATTACTGCACCACTTGGGGCTCGAGATGGATCCCGCCGTGGACCACAGTGGCCGCCCAAACTCCTTCCTCGTCGAGGTGGAGTCGGCCCCCACTGCCATTGTCCTCCTGCCTGCAGACAGTGAAGTCTCTCTTCTATGAGATTTCCTCTTGTCAATATCCAAACTTTCACCCCTTATTGGGCTGACGCTGGTGAAGCGCGTGCCAAAGCTCTGCACGAGGTGTCCGTTTAGAATTCTTCAGCAGTCTGCTCGTTCAGTCTTCTCCTGTTAGATGCGCAGTTAACCTTGAAGTTGCAGTTCACTCAGCCCCAAAGCACTGATTGATTGTCGCGATTACAAGCAGAATTGCCACCTCGCGGAAAGCAAGCACCACTATTTTTTCTGCATGCACCATGGACCACTAAACGAGTGATCAATGGCCCATTAGGCAGTTCTCAAGAGAGACGGCAAGTGTGAACGACTTCGGGCAGAAGAGCTTGAAAATGTCCCCTGCAAAAAAATGTCCCAAGCAGCAGGGAGAGGACACGAAAAGAAAGGCATTTCAAGGCTGGAGAGCGAAAATGCTCTCTTTAGGGATAGACAAGTTCCTTCAGTAGAAAATTAGCTCGTATGGATATTTAATCTTGACAGGAACATCTCGGAGAAGTTGTTCTACGTAGTAGTCAGCAGAACTGAAAGTTGAGAGAGAAAAGGGGGGAACTTTGCAAATTTTGGATGTAGCAGAGTCAAATGATTTCACGGAAAGGAACTTTGTGTTTTTTCTTTCACTCGATCAGGAACAAGAGCTGCCGTGGACAAAATAAGAGCAATTGCTGAGGCATCCAACAGCAGATCAACCTTAACGATTGAGTGCACGCTTAACCTGGCAGGAATTTAGCCTTGGGCTTTTTTGGAACACTACCTTTTTTGGCACAACGAGCATTTTTGGGGGGGCGCACCACAACCGGATCAAGGCTTCTGCTGTATGACAATAGACATCAGCATGAAAAGTGCACGTGTAGTGCAACTTGGCAGGACTAGGGATGGGTGCGGTGCCCACGAAATGGGCGGTCGGGTCTGACCCATTCCAGAAGCCCCACGTCCTCTACACTTGGGCTCAAAATTGAAATCTTAAAACTTCTTAAGATCGTTTCCATGTTGCTGAACTGTGCAAAAAGTCTTCTTCTTCGTCCCACGCACGTATCTTGGGACCCATGGGGCGACGCATGCCCACATCGGGTCCACGCGATCTGGACCCAACCCAATTCATTCCAGCTGAAATGGAGCCCATCCCTACTTCATCCTGTATGTATAGTGCTGCAAAGGAGGACGACCACGACAGATTCGGGGTTGCCACTCACGGGGGAATAAAAGCACTGTTGTCGCTTTTCTTTCTATGTCTTTTTTTCCTGATCAGTGGCAACGCTGATCGGGGGTCTAACATAACTTGCGTCAGCCCATAAAGCGTGTATGAATCAGCAATTTCTCATGTAGCCCGTTATTACTAAAGTTTCTTCTGTATTTATCATTTTTTTTTAGCTTTTCGCTCAGTCTGAAACTCACGTTGAGCTCCTTCCGGAGGATCATCTCTGTGCAGACAGGATGGGGCAAGACGAAGAAGGTGACGTTGTCAAACTTGACATGCAACTCGGCGTCATCGTGCACGGTGATCTTATTGTTGGCATTGGCGGCGCTGTTGACTCTGGAGACCGATGCCAGGAGCACAGCGAGCAGCAACACAAGCTGAGGTGGATCGACTTTGAGGATCATCTGAAAGTCAAGAAAACAGAGTATGCAAGGCTGGCAAAACCTATTAAGACTGCTGTTATGACAATGTGTGTGTGTGTGTGTGTGTGTGTGTGTGTGTGTGTGTGT
>JAAUXU010150164.1_pt1 | contig 16641 bp, 20 predicted proteins | sample 7278151 | NCBI WGS metagenome assembly JAAUXU01 (sample SAMN14350113, study PRJNA611818) | marine sediment metagenome | isolation source: surface marine sediment (1.8m) | place: French Polynesia: Moorea | collected 2018-08 | reverse complement strand
CCCCCCCCCCCCCCCCCCCCCCCCCCCCCCCCCCCCCCCCCCCCCCCCCCCCCCCCGCCGCCCCCCGCCCCCAACGGCAAAGCATTCTTAGAAAGACTGCTTTTTTGCTTGAAGTTATATACACGTATATTATATATATATATATATTTAGACATAGAGAGATATAGATGTTGTCTGTGATCTTCGTAGAGTCTTTAAAACATGCTCCTTGGTAATTCTCAGGAAGCTAAAAAAGTGCATATCAAAAAGAAACCCAATACTCTCACTGATGCCTGCTGTCTGTTCCATTTCACACTGTATTTCTTTATATTGTTAAGATACATGCATATTTTCTCTCCCCGTTCTATTACGAGTATAAAAATAACTACTTCACTGCAACTATTGCATCTAAGATTAGTCAAACATTGCTATGAATCATTAATGAAAATTGATGCATGCATGTTCTATGTACAGTACAGTGGAACACGCTTATGAGGACAGGTTTTAGAATGGAGTTTTCAGTTGTTATGTCCATGGCGGGAACACCGCAGCCCAAGTTCATGCTGAGAGCAGACTTCTTCGTTTATTACATTATTGGGGCAGAAAAAGTAATAAACTTTGACCTGTTAAAGGTTTTTGTCCTTTCAGAACTCGAATTTGCGCAAGCCCTGAGAGTCTTTAAATCCTTGTGCAAGAACCCCCTCTTGAAATATTGCCAGGTCATCCTTGCCATTGTTCACGCAAGCCCGACTTTTGCAAAAAAAAAAAAAAAAAAAAAAAAGGACTGTATCAACAAGAAGTTTGCGAAAAATAGCATTTTTCACTTTGCATCCTTCACTCCAGCTGTTGCTCTGACAACAACGATATGGCAAAATCGTCTGGCTCTTACAACAGTGGCATCTTGTGCAGTACCAACGGGGTGGTTTGGGCTCGGCAATTCAGACACCTCTTTCATGAGAGTTTTGCCCTTACACTTATCTGTCTCTCTCATATCAGTATTCCACTGTACCTTGAAAGAAACCTGACATGTGCGCGCATTCATTGCAGCTGTCGCTCCGAAGCACTCTAAAAAACAACAACCACAGATGAATAAAGTCCTTGAAAACACACACAACGCAGTATAAATAGTTGTCCTCTTCTTCTTTTTCCTCGTTTGTCAGGTTTTAAGTGTTTGCAAGAATGCGAGATCCCCCTGATGATGACGAGGAAGCGCTGCTGCTCCGGTCTTCCAGGATCAGGACTGAGGAGACGTCGGACTGCACCTGGTTGTTGCGGATGTCGCTGTCGGTTGGTGCGGCCCTCGTATTCGTCGTCATCCTTGCGCTGATGTCACCAGGTAAAATATCCTGGCCAACTATTCCCCGTAACATCATCTTATTTTGAGACGTGCCGTAAACTGTAGGTAGATTGATTTTATCTGTATCATCATTATTTTTTCTAGACTTGATGTCTCGCTTTTGGGGTCCTGGCGATGATTCCAGTCCCGTTTATTGTAGCATTCAGCTAGTGGAGTCGATCCCTGAGGGACTGATGTATCGTAATTCCTCGATTCAGCACCTTACTACATATAAGGTACAGCATCATAAGCTGATCTACAGCTCCCCTGAGATGCATCAGTGAGTGTTAATTTCCCAAGGCTTGGAAGATATTGTTAGACCGAGTGAAGACCAAGTTGGAGCTTGCCAGCAGCTACTGGTCTCTCAGAGGAAGGGACGTCTTCAAGGACCCGAGCGACTGGCAAGGGGAGAACATCTACAACTCTTTGCTCAAAGGTGACGAGTGCTACTGCTGCATGTGCGGACATTGTAACAGACTTTCTTCATCCCCTGCAGCTGCAAAAGATGGGATCTCGGTCCGTATAGCCCAGAACTTGCAAGCCAACAATGACACTTCAGACCTTGCCAGAGAATCCGGAGTAGAGGTCAGGAGTCTGGATTTCAAGAGGCTCCTGGGAGCAGGAATATTGCATTCCAAGCTGTGGATTGCTGACAGGTCGGTTGCCACAATGATCATTGGACGGAGTTCTTGCGAAGACTCGAGTTGTTCTCTCGTAGGACTCACTTTTACGTAGGCAGCGCCAATTTTGACTGGCGATCGCTCACCCAGGTGAAGGAGATGGGCGTCCTGGTCACGGACTGCCCCAAATTGGCTCAAGACATGGCCAAGATCTGGGATGTCTACTGGGCCCTCGGTGGAGAAGGCAAGAAGGTCCCCCATAGGTAAGGCGTTGGGGTCGTAATTGCGTACCAGCATTGGATGAGCCACCTTGGCCTCGAAGTGCTCGGGAGCCTGAACCGACAAGGGAGCTACCTTCGCAGAGAAATGGTCTTTGTGTCTTTGTTTTTATGTCCGGGTCACCAGATCCCGGTTTTGTGTGTGTTAGCCACGGATTTATTCAGAGCGTAGCACGATCACAGTGATGCCCGTCCCCTGGCTGTCGTGCAAGGAGGCTTCTGTAGATGGTAGCCGTCCCACCGGCAGGGTATCATGCAATCTCTCAGCAGTGTCGTCTTCGGGAGTTTTGCCTGGAGCCGCATGTGGATCTCCGGTGCGTGACTGTGAACCAGATGACCCAGCTCGTTACCGTGAACAAGATGGTCAAGGTTGTAGTCAGGATGACCTCGTCTTTGCCTAAGGATGAGGTCGTCGGCCTTTCGCCTGAGGAGATCACCATTGCCATGAAAAACTTTACTTGAGATTGGATGCGTTCTCCTCCTTCATCCCGAGGTCCGTGCAATCTCCAGGCAAATTGTCTTTTAAAGAAGAAAAGTCAAAATTCTATTTTGTGCATCACCTCGAATTCATGAACTTTTCTCTGCTGATCATTTTTTTTTTCTTTTCAAAAGTTGTCTACGAACTTTGACTGGCATTCAAGTCTCAAATCTATAAAAAAAAAATTTTCAGGTGTTTGAAAAATATGTCTGCGTGTAATTTTGCTCAGTTTGGAAAACTCACTGAGCTCAATTAGTGGTGCCAGCCAGGCATCAATATGTCGTTGGTGCTAACACTGTCTAGAATACATAATTGTGTCTAAAGAATTGACTTTTAGACAAAAGCTACTTTTTTCTGTGGACGCGGCAGAAAGTAAGCGCCTTTATTTAACGATTACTCTTCTTTTTTTTAAGATGGCCTGCGTCCCTCTCTACTAGGATCAATTCCGCCGACCCTTTGGAGATCGTCACAGAGAGCAGTAGCAACAGCTCGCTCCTGGCCTACCTCTCCTCCTCACCCAAACAGTTCTGCCCGGTGGGTCGCGAGGTGGATCTCGATGCCATCCTCCAGGTGATCGACGAGGCCTCGTCGTTCATTCACGTGGCAGTCATGGACTACTTTCCAATCACCCTGTACCAGGAGAGTCATGCTTTCTGGCCTGTCATCGACGACAGACTGAGGAAAGGTCAGACAAGATGTTGATGTTGCCAACGCATATACCGATGTATACCTTTTTCTTGCTGCAGCTGCCGTTGAACGAGGAGTTCGTGTACGCCTACTCTTGAGCGATTGGGCGCACTCGATCCCAGACATGAGGAAGTACCTGGCATCCCTTCTCGCTCTGGATGGGGTGGACCACGGCAGGGTCAGCGTGGAGGGCAAACTCTTCAAGGTGGGCGACTTTTTGCGTCATGATCTCTCAAGGGATGACTGTATAGCAGGGTGGCGCCCTTAAAGATCAACATTGGATCTGAACACTCATTTTTGGATGAAGTTAGGTGTCTTGATGGAATCAAAAGCCATTTTAAGGCTTCACCTACCGACATTGGGCAGTTAACCGAGTACCGGGACAACCTTGGAAGGAACTTTGGAGTGAGATAGAGACAAGTTTGTGAAACAAAAAATCTGATGGTATAAATGGTGTTTCCGGTCAACTTTACCTTTATATTTTTCTTCACCTTGTTAGGTGAAATGTTGGCTTTCTTTAGTAACCAGCAAGCAAAGACAGAGGCTTTTGATGTACGTATAACCTTGAAGTCCCTCTTGGTGCCTCTCGTCATGTGAACTGTCCTATGACACAAGAACTTTGACAGCAACCCATCTTTCATTAGTGAGGCACCAGTGGCATCCAGGCACTCTAACTAAGAACTTGTCAGGTTTATCAAGGACAACTCGTACTCAGAGCTTGGGGGGATTCCATGCCACAGTCTAAATGTGGAAAGATGTGTGGAAAGGTGAAAAAATGATAAAGGTAAAGTTGATCGGAAACACCATTTATACCATCAGATTTTTTGTTTCTTAAACTTGTCTCTATCTCCTTCAAAGTTCCTTCCAAGGTTGTCCGGATGCTCCGTTAACTGCCCAATGTGGGTAGGCGAAGCCTTAAAATGGCTTTTGATTCCATCATCAAGACACCTAACTTCATCCAGAAATGAGTGTTCAGATCCAATGTTGATCTTTTAGGGGGCTACCCTATTGTGCAGTCAGTGACACTTCGTCTCTTCCAGGTACCCGCTTTCACCCCCTCGCAGGCTTCCATCCCGTTCGCCCGCGTCAACCACAACAAGTACATGGTTACCGAGAAGGCGGGTTACATTGGAACCTCCAACTGGTCCGCGGACTACTTTATCAGCACCGGCGGCATCGGCTTTGTCTTTAAGAACCGTGGCAATCGGACCGAACTGTCGGGCAACGAAGAAGACCTTATAACTCAACTTGAGGCTGTGTTTTCCAGAGACTGGAACTCCGAGTACGCGCACGAGCTGTGAGAAATGGGGACGGTGATCAGCACGTGGGATGCGACACCCACCAACATTTTCACTCTCGTCTATCCAGAATGTTTTGATATGAATCATGTTTGTCTTCACAATGCGAAATTCGACACAGTTCAATGTACAATCATATTGGCGTGGATTGTCATAAAGCATTCAAAGCGAATCTCCAAGTTATTTGACGCTACTGTACACAGACCGTACTAGCTGTCTCCTTTAACATCGTGAAAGTTAAACGTTGAAGCTTAAAAAAAGTCTGCCAGTGCACAATTCATGGTATGACGCAAATTTCGTAGCATAAGCGATTCAGACGAAAGTGTTGGCCTCGTCGTCAACAGAGTTTCCGCCCCTAAACAGCCTCTTGTGCCTCTCGGGGTACGAGATTTCCCTCACGTCTATCTTCTTCAGCATGCTCCTGGCCGAGGGGATGGCCTGCAGGAACATCATGGACGCGCACACGTACGGCAGAGTCAAAGGGGGCACGACCGTTGAGTCTACGACCCTTCGCTGCGTGCACAATTGTACGGCACTTGCGCACTGCTATGAAGACAGACTGTGTTTCTCTCACCTCTGAATTATAGTAGGAGGCGATGCTGACCGCCTGAAAGAAGACCGCGCCGGACACGGCCGCGATGGCGGTCACGCGGGCCCAGATGTTTGGCAACAGGAAGACGACGATAGCGTTGGCTGTCAAGAGTCCGTTGAGGGCGAAAACTCCGCTGCAGCAGAGCCCGAAGTCCACGGACGGTAGGTTGAAAGCTGTGGGAGAAAAAAGAGTTCTGAGACCCATGCAAGCGTTGCCGTACGTGCCCCGCCCTACCCATGCCTACGTGCGCAGCTACCGACCCAGGTCCTACAGGGTGTCGACGACCCAAGGCAGCGCGTGCTTCCGAATCCCTCGCACTTCGGCCTTGCCCACCCTGTACCTGTGGTGCTGGGTGCAGCAGCAGGGGCCTCACGGACGCTCCATCTCTAACCCTCTGCTGCGTCCATAGCAAATTTCTTTGACAGATAACTCCTTTTTTGGAAGCGCAATGCTTTCGAACACGTCTGGAAAGTTATGTGTTGTTCCCTGGAGTGAGCTTTCTACCCTGACAGCATCTCTTTCTTCTCCTCTGCCAGTGAATTCTATAGCACAATAAGGGTGCAACATTTGGTACAGTCAATGTACGTAAAATGGCGAGGTTACACGTACTTCGTAGGCACAGCTTTCCAGCTTGCATTGCAAAAATTTCTTTCTTCCTCCCCATCCCGCTTAGAAAAAATGTATCCGCCTCTTTCCTTTCTCCCAATAAATAGTGAAGAATTCAAAAAAATGAGACTGAAGAAGGATGGTAGAAGGTTCATGTTATAGATACGTATTATTTGTGTAAGCTCAACAGAAAAAGGAAACTTACTTGTGTGCTCAGTGGAGTTTTTGCTGTAAGTATTGTTCAGTCGAAGCAACGCACTTTGTGAGGAGTCTCACTTTCCTCTCCGCTGAAGCAGACAGGGACACTTTCTTCGTTCTTTTGAAGCCCGAACTCTTCTTGCCACAGTATCAAAATTATACCTTCTCCACCTAACGATAAATACACGCGAAACCTAATCCCAGAGGAGAGGAGGAGGAGGCAGAAGGAAATGAAGTTTTGTCTGAGTCTTCTGTACCTCTAAAGGAGCGTCTACGCTAGGCTAATTCTGTGTAAGCTGAGCATGCCAGAAGACAACGTGTAACAGCAACGACCGGAACTTGTGCACCTAGCTAAAGTGACTAATTCACCTATGAGCTGAGCCATCGTCGCTCCCGTCAGTCCGTCGGCCAGGAGCGACCTGGAGAAGAAGATCTGGGAGCCCAGGATGACGGCGCCGAACGTGGGGTCGTCCTCCAGGTATATCATGGCGTAGCCGCGCAGCACGCCGATGAAGAACTGGGAGATATAATACAAAGACGTAGTAGTGGACCCTGCTCCTCAAACGGAGAGGATAAACACTATTAGGATAAAGCTTTTGGAAGTATTGTAGTGAAGCCTCCTCTGGCCAAGACTCCTCCACGTAAGGGGTGTCCAAGAAGTCAAACATTGTATTGACAGTTATTTGCTTCACAGCTCTGTGCCTCTGACAGAAGGACGTCATCTACCGGGTGGGGCAGAAGTATTGCAATGTCACCATACGCTTTGGCAGCAACTACGTATTCTCCACGAAGTGGAAGGACTTTTGACCAAGACGACCACTTTTTGCAAGCCCATGACAAGACTCACGTCACAGTGTGTGAGACACTCAAGCTTGCGCTCAAGCGGGATCGCACCTATAAATAGGTGGTTGCGATCAATCAAGCAAGTGATATAAAAGCCCTCGAGGGTTATTTTTTTCAACACCTGTGACGCTTGACTTGGATAACGGTAAGAAAATCAGGATGTTGCAATGTCCGGAGGTGCAGTGCGAGTAAATGTCGCTTCCCTTATCCGTTTATCCAATGCTTCCACCCCCTGAAGCCGTGATACACAAAGCCACAATCCCAATCCGAGCTTATCGGATTTCGATACGACGTAAAGTCAAGATCTTGTGTCATTCTGGGGCTTTTTTTACATCACTCGGCAAAATTCGCCTTGAGCAAGTGTGACTTAACTTGAGGCAGATGTAGTATGAGGGTATTGCAGGTTTCGGTGTACCACGTGTGTTTTGTTGGCATACCCTTAAAAAAAGGGTGGGGAAAGTCTACCAGGGGGAAACTTTCTTAGGCCTGTCACACTTTTTTTGAGACTGTTACCGGAAGTTTACCGCTGGGCCTCGGGGATGGGGGAAGGGCCCACTGAGAGAAAGAGAGGCCTACTTGTACGTACACAGCGTGAGAATGAAATAAAGAAGTTAAATAAAGGGATCCAGCAACAAAGGGTTGATAAACAAGAGAGTTGTGTGTCTGAGCTAGTACTGATTTGCACAGTTTTTAAGTGGCTGTTTTGTTCGCAGCCCCAACTTGTTGAAAAGCACAGTCAGACGAGTGATGGCAGAAGAGACTAAAGAAATTTGCAGCAATTTGGGCGATTTGGCGGGGGGGGGGGGGGGGAAGCCGCAACAATGCCCAAACTGTCACCCTCCTGGTGCACACAACGAAAAAAAAAGTTCAAGTCTGCTGGAAAAGTTTTCGTCCACCAGTGGAAGAGGTAGAGAGAGAATGGTGGATGTTGAAGAGGCGAAGATTAGTCCTCTAAAGAGCGTTCCTGTGTACTAAACTTTTGATGAATCTGCTGCTCCTCAAATGCCAGGGACAATGTTTTCACAGCACTTCACGAGTGCAACAGCCAACTTAACCTAACTGGACCAGCTGCCATAGCCAGAAGAGTCTGAATTTTTCTTTTTCAAGGCAAAAAAGTTTATCGAAAAAAAAAATCCCTCGTCGGTTCTCCCTTGAGTATGGAAGACTCTAAACATTGCTTCTTCTTCAGTGTGGAAACAGCAAGTGTTTAAGGGAAAATTTGTGACGCTTTTGAGTATGACAAGGCCAGAAGAAATCAAAAGCCCTAAACTTTGTTTGCTGCAGCAGTTTTTGTTTGTGCGGCCGAATGAACTGCGGGCTAATTGAACTCAAATCCGCTGCTCTCATTTTTATATGAAAAAGGAAAGAGTAACTTTTTCTTCGAAGCTCAGGATGAACAAGAACCCCCCTTGAGGCTTCTTGCCCTCCCCAACGGTGTTCTTGTTCCATTAACCCCAGGCTCAGGAAGTCAGAATAAGAGAGCAGGAGGATAAATTTAAATGCAGGAAAGTTAGACGAGAGCGAAGTTCTCAGCGGAAACTCAGAGCGATCTCCAAAGTTCAGGTATGCGTATCACGCGCTCGTCTGCGCTCGCCGCCCCTTGGGTGCGTCAGTGTCGGAACCTTTCCGAAGAGATGCTAAGATGCTCCCTCCACCCTTCATGATGCTTTGGGGCACCTTTTTGGTCGACTCCCTCAACCCGTCGAATCCGTCTAGCAGAGTCCTTCCTTCCTCAGCTCCTTTTTCTTGTTCAGCTGTGCGAAGTCTCCCTCCTTGAGCCCTTTGATTGGTACCATTTATCGCGGAGGAGCTGGTCTGGTGGAGATCCTTTCTTTCACGCCAAGGTCCTTTCCTGCTGCCTCCAATTTCGGACTTGTTGGCTGCCAAAAGAGAAAGCTTTCCCATTAGGAAGAGAGACAAGAGCATCTTGCGATCACAATTGAAAGGATGGTGAGAGAAAGAGAGAGAAGCTTTTTTAGACCTGCCAACTCGAAATGCAACCAGGATCACTTACTTGGCAAGCTCTGTCCTTGTCCTTTCCGGAACAGGAGTCTGTTGATCCACAACTCTTCCTTCTCACTCAGTTGGCGGAGGCTGAGCGGGGAACATCAATCAATGCTTAGCTAAGCAATAGCTTCGCTTATGCATTATTGTGTACAGCGTTATTAGTATTAGCGTCAGAAACAGCACGGGTTTGGTCAGTCGTGTCTGAGGAGATCGCCGACTACTCTTGTGTACGTTTTGTCACTTTCACCGTCAGTGATTTAGGCTGTAACTTGAGTCAAGATGTCCAGACACAGAACGTACTCGAAGCCGTCTTAGTGCACGTCGCTGTTGACCCCACCTGCTTGTTGTACTTCTAACCGTCGGTGTTAATCTGGCTGATCATTGATCATCATCTTTTTTACCATTTCCAAGCCGTCCGAGGGATCCTCAGTCATCAGGCACTTTTCATGTAACTGAAACATAACAGTACAACCATACCCTGTGCGGGCAGAGTGAGCATACCCTGCATAACGCAAAGTCCAGTGTTCTCCGCTTGTACGGAACCTGCATCATAAATCCAAATCACAAACATTGTTAGCTGATCCCCATTAAGCGGAGTGGACTGAACTTCCTCTTCTGAAACGTCCAACGCAAGTTGTGTCCCATAATCAGAAGCTGTACACAAGTCATAGGTCAGCTACTTGTGAGGGACAGCAAAACAGGCCCATCCCTGAGGCCTAAGGGAACCTCTCTTCTTGTCTCCTTCGGTCATGAGCACATGTGGGACCCTGTCTGCTCACCTTTCTAGATCAACGAAGGGTTTCTTCGCAGGAATAGGCATCATGTGTGCCAAACCACTGGGCGGACGGAAGTTTGGCACTTTTGCTGACGCAGCAACTGAGATTTGTTCAGGTGGCACCAGCGTCAAGAAGGCCCAGGCCAGGAGGAGGAAGGCCAAGTGCAGAGGCTGGAGCTGAGCCTTCTCCAATTGGACCAACAGGGCAGTCTGCAAAAAGGTGCTGCAAGAAAAAAAAGATCTTGGCACCAGAAGGAATTCGTACTATGGATATAGTGTACACGGTACTTCATGTGTAGGCAGAACGAGACGCAAAAAAGGAAAGGTCATACAGTGGACGACTGATACAAGACTCACTTTGACGCCGTTAATCATTTTACAAGTCTGGCCAGGCCTTATTGGGCTAGGCAATACATTTTACGTTTTATGAAAGAAAATTACTCTTTGGTCACTGACGCTCATGATCTGTGGGATGACTGACTACGTCTTTGACTTAGGACGTATGGCAAAAAGCAACTTCTGTCTCACCTTCGTCAGGTTTCTCTTCCCCGGAAGTCCCATAAGTCTCTTGGGTGCATTATGTGAGTGTTCCACTGTAGTGTGACTTTCCCTTAATGCTATAAGCACTGCCAAGAAGGTTGACAGCATTACAGGTGAAAATGAGAACTCGAAACCATTACCATGAATTAACGTGCTCTCCAATTGAGACGCATTTCGTGAAGCTTTCGTGATTAATGTTATGCATTTCCCTTGCGTTCCACACACGAAGCTCACGCGTGGGCAAGCAAAGCGATAGCAACGAGTCTGGTTCATGCACTATTATGTACTTGGAGAGCAGCTCTTTGGGGGAAATGATTGCAGTGAGGAAGCAAAAAGGAGCCGCGGACGCACTCGAGATATTGTCCTGAGACACCAATAACATTGAAGTTTCTCGTTGCCCTGAAGGTACAGATTCAAAAGTCCTTAGCACTTCTTCAAAGAAAATCGAGGGGGTTCTTCCCCCCCGTTCTCCCTTCCCTCATCTTCCAGTGGTGTCCAGTCAGCTTGGTGAAATTGAATTCGTAGTCCTTCTCCAAAGGGAAAAAAAGGGGTGTCAAGATGTAAAAGAGAGACCACGAGTACAAGAAACTACGATGCATACAGATTCTTCAGAAGTACACGAATACGTCGAGTAGGTAGTGCAAAATATGAGCATTTTAAATATTACTTAGTGTGGACGTCCGCGGCTTTCAAAAAGAGACTCCCGTGCGAGTTACAACAGCAACTTTTGTGCCCAGTGAAAACCTCGCTGGTTTGTTTGCCTGATATGTTTAGTCAACTGGGGCAATTCTTCGTAGCCACTCAAGGTGACTCATCATAATCCTCTTGTAGAGTCTTCTTTCACGACATGATTAAAGGGGGTTGAGGCTCAAGCCGAAGGAAAGTGTTCAAAAGGTAACTTTGCAGAAGTCTTCAGTGATTCGGGCTGAACGAACTTGGTCTCGATCCGGAGGAAGATCCTTGACCTTCAAGGCAGGGATACGTTTTATTGGCCTTCACGCCTCGTGGAGTGCGAGAAATCGGGAAATTCTTGCTATTTGACGCTATCCAGGCTTAGGTCATGACTGATTCAGCCATCTTGCATCCAGGATCAATGCTGGGAAGGTCTGGCCAGACTCAGTCACTGTCTTAACTGATTCCAGACAACTTCTCATCAGAACATGCGCACATCAGACTTTTTTGTCAGCCACTGTTTTTTCTTCAGGAGCTCTGCTGTCTCAGTTACATCACTGACAGGTTGACATTGCTGCAGCGTGTGAGAAGCTTCACTCTGAGCTCTTATTTCCCAATCTTTACCATTATACCGAGTGCCAAGAATTGGCATTATAGTCGTATGCACCACTTCTACTGCTTCTGCTATTGCTCGAATATATGCTACTGCAGCAGGACGAGCTTGAACTGCAACGAGAGACCTTATACTTAACGCGTAGGAAGTTTCACCTTCAAACCGTAACTCTGTGCGTCATTGGGGCATCACGGAATCATCTGAGGAAACGGCAGTAAAGGCCATGACTGAGGTAACGTATTTCTTCCTGTCCACGACGTGCCTTGAATAGTCCTTGCAATCTACAGGCAGGTGGACACAGTTATTCCGGCAATTTATGCGCTGTAGCACTTTAAAGATCTATTCACTGGACCACGTGATGATCCTCAAAGCATCTGTTGGCTCCCATCCTCACAACCCCCCCCCCCCCCCACACACACACACACCGGGCAGCCTAGAATTGTTTAAGCCTTTTGACCAGTTGACCTGGTATGATCTGATGCCTCGTCTCCATGGACATTGACTTAAGTCCTGCTCTTTTGACAACGTCCCTCATGGAGGACACAGACACACTCATGTCTCCGGCCATGCTTCAAATCGACGCTCTATCTGCCTTCCCTAATCCTCCTCTTTACCATCCTCATGTTCACTGTCAAGGTGACTGTGGCCTTTCTCCCTTCCTTCCCTGGCCTTCTATTCGGGTGACATTTCACTTGATGCCGTTGTACTCAGCGCTCAATGTCATCATACTTCATGTCATTGCCACAACGCTGCCACAGCTGCCACACTTGCCATCGCTCTCGGATCTGGTCGTCATGTTTCTCCAGCCAGAACTATTTTGGATGGTAACATTAATGATGCAACAGACATTTTGAAATAACTTTTTTACATGAATCTCTTGTGTAAAATGCTTAGTAAAGTTGATGCGAATGTGCTCAGGAACGTCCGCTGCAGACTCATGACATAGATATCCCTTTCTTTCCTAGGGTAGGTTTGGAGCTGGAAAAAGTCCAAGCCTGAGACTTCTTTTTGGGCTGAGCTTGGGCTTGGGCAATTTCTGCACCAGGCTTGATCGTCCGATACAGCGCTGTGGAAAAGTCTCTCCACCATCTTGACTGCAGCTCTTCTCTCACTCGGCCGCTAAGTGACTACCTGACACGTGAATGAACCTGACTCAGTCCCATATGTAAGGCAACCTCAGTGTCCATTGGAGCAGCTTAATTTGGTGCAATTGTGAGATGCACCCTGACCTTTTTTCAGCATACTTAGCATATTTATGTCCATGGTATGTGGACATAAATCGTTGCATTTGCATTTTGCCCATCCCTAGTGATCAGAAGAACTTGGATTGAGCAGCTTGTTCGTTTTCTGGCTGTCTGCTTTCTTCTCCGTCGAGAGTTGAGTTTGAAGTAAAGTTTAATAGATCTTCGAGTAAGCATGAATTCTACTACCTGAGATGAAGGTTTGATTTCGTACAAATTGGGAAGAAAACGATGCGGCTTCATCACATCATTGCTGTTTTTCACCGGAGAAAGCCTTCACAAGAAGAAGAAACAAAAAAGCATTTTACAACTGCAAGTTGGTTTCCAAGAAAGTGGGCATCAACGTGTTGTCATCGACCAACAACTTCTCTTTTTTGTTGTTGCCCTCTCCTCTGCGGAGATCTCCTGATAGCATCGTGAGGGCCTCTCTTGGGATTGCTGCACGCATGGTATGTACAATTTTCAATGCTGGCAACAGCTGACATGAAGCTACCCAATAACCGAGGAGAGAAACTGAAAATATTGCACTACTACTCCATGTCTGGCCTTTGCTCAAGCTCGAGTTTGGGTCAACCTGGCCCCATTGGGTGATTGTGTAGCTTGAGCACCGCTCTGCGTCGCACCTGAGGTGGCTCAACATCCCAGTCTCCCATAAAATTGTGGAGACAAGGCCTTTGCCAGGCCTTTGTGACGGTCACCGCACTCTGATTTGGGGGTGACAAAACCTCGACTCTCTTTCTTTCAGCCTCCATTGTGCCACCAGGGAGAAATGTTAGTAGACAAAGCTGGCCAACATATTCAGGGTGGCGAGTTTGAATGTCACGGCAACTGTTCACAAATTGCTCGAGACAGGACTACGCAAGTGTAACTTCTCAAGGCCACCCTGTACCGTAGATTCAAGCGAAGGTACCTGTGGGGGGAGAAGGGGGAACAGCACTGAAAAATGTGCAGAGAAAAGAATATACAGTCTGCAAAAAGCCTAAAAACTGTTTAAAAGTGAAAGAGACTGTGAGACTCATGGCAGAAGCCGAAAAGATGAAGAATTTTCCTGCCTCCGGTTTCAGCATGGGAAAGTTATATCTTATGTTATGGTCTCTGTGAGTCTCGCCATCACTACCTGCAGCTGCATGAACAGCCTTTCTAGTATGGTCTCCTCTTGCCTCCTGCCTGCCACGTACGTCCCTCGTAATAGCAATCCGAGAAAGACTTGAAAGAGGTTGGCAAACAAGTTCCCAACAAAGGTATTTGTGAATGCTTTTCTTCCACTCTCCTCATTTTATTCGATGGTGAGGAAAAGAGAACAAATACTCTGGAGAACGAGGAGACTTGGACACGTAGTTCGGCAAATTGAATAGTTTGCTTGAAATGCGACCCAAGGGTCGCAGCTCTTGGACAGCCTTTTTCAAAAGCAAGGCTCAGGTGGACACGCCGAAATCTGCCAGACTATGCAAAGATCAATGGAGACGATAACTTTGACCGTTCGTTTGGCTTGACCGTCAGTTCGGATGTCACCAAGATTACAGGGTGTGTCCAGTGTCCTTGAATTGCAACATTGTGGGATCTCAGGCATCATTGCAAATGTTGCTTTTTGCATGAGCACACTTGTTGAAAATGGTCTTTTGTACTCTTGGCCTCGATGAGAGCCCTGTGATCATTAGGGGGCATCCTCCACTTTGCGTGATTTCATAACTTCAGCATGGTTAATAAGGTTGGCTCACAAACAGGGTTGCAGCACTCAGTCAAAGCCTTTGGATGGTAACTCAGTGATTGAACCACATCCATGGTCATGATGCTAAAAGCCCCAATGGCAGAACATATGATGCACCCAACAGACTTGCCCCCTTTCCCTTTCCTTAGCACAAGTATTATCGCGCGAGTCAACAATGTCCAGTATTGTCTTTTCCCGCACTGTTTATCCTGATCTTTATTTTTTTTCACGCCTCCTGCTTGCAGGATGACCACTTGTTCTGACAGTGTTATTCTTTCCGCTCCCCCAGTACACAAGGGTATGAATGGCAAGTCAAGGCTCTCGTACATCTACGGTTGCCACTCGTTTATTCAAGACCTAATGCACTCCTGTACCTTGCACCGATCGAATTGCCAGAAAGGCCCATCTCTCCCCGCCAATGCTGCAGCCCCATTACAGAAGATCTGATGCACCCTGTACCACTCCATGGCAGGCGTATGAATGACGAAAAAAAAAGGTCTGTCTCCAGCCTGCAGTGCAGTCTTATGCGAAAGCATAAGCTGAGTATGACATTGGGTTGAGGAGAAGAAAAGTCCTCCACTCCCTCCATCTTTTGCTCGTTTTCCCTCCTCCCTCGCATGAAACATGGGACTCCGTTCATTAGTGCTGGCATTGAGTGATGTGGTCGTGCCCGCTGAACACGGCGCAGTCGACACACGCGACTCCATCAGACACTTGCGACTCTGCTTCCGCCTCCTCTCCGGTGGTTTCTCCTGAGGCCGTCAGCGGCCTCAATGGATCGTGTGGCAGTTCCACGTACTCCACATCAAGTTCGTGAAGCCTCAGCTCGCGTACTATTTGGTTGAGTAAGGAGGGGAGCAAGACGCGAACAACTAACGAGAGCTCCTCCAGCAGCAGCTGCTGCTTCGTACAGGGTGTTTCACAGTGTGGACGGACTCGACCTGACACTGGAAATTTGTTTGGACAACCAAGTCAAGAATGAATGAGCACAGTGGATTGATGAATGGAAGTGTGCTTGTGTGAGTACAAAATGAACTGGACGGAGTCGTCACCGAGACACTGGAGAAGAATTGATCAGGAGACCCTGTAGAGTCCTGAACAAGACCAAAGTGCGCATTTTGAGGAAAAACTGTAAAAGGTGAAAGTGAGCGGACGTTGTACCTAAGAGTCCCCAGCATTCACCTCTTGGATGCTTGGAGACGGGATGAACGCAATCAAGGCCACTTCCAGAAGAAACACCCTGTATGTACTGCAAGTCATGGAGGACACCAGCATTGGGGGATGGTTGGAGGGAGGGAAGGGGGGGGGGGTCGTGTCATTTGTTGAAAGGGTTGGGGTGGGACAAAAGTCCCTCAGGAGAGCTTAGTCGGTCATTCTCCCCTTTGTACCCACTAGAGGCATCACCAATGGTTCGTTTCCGTTGCTTCCATTAGCTGTCGTTTCCTTCCTTTTCCGTCAAGGCCAAGGCTGACGTTGCTTTTTTGTTGTTAAACTTGAGACACTTACTGAAAGGAGGAGGAGAAGGAACGTTTGATTTACTCAGGGACGAATTCAATGGCAACTGACTTTGACTGATGAAATCTACAATTTTCTCCAGTCGGGAAATGCATTTTAGTGACGTCTTCAGCATGTTTTATCTGCTTAGACAGTTGATTGGAAAAAGAAAGTGAAATCGTAGAGGTGGAATGAGCTTTTAGCTCGGCTCGAAAAAGCCTGCTGAGCTCGACTTGGCCAGATTCCTTTTATCTCCATCCCGGAGGCAGAGGGCAGCCCACCTTGGCCTGGCCAGGCTGGCGAGCTGCCAGGCCCAGAGGTCACTTCAGTCTAGAGGTGGGCGCGAGCCGGAAAATTTTCTAACAAGCCGAGCCGAGCTTTTTTCAAATTCTTACGAGCTGAGTCGAGCTGGCTCGTGAGCCAAAAATGTGCAACATGTCAGTAATCACTTGATCCTTGTTAGAGAATTCCAAGTTTATCATCACTTTTCAGAGACATGGACACTTTACAGGTCCAATTTCTCCAGTGGTCTTGGTCTGAATGCTGCAAGAAAAAAGCGAATTATGCCTGCTTCATCTTTGATCCTCTTCTCGTCCCCTCAGCAGCTTGAAGGCTCGGGAGCTGGAAATTTTGTTACGAGCCGAATTGAGCCTTGACTCAGCTCGGCTCGGCTCGT
>JAAUXU010141392.1_pt1 | contig 16642 bp, 14 predicted proteins | sample 7278151 | NCBI WGS metagenome assembly JAAUXU01 (sample SAMN14350113, study PRJNA611818) | marine sediment metagenome | isolation source: surface marine sediment (1.8m) | place: French Polynesia: Moorea | collected 2018-08 | reverse complement strand
TTTGTGGAGTACGATAGAGTAGGTTATTCTTACTTTTTTCCATCGTGTAATTTTTACACGGACCTTGAGCCCTGTGCGTGATAACTGCACCATGAGCCAGATAGGGTTAAACAAAGAAAAATCAAAATCCCCAAGTTTAAAGTCCGTCTGTGGCACAGCCATAGCTTGTAACTTAAAGCACTTGGAGAACAGTGGAACAACTGTTTTCTGCTACTGGAGGGGCGAAAAAGAGGAAAATTGTCCATTCTTAACCGAAAGCCTCTCAAATGCCTCTTTCCTCCTATGCTGCTTATTTGCCCTTCATTCACATCCACAATATGTTGCAACTTCTTCCCAGCTCCTGATATTCTGGTAACTCTTCGTACATATTCACGAGTGACCGCAGTGTCTGCAGCAATGAAGATTGCTGCTGGGAGGTCTCCATAAGTTTCCAGCCTGCGCGAGAAACATTTCCTGCTATTCCACCAGATGCTCCTGGGGGATTCCACAAGATGGGGGAAGACCTCGTACTGCCACAGAACCCTTGCTGTCTCACTGGAGAATTTCGGGGGAATTTTTGGAGCCCCAAACTGTTGCCCCCTACAGACCTTCATCAATCGTGGTCACTGGACCAGGAATCAGTACAGAAATGAGACCAAGGTGACATCAAAAGTAAGAAACGGTCATCATGACTCATAGTTAGAGGTTTGCGACGCAACAACTGATGTAAAAGACTGCTGACTTCACGGAAAAACCACGGCCATGGTTTGGCAGGGGCATGGATTCCATGAGGGCAGCAGCCTGAGTGGAATCTATGTCCAACGTTTTTGTGCGCGAGTGCAAGTCAAGGTTACTTCACCCATTCACATTTCAGGTGGACATTACAGTTACAATGAGGCAAACAAACCGCAGTTCGGAGAGGTCTGTGAACTGATAAATTGGTCCTGGTGAAATGCTCATTGCTCCCTCTTCATAGTCCACGGTTATTCCACTATATGCTATGCCAACTTGACACTTCACGCGAACTTGACCATATCTCATGCTAATTTCATTATATTCTGTGTATACTACCGCATCATATTCCAAGCAAACTCTACTTGCATGAAAAATGAAGGTATCATATTCTCTTCTTTCTGTTCTACACGGACGGCCTCTATTTCGTTTTGCCTAATGGTAAAGTTAATGCCCATAGGATTTACTTTGATCGTCAAAACCAATGGTACTCAATGTGACTCATTTCAGGCCAGGGTTGGGCTTGCGAACCAAGGCAGAAGAAAGGGCAACATGTCAAGTGAATTGCATGGCTGCAATGATTAAAAAGTAATGCATGATGTTTTTTCATAGGTAGAGGTGACACCAAAATCTGGGGCTGACTGTATACTTGAGGCTTGTTGCCTCTGTGGATTATCATGAGCATAACAGGTTGCGCATTACTGCTCTAAACAATAATTTTCATCCGCAAAAGAATCATCATTATCGTACGTCATTAACGTGAAGTTGGACCCGTTACATGTAGGTCCCTTTGTACGCAAGTACTTGAAGTATGACGCCACCGTTCGCCTCACGCAGACGTCCGGTGCGACTTGAGCACCCTACTGTAACACATTGAACCATCTTATGTAACGTTCTTGACTTTCGACGACGACGAAACAAGGTGGAAGTTTCGTCTCGATGCACTGGCATAATAGCATTGCCAACCAGCAACATGTGTGTAACTTGCTGCAATAACTGCTACATATGCCGAATGAGGCAATCACCAGTCAGTGCTTGTCAACGTTGCTTCAAGGAGAGTGCAAAGTAGAGTACAGGACTAAGCTGGCTGATTTAGAAAGGGAGCACGGACCGAAGCTACTTACTCTACGCACCGACGAAGCTTCCTCCACAAAGCATACACACTGGACGTTTTATTCCTTTCACCTACGGCGTCACTATCGCTTGTGCTCTGCTTAATGCGCAGCTGACGTTAAGTCTTCACTGATGCCAGCTGACGGGCCAAATGGGCAGGCAGGGCAGGCCAAGGAACAATATCTACCAGAGAAGTCGTCATTCACTTCGTTCATCAATTTCGGTGACTACACTCCGCTCTTCCTACTTGGTTTGGATCGCGTCGACTTCATCGGCCACCTTGTCATCCTGAACAGCAACTATGTCGTCCACCAGAGTCTCATCACAGTCGCCAACAAAACGAAGAGGTCGAGAAGTAGGGATATCTATAGGCGCGGCCAGTTTTGACGCGGGACAAAGCGGCGGCGGCCTCCGAAACGAGGACCTGTCCGAGACCACAGACATCGTCTCAGAGGGCGGCAAACGTCAGAGAGAGAGGACCTGTTTCGGCGGAAGCACCGTTCGGAAGGTCGTGGTTTGCAAGGTGAACAATAGCCTCTTCAGTTGGGGTTCTAAGGACAAGTTGGAGGCCACCGCCGAGCATGATGGCGCTTGCGAATATCCCGATGATGAGATGGAGCGTGCCCGGTCTGACCCCCTTCGGCAGCTATCGGCTAGCAGCCTCGACCATCTGGTGACACAGTGCTTCCGTAACATCTGCGAGGTGCGCTTGTCCGACGTTTTCTGCAGGGACCGCGAGCTGGCGAGGAACATGCTCTCAAAAGAGGACTTCGAACAATACTATAGTAAATCGAATCACGACAGGAGCAAACAGCATGTAAGGAAGCAGGTGTTAACTGTGCGTCCGGATCACGTTCTGAAGGAAAGGGACCCACTGGAATTGTTGTCTTCGGATGTCCAATCTGGTGACAAGAGAAAGACTGCGGCAGCAGATTGCATCCCGGCCAAAAAGAAGAGATGGCAAGAGCTCGATTTCCCCCAGCCCCTCAAGTTTGTCCCCATTCCTAAGGTGCGAGATCTGCAGTCCCGTGAGTCTCGCCTGCACGTGGACGCTCAGGCCTTGAGAAATACGCTGAAGAGACTGGAGGACTGTCAGAAACAAGTGCTGCTGCTGCAGAAAATCGTCAGGGAGTCGTGTAAGAAAGGTTGGTGGTCATAATGTTTACCTGGGCCAAGAGTCCAGTACCTCAGGTCAACTTCTTTTTCAGACATTGGAACCGCATTGGAACGCCACGGTGCCCTGTCCATGCTCAGTTCTATCAACAAGCCCTCGTTAGACAGATCCAAAAACTTTGAGTTACCAAGGGGTTTCAGACTTGTGGAAATGGATCTCCTGAGAATCGCACTCGAGAAAGCTCAAGAATGTCAATGCATGCAGAAGGGTAAGGTGTTCAGAGTAGGATCAAACAATATAATGTATGATTTTTGTACTGTTTTGTCTCTCAGGGGGCCGCCTGGAGTTGAACGAAGTGTCCCCCGATACCTTACAAGACGATCTGGCCTGCCAGTTATCCCTGACCTGCAGCCTGTGCTCCAAGGCCACAATCTTCCCCAATTCTAATTTCTCGTCAACGTATCCTCAAAACTACACCGTCAACAAATCCTTGTTGTCTGATTTGGGCCCCAGAGCCTATTTCCAGCTAGCCCAGTTCGTGCAGAAGCCCAGCGAAAAGAAGAAAGTAATCGAGCGCACGCCCGCGCAGCCTGCACAATTTATCCTGGGCCTGGACAAAACCTTGAGTAGAACGTCTGTGAACCATAGTCCTAATGAGGCCACGGCATCAAGAGTGACAATCCCGCGTGCTACTCTTGATACCACTAAATCGGCGCCCACACAAGTCGGAGTCCAGTATTCACCAAGCACTGTCAGCAATCGCAACATTACACTTAGCAGTCATGATCAGTCCTCTCTTGCCACGGCTATCCCTCACAGCATCGCCATGGGCGGTAGTATCGAGAATTCCTCTATAGAAAGCAGCAGCGAGAACACCAACGCAATCTTTATCGCCAATCCTTCTGAGCCCGACAAGCAAAGTGTCGTTAAGATTCCTACATCCCTGAGGTGTCTTCCCAATGGATCCAGGGTCATCTGGCTTCCACCGGGCACTCGCGTCACCGGACGCATGATGCAAGCCACCCAAAAGCAGACCGGTCTTAAGCCTGGTGTCTATCGTGTCGAATACCTCAGCAGCGCCTGGCACCTGGTAGTTCAACGATCGGACAGCACCGTGCCCTTAATGCGGGTCGACCCGCAACCTCTTCAAGCGCAAAGAAGTGTCATCATCCCCCAGCATAGCTTACTCTTGTCGGATTCGGCGCGTGACAAGGGTGGCACACAAGTGGTGAGAATAGTCAATGCCTCGTCCCCTTCGGCGAACAGCGTGGGCATGACCCCTGCTACTATCGACAGTAGCATGGAAAGGATGCAGCCGGGAAGTTCGACATTTGCAAATGGACAAGTGGAAGAAAATGTCGATGATCCCATCACCTTGGACAATCTAGACCCCCAAGCTCTGTTGGTTGGTTGGCAAAACCATCAGAACCCTTGTCAAATTAGCGACGACCAAGGTTTGGACCTTGTTGGAAAAGCGCGGATACCTATTTTAAGGACTTTCACGAACAAGAGAAAAAGCGGAGAAAGGGAGGGTGGGATGGATAAGGACAGTAGTACAAACTGATTTGTTGTGAAACGTAACTTATAGCAATGAGTTTGTATGATTGAATTACCTGTAACAGGTATTACTGATATGGTCAGAGATCCTCCACTCAAGTCCGGTATGTACAAAGTCAAAGTTGTGTGGTTCTACCGGCTTTATGCTCTTGTTCTTGTAATCGAAGAAAGCCTGGAGTAAAGTTTCGACCGCTTAACGCGCTAGTAACTCATTACAAAGTGATTGGTGCTACGTAAGAAATCATATGAGTTAAAAAAGACTTTTGCTTCATTAATTCTAGCTTTGGTACCTCAAGCCCTCCTTCACGCCACTTTGACGCCATCTGCGCCCTCCTGTCGACTGCATCATGCTCATCGGGTCCCCTTTTTTGACTCACACGTTGACGTTAGTACTTGTCCAGCAGCCCCAGCGCCTCCTTGGCGGCATTAAGCTTCTTTATGCGTACTTGTTATTACCAGCCCGGTGCCACTCTAAAAAAAAGACTAATTCAGAACCGCGGCGACGGAGGAGGCGGCGGCGCCTCCTGTTCTCCTCCCTCCTCATGCTTAACTACCTCTCTATTTACGATGACTGGTAAAACCATAAACCACGGTCGTCTCCACGAATCTGCTGGAGCCGAGAGAGACTTGGTCTCTGGCGCACACACTTATATCTTTGCGCAGACATTGTACGCAAAGCCCTGAGTAGACCTATTAAGCCAAGCTCACCCGACAGTGTAACAGTGGAACAATCTGAGTAATGCTGCAACGATATTCTCTCTGTTAGTCTGATCTGTTCAGCGATACTTTTGCCTTCTCCACGTCCAGCACAGAACATTCAATACTTACGAGCGTGCACATACCTACCTATCTGTATTACAGGTGTAGGTACAAGGTGTAGGTGAATTTTGTACTTCGCAGCAGAGGCGTAGAGTAACCGACATCACCTACAGGACAATGTAGGTTGTGAAATATGCACGCACCATCCTACCACGCTAGTTAGGGACGGGGTGTTATGGCATCGACCTACAGTAATATGATATTTCAAAAATGGCAGGTCCATTTTAGAGCACTTTTTTTTCCTCCGCAGAGTTTGTAACAAGTACGCTTATTTTCAGACGTCACGTTTTGTCAGCCTCTCCAATTTTCTCTCACTCCCCCTCTAGTCGATCTCCCCCTCTTTGCTTCGCTACCAAATAAAGAAGCTCTGCATACCACATTTACAGTGGTGCTTGGGTAATTCATACTACATACTTACTATGAACGTCAACGTTAAAGCCTAGGCTCGTATACCCGTGACAAGCACGCACAGAAGACAGCGCTTACTGTGTTCATAGAGTAATTAGTTTATTGCAAGCAAGAGAGGAGACGATTTGAGTTCTCCCCCTCCCCCCATACACACACATACACACAAATGCTTGATTTAGGGACTGTGTGAATGAAATGAACCCTCAGGCGCACGAAAAAGCGCATGCACGATTGCGTGCTTGCATGAGTGCAGAACACGCACTCACACACACACACACACACACACACACACACACACACACACAGACGCGCGCTGTCTCTCCTTCCTCCCTAGTCACTTCATACACGCGTCTAATCTTATATGCAGTTATATTCAAGCTGTGCATGCATATGTACTCGTAATGGTGCAGCGTAGCGCGTCGTAGGCATGCCCAAGTACTCGTACCTTACAGACTTACCTTATGGTAGCGCATTTCATCTGTGCTGCAGGTTACAGTTACTGCACGTATGTAGCGTATGTTCCTGCTTCCTTCCCGAATCTCTCTTCCAGTCGGTTGAATTGCTTCAGTGGGTCGTCTTGTCACTTTTACGAGGACATCCAGAACGAGTTCTTGTCAGTGTGTGCGAAGGTCTTCTCTCACAGGCCCTCCTCTTCCATTGTTTACGAGGCATGCGCGACGCCGGCATTCAATCCGGTAATGCATTGTCACGCACACACTCACAAACACACAAGAAGGGGGGGGGAACGGACGTTCATGCGGCCGGACGGTTAAAGTCGACAACACAGTCCTTTCGAGGCTGCTGCAGCGTTAAGGTGCAGGACCTCCCACAGACCGACGAGACCACGCGAGCCCTTCTTGTCAACCCTCCCACCTTCCCTTCAATCGTTCCTATCTCTCCAGGGCAAGAAATCATGCAAAGACGCGCCCGCCTGCACTCGCGTAGCATACGTTAACGTTCTGCGTGAGCACGCACACGTTTACTGTACACTCGCATACAATACTTCTTTCTGCGACTTAACCCCTGTTAAGAGAAAGAAAGCCATGACGAACGAGAAGGCTTGACTGAATGACCGGGTGCCCGCTGCTTCTGGCTGCTGCCAGTTACACTCAATTACCAAGGTGTACGCATTACACCTCACACACATGCACACATGCATTGCACTGCACAGTGCAGTACACGTGTGCAGTCTGCACCGCGCAAAATTCGTTAGTGCCCATGTGCAGCGATGCCGCCTCATATGCGCTCGTGTATGGTCGTTGACACGGATGGAGAAGTACTTTAGAAGGTGGGAAAATCTTTTCCACACTAAATGGCATTCCACTGTAAGAGCGATCGTTTTCTGTTCCCATCTCTCTCCGTTCGATGGCATGGCATAGCAGGATGCAGACAAGGTGGTGCCCCCTTGCTTCCCCTCCTTCCAGGCTGCTGCCACCCTGATTGCTCTTTTCCCCCCTCATCAAGTTACTTCGAGCGCCGCCTCCGTCATCCTCCGCGACCTAGAGTGAGCAAGCAAGCGAGGCAAAGCATGCAGAGCTTTTTTAAGCCAGAGCTTTGCACAACCAACCAACCATCCATCTATCCATCGTCCTGATCCTTGGCCGTCGTCTCTTTTGCCTTGGAAGTAGGAGGCATTTCATTCGTCTTCTCCCTCTCTGCTTGCCAGTCGCTCAATGTCCATCCCCCGAGGAAGAACTAGTATCATCATCATCACACAGAGCAAACTCTCTACTGCTCCCCTCGACGTTGTTGCATCTCGGATGTCCAGCAGTATAGCCCTGGGGCTGGCTTCTTTTGAAATACGTGCTCGTAGGCTGTTAGCTACATACAGTGCAGTAGCAAAGGAAAGTTAAGAGTGCCACATTCGTACGTAATCCCCTCCCCCCTGCCCCCTGCCCCTGCCCCCGTTGCAGCACGAGTGGTGCTGTACTATGATTCGGTCTAGGAGCACGGTAGTTAGTGCATGATATATCGCATGCGCTTTGGAGGTTTCAATTAGGTGGTACAACAGCGCCACCACGGCTCATCGGCGACGTGAAGAGGGGGAGGCAGCAGAGGGAAAAGACACAGCAACCGTACTACAAACGCAGTACGTGCAGACGTACGTGCATGAGTCACTGCATGCTGATACCGCAATTAATTGGCAGTCAGCACCCTATTATTATGTCACGCAATTACCAAGAAGAGGATGACAGCGATCGGAGATGGATCGTAGCAGTTTCGCTCATGGTAGTTACTGCGGTGCCGGCGAAAGTCACGCCGTAATGCACACGTAAGCGATATGAATGAGTGTGTCTGGTCTGGACTGAGAAAATTTGATGAAAGCGTTCGTTGTTATGTTGCTTCGTTCACAGAGTGGAAGACTTAATTGCTCCTCTCATTATTGCATGTGGAATAACATGAGTGTACAAGTGAGTGTGCGTGTAAAGACGTCTCCTCGGAAATCTAAGACAATGGAGCACTGAGAAGACGGCGGCCTAATCTTTACCCTCCATCCATCCCCCTTCTGTTGAAACGAAAGACGCGCGCGCATGCTTCGCTACACGCAATTTTTTTTTTTTTCGAAAAGAGCGGTAGCTCTTGTACTACACAACCACCACTACTTCTACTGCTGCTGTGCAAAGAACCCTGCTTGCTTTGGCGGTGTCCGCGCTCTCTACGGCTGCTGCTTGCTCTGTCAAAGGATCGCTGTGTTTGGCACCACAGACGTCTATGGCAAGCTGAAGGTAGTGGTTGGCGCCGCAATGATGAAATGATACCAAAGTTGCTTCTCTTAAGAATGTGCTTTAAGCATGATAGATTGTGATACCAAGATAGTGTTGGCATAGACGTAGCTCGGATCTGATGGAGTAAGCAAGACTTTTGGACGTTGACTCTGGCAATGGTGACAGTGAATCGCCCGAAACTTCTCAATGATTGACGGAAATGACACAGTTTTCACATTACCACCATCGAATACGAAAAACGTGGTGCGCCATTTGCTCTGCGCCAAAAATTCCCCTTGGGTATTCACGTTGGGCTCTCCTGATTGGGGAGGCGTTATGACAAACTGCTGCTGCCTGAATGGAAAGACGGCCCTCTTGGAGCATATACGTTAGGATATACGTACTATTTGGAGTGGGCACTAAGCAACTAAGTTACAGTCCTTAACGCCAACACACCCATACATGCACACACGTGCGTGCAAACATTTGCAGTGCATAACATTAAGCGTGCCCAGCCGCCATCTCTGCCGCCATACGTGCATGTACTATACCATGCTATTCAGGACTGCAACTGCGACTTGGTTTCCGAGCACAAGCTGTGCCAGTACAAAATGTAGACAGTGCTTCGGTTATTTGGTTACAAGAACATTCCTCTGCTGCCGCTGTTAATGATTTTACAACCATTATTGATGCACGCACGTGCACACGCACCCCCATACGCGCATTAACGTACGTATGTACACACACATACTGTACATAAGAGAGGAAGCATACCTCGCATGCATCTGGTCACGGTAACCCCCCCCCCTTCTTTCCCCAACGCCGTCAGCAACCGCAGCTGCAGCAGTCAAAGCAAAAAGAGCTGCTGCTGCTTACGCCAAAGCCGGCGGCAAACGGCGCTCAGTGGAGCGAGTGGCCGATCGCTCGCTTGCCCTTGGCTGCGGCAGCAAGAGCAGCGACGACGGCAGCAACAGCGACGGCGGCATCAGCAGCGCCAGTAGTCACGCGCCATCCCGGTTCAGCTCGGTGCTGCTGCCATCGTCCTAGAGGGCTGACGTGCGTGGGGGGCTTGGGTTAGTCAGGTTTATCAGGTCCAGGTCCCTCCCAGACCCCGGCCATCTATGAGCGGTAGCTGCAGCACTTAGCTAAAGCGCTCTTCGACCGCTATCCCTTAATCTGAAGCCAGCAGCAAGCGACCCATTGAGCTTGGGGAAAAAGAGAAGGCAGAAGGAAGAGAAGGAAGGAGGCACTCATATATGTACTCAGTACATACTACACAACTACTACGCGCACTTCTCTTCCTCTTTTGAGAGCGAGTAGGTCTATGGTTGCCACTTCTGGAGATTTTCAATTGGTTTGGAGGATTCCTTACCCTGGTTATCAAGTGCTTTGCCAACGTAACTAGTATAGGGCGTACATGATACCTTAGATGCTGTGGCGCTGACTGAGACACCATGAAACAGAACGTGTTCTCTATTCAGAACGCATCGAAACTTTGGGTCTACCAGTCCAACTTCCTGTAATGTTCTCAAGTTTGTGGGTGGGCATATGATATCAGTACTTGTGCAGACGTTTTGTAATACTTTGTAAGTAGACGTTCCAGCTTGTCGGTCACAGGCTCTTTGGTGAACCTTATTCTTGTTTGCAATGCTCCTGTGCACATATCCTCTGGCGATGAAGCACTCCTGGTAATCCTGAAGCACCCGCCCGCTCCTCCTACTGCATTGTCGTCACCGCCACCACCGTCAAAGACGGCAGCAGCAGCAGCAGCAGCAGCAAGAGGACGCAAGCACACGTACACACTCCGACTCTGTATTCCCCACACATGCACGCGCGCACTCACGTACATACGTAGTTGCAGCTGCCGGCGGGAGCAAAAGCAGCGAGGATCCAGCACTCAAACCAACCAAAGCCGAGCCTCTTCAGCAGCACTAGCAGCAGCGGGATCGGCATCGGCAGCAGCAAGCGACGACCGCGTGGAGGCGGCGGTGGCGCCGGCGGCGCCGGCGGTGGTGGCAGTGGCAGTGGCAGTGGCAGTGGCAGCGGCAGCGTCGACAGCAGCAGCGGCGACGGCGGCGGCGGCGACTGCGGCAAGAGCGAGCGAGAAGTCTTTTGAAGGAGTGCGTGAGTGAGCTGCAGAGAGAGAGAAACACGCACACATTGAGAGAGACAGAATAAGGCGACCACCGGCGAGAGAAACAACAACAGCAACAGCAGCATCACGCACAACCATGAAAACAAGTGTTGCTGCCACCTCCGCTGCCGTGTGTTTCCTCAGCAAGGAGGTTGTGGTGGTGGTGGTCTCCTTCCTCGCGAAGTCCCATCCAGAGGCCACCCTCCAGGCCTCATGAAAGAGAATAGTCTGAGGAAAAGACAAGCAGCAGCCTCGCGACCTCCAGAGGGGTCCTCTGGGAGGGGAGCGGCGGTCGTTTGTTGCTGTCAAGGAGGAGGGGGAGGAAGAGATTGAACGAATATCGTAATGAGAGTCACCCCCAGGGGAAGAAGACTGTAGCGTGCACGTACCCTCCTTGACCACGCAAGTATATGTGCTCTCTCTGACACAAACTCACTCTCATTCCAAGGTTGTGCACGAGGCTCCATGCATAGAGCTCGAGATTGACGCAAGCGTGCCACGCCTACATAGAATCTAATCATCACCGAAGTTCCTAAATGATAAAACAAGTGCAAAAAGCTGTTTGTTCCTACCACTCCGCCACTATCCCGAAGTGAAGAAGAGAAGAAGGTTGTTTGTTTCGTACATTCTCATAGTGCGTGAGTGACTGACTGCGCTACAGTGAATATCTCAGAGGCAACATGCACGTATTACCACGTAACTCGCACTGATATCTCCGCATAATACACCTGCATCATACCGTCTACCTACGTAAACTGGCCTAATCAGACAAAGATATAGCGAAGAGACACCACCACCATCATCAGCAGCAACCAGCAGAAAGAAGACTTGGAAAGGGCGCGCGTCACTTGAAGGTAAGACCACGCGAAGGAGCTCGACGCAAGCGGCTTCGAGACCAAGTTGTAACGTTTGTTTTGGGATTAGTTACGGCCGGTCGCTTTGTTGGGAGAAAAGAAAGAAGTGGTAGAGGAAAGACCCCCGTGTACCGACACAGAAGAGTCGCAAATTTGAAATTTATGAAAAAATCCCTTCCCTCTGCCCTCCCTCGGCCTGATGGAAGAAAGAGCGGGTGGCGAAATTAAGCTTGAGAGCCCTGCAATTAAAAAGATTTCGTAGTTGTGTGTGCGCTCGCTCGGTGCTGCGTGTTTGTTTTGCACCAACTTCTCCCCCCCTCTTCGTGCAAACCCAAGATATTGGCGCCCACAACCCCTGCATGAAGTAGTAGGAGTACTGGAGACGACTGCAGCCTTGGAAGGAGGAGGGGGGGGGGGAAACAGCTGAGTCTAATTTTTGAGAGAAGCGCACTTACATAGACGACACTCACACGCTCATACTACTGCACTGTTGGGAAGTGCAAGGGAGAGAGAGAGACAGAGAGAGAGAAGAAGCTTTTAGGGAAGTAGGAGGAGAAGTCGGCGATATCACATGAGTGGCCTATAATGGCATCTACCAGAGGGAGGGCTCTTAGTCTCGGCGGCGGACAAAAGCATCGATGTCCTGAAGGTTTTTCAGCAGCATTAGCAGCCGCCAGCAGTGGCAGCCAGGTTTTTTCTGCTACCTATCGTCTCTTTTTTCTGCTCGGTCGAAGATATTGTCAGATAATTTGTGTGTGCCGAAGAACGCGACACCGGTCGGTCATTGCTCGGGGGCTCCGAGCGAGGGGGTCCGGTGCGTGCTTGAGCGCGCGCATTTTATGTGTGCGTGCGTGAGTGAGGGGGATGAATACATAGGGGGGGGGGTAGAGATAGATGGTACGTAAATCGGGGCGACCGCGCGAACTTTGGCGTTTTCTCCCTATTTCTCTCTTCGACTAATGGTTGCCTAGCACCGCGTAGCGAGATTGGCATAACAGAGCTCTCGAGCGGGTCGAGCTTTGTACCCAGTATGGACACGCACATACACACACACAGACACACACACACACACACACACACACACACACACACACACACACACCCAGCAGCAGCAGCAGCAGCAGCAGAGAGCGAGAGCGAGAAAGTATGAAACATCTTTGTAAAGGTTCGCAGTTCCATGCATCAAACGTCCTTGTTTAGTTGGACACACACGTTACACGGAGGAGCATAGATCGAGCGTAGTACGTGCAGGGCAACGGCGCCGGCGGCGGCAGCAGCGGGGATCCCAATGGAGGTGGCACGGATAATGGTGGAGAGAGCCGCCTCCTCTCGACTGGCCAGAAACGTCGACCGTTGAGTCCCCTTCACTGGTGGCTGTACAGTGTACACGTACTGTACTAGAGTTAGATCGATCTCTTCCTGCGTAAAAAGAGGGTGGCAGCAAGTTCTTTGCCTGCTGCTGCCCCTGCTGTTGACGGTGCTGTATGCGTGCTAAGAGGAGGAGGCCGTCATGTCGGCGCTCCACTTGATGAGGCAACAGCACACACATATTTTGCTAATGAACTCAGGAGGAAAGGACACATTTGTTTCCCTCCATTTCCATTTGCAGTTGAAGAAGGAATCGGGGAAGCAAACTCTGCTTCCGACGCCGCTGACACACATCGTTCGTACGTGGACGTGTACATTAGCAGGACATAACAGGCTGTGAAATTGACGAGGGCGCCGCAGAGCGATATAGTTTCAATCACGCGATACCCGCGAAATGCACCGGTCACGATTTTTTCCCTTTTTTTTCTCCGGATTGTTCTCTCCCTCGGCCAATTGATCAATCGCTCTCTCGTTCACCACGCGGCTCCAGCGAAGAGCAGAATGCAGAAAATTGGCCCTTGACAAATATCCTCCCTTCACACGCCTTTTTTCGTAGTCGGATTAATTGCAACCGCTTGTTTGTTCTCCCTTCTTTTGTGACTTCGCGTCTCTTCCTTGGAGATTCTTGCAGCCAATGCCAAAAAGTCAGCCGGAGAAAGGAGCGCATGACGAAGTGGTGCCATTCGCTTGTTTATATTTTATTGAGAAAAAAAAAGAAGTGGAAGTTTGACCATCTCTCCATACTACGGCTCCATTTGGAAACGGTGGGGGGAAGCTCTTCTGACGATGGATGATGTGAGGGCTCAAATGATGGTTGTTCAGGGCAGCAGCAGCAATGAGTAGCAATGGTGGCTATTACGGTCGACCGAAGGTTGCTGCTGCCGGCTAGTGTGCTAACATTGCCCGAGGCCCCAAGTTTGCCAGGTGAGCCCCTTCTCGCTCTCGCTCTCGCTCTCTCTCATCCATCCCCCCTCCCTCCTCCTCCTTATAAGTTGACGACGACGGCGACGGCGGCGGCGGCGGCGGCGGCGACGACGACGACGACGACGACGACGACGACGACGACGACGACGACGACGACGACGACGACGACGACGACATGCATGCGACGCACGCACACAGAATCAGAGGTGGTCGAGCTAAAGCCGACGGCGTCACGAGGCTTGGCTGCCTTTTATACCCCTGCGCGAGAGAGCTGCTCGAGCTGTCCGTCTTTTCTCTGTACTAGATGTGTGCTAGACGAATCTCCTCTGGCTGCTGCTGGTGGTTCGTCTTCTTCGCATTTTTTTGTCGTCCGACAGCGAATCGAGCGAGCGAGCAAGAGGGGGAGGAAGATGAGGCATTATAAAATGGCGAGCAGAAGGCAGATATCTTTCCGTGCGTGCATGAGAGCATTGGTGGTGGTCGTGGTCGTTCGTGGCTTTGAAGCCACCGGCATTTTGCGACGTTGTCGCCGACGTCTCTACAGAATTGTTCCCCCCCCCCCTTCGAAGTGAGAAAGGATTGCTTTACCACCACCACCACGTCTGTGGATGCGAATAGCGTGTCCGCAATTTGAGCGGCTCACATGATGTGTGCGTGCGTGAGCGAAGAAGAAGGAGGAGGAGGCGGTGGAGGAGGAGGAAGTGGGAGTAATCTAGGAGAAAGAGGACGAGGAGGCGTCTGAATCTGCGGCTTCCAGACCGTCACTTTAGCGGTCACTCCTCAAGCGCAGCGACTAGGGCGGAATAATAAAAACGTGATGTCAGGCCACGCTATGCAGAAGAACACACTTAAGAGTGAGGAATAGCACATGCGTACGTAGGTGCTTTATTCTCCTTTGTGCTCTGTCTCTCTCGATGTGTGAGCGTGCATGCGCGTGTATGAAAGGGAGGGCGGCGAAAACAACTGACTGACATGTGGTCTACTTTGATCCGGCCTTTTCCTACTCCTCCTTCCTCGTCGGTCGTCTGTTGTCAGCGACTTTGCGGTTACCAGGGGAAATTAGGATTTCCGTAACATTGTCCTGTCTGAGCGCGAGACCATTTGTTTCTCCTTTCTCTTTTCCGAGGGACTCCTCACGGCATTCATGTATGTGTGTACTTGGTGGAGTCAGAATCAAGTCGCAATTGCCTGGCGCTGAGAAACAAGAGACCCGGGATTCAGTATGAGTTAAGTCGGTGCAGGACTTAATGGTTTCATTAGCGTAATTTTTGGCGCTGGCATCGACAAAGGTATTCATCCGCCTTCTACCTGTGCCAAGTGTTCCGACCTTTTTGCCTGCGGCCAGGTGGGCTATGTTGTGTCACACAAGGCAGTCCTTAGGTATTCACCTGAAATGGGAAGTTTGGCGTCGGAGGGAAAAAATGTGCTTAATTCGCCTCACCGGAGCTGCTTGACTGCTTGACTAAAAACTTAAAACTGTTCACATGTCCTTCCCAAACCCAAGCACATAGGAGGAAAAGACGCTATATGCATTCATTGATTGTTCTTGGAGTGATTCTCAAGACACGCATTATGTCTCATCTGCATTCACCATTTGTGCAAATCTTGACGGGTTTTGGGTGCTCTTTGGGCCTTCCTTTTGGGTGCAGCTCATAGGCATTCATGCTGATGGCTCCCTGTTTTCCTGCACATCCATGTACCTGACCTACCTCAGTACCTCAAGAGTGAAAGCTAACTTCTTGCTAAAGAACTCCTAAAATGGGTCAGTTTCGTACCAACAGCTCCAGGCACCAACAGAGGAGAACTTATGGACTAAAAATATCCAGAAAGAACACACTGCAATTGAGCCTAAGAACGACTCTTCCACACTTGCCACATCCTGCTTCATCTCCATTGCCCCCTGATCACTTTTCACTTTTTAGCGCTACTCAGAACCTCACAGTCAGTAAATATATTAACCGCTTATTTATTGTGCTGTACAGAAATATGTTCTGGCTAGATCTTACGGAGTTTTGATCGGCTAAAGTTACAAGTTCAATTGGTTTCTTTCGTAAGTAACACCCCCTCAAGGTGATGGCTGACTATAAGCTTAGGATTATCTTGGGAAATGCCTGAACAGTGGCCAAAGGTAACAGAACTAGGAACAGAACAACACACTTTGGTTCATGGCATCAGTCATAGTTCTTGCTCATATCCAATTGGAGCAACTCTGAATCTGAGTCTCTATTTTGACAGGGGGCTCATTGTCATCATTTCCAGCGCTGGACTCATGGCAAGGGGAGCTTCTCTACAATTCTTTGAGTCTTTCTAACGCAGTGGAATCCACATTTGTGTGCCTGAAGTATTATATTTACGGGGAAGGAGGGGGCCGCTCTTTGAGCAGGGATCAGGACTTTTAGGTGGAGCACTATTTGGGCAGTGACTCTCAATTGAGGACATTTAGTGTGGGTTTGAATTGCAGCTGTGGAAATTGGCCCAGTGATATCACGACCCGTACGAAATCATCAGGTACACAATTGGGAGCAGGCAAGGAGTATATATTGCCACCTTAAACTAATCACTCATCACTGACATAATCAGTGTCCACCTCACCTAGTTCTGGGTGTCCCTAACCTCCCGGTGATGCGCTGCATACTGGACGTCACCCCATTGTTGGGAGTGAGGATCTTGCCCCGTCTGTCCTTGATCTTGTGGACCAAGTCCTTCTTGCTCTAGAACATTGTTTGACACACATCAGCCGTTAACACTGCCCAGAATGAAATGTCAATCAGGCTGTAGTTTAAGCGCAAACTGTGCTCTAAATTTAGTTTACCTTTCCGCGTTCTTTGGGGGGGGCGGGGGGGGTGGGGTGGGGGGGGGGGGGGGGGGGGGGGGGGGGGGGGGGGGGGGGGGGGGGGGGGGGGGGGGGGGGGGGGGGGGGGGGGGGGGGGGGGGG
>JAAUXU010105623.1_pt1 | contig 16645 bp, 14 predicted proteins | sample 7278151 | NCBI WGS metagenome assembly JAAUXU01 (sample SAMN14350113, study PRJNA611818) | marine sediment metagenome | isolation source: surface marine sediment (1.8m) | place: French Polynesia: Moorea | collected 2018-08 | reverse complement strand
TACAGAAATATAAATTTGGCATACTTTATCTAGTAATTACATGGCCTAAAATGAGATAAATATTACTCCAAATTAGGAAAAACTGTCTCTATACATAATACCTCAGAAGGATCACATTTCATAATAAAAGATGGTGACAATAGCATTGACCCATGTCCTCAGGAAGGTCCCCTGCCCCAACACCTTGTCAGCCTTGGCACAACTTTTTGTGTGGACCAATGTCAGTCTGATTGGGTGGGATCTTACTTTCTACATCAGTTGCAACCCCTGATGGGTGTGCATTTTGAAATAAAAGAATTTCGCCTCAAGGGGCCCACCCTATTTGACAGTCGAGTCCACAGCCACCTTCCTTGCACACGCATCCATGAATAGTCCCCTGCAAAAAAGATGAATTTGCTGTCCTTGCGGGTACTCTCACGTGGGAGTGCATCATTCATCTCCATGCTAGTCTCCAAGACTCCTCTGGGTCAACTTCTGTGCCCTTCCAGGGGACATCTTGTCTGCTCTCCTGAGGAGGAAGGCAGTAGTGGCTTTTGTACCAGAGCCCACGGTTCGTCCAAGTGCACCCAACTTCAAATCTTTGCTGTGAGAGGTCCACAATCTATCAATCAAGCTGCAAAGTCGTGTGTTAAGTGCTACTTTAGGAAAACGATGTTTGTAAATAATACCTAACGGTCTCAATTCCTCACTATCATATGTGACTGTTTTCTGGCACTTTTCATCTGGTCACTTGGTCACGAGGTCAGTTGACCACACAGCATATGAATATTAGCCATGAGGTGGAAGCGAGATCCTAGGAAATGTAGGACCTCAGGGTCCTTATGTGTTCCACAGGGGTACTACAAGCATTAGGCAGGCAGTCCTGGCATACGTAGGACTGAATGCTCAAGTTCGTCTGGACAAAGCAGCCTTGTTCATGCTGCTCTACTTGGTCGGTCAGCTTCCTGCTTGAGACTGTTGGATCATTTTTGCTCCATCCTTGATGAAGATCGCTTCTTCTTGACTGGAGACACCGCTGGCAACTGGGGCTGTGACCGGGTCAGGCCTGATCAGGTCCAACCCAGGTCAAGCAACGGTTATTTCCTGACTCGTGACTGACTCAAACCCCAAACACTCAACTCCGTCTCATCCATGACCCGATTTTATCGATCCAAGTTGATGCGACAACATTTTCCCAGGTATCTGGTATGCATCGGAGGCCTTTTGATACTTTTGTTGCATAGTCTCTTGTGGTCAACACTGTTAACTTGATAGTATTGTCAGCAATAAATGTGTAAAGTTCCATTCAATGGCTGTTTTATTGCCTGACCCAACCTGAACAGCGGCTCTCAATACTGACCCGACCTTTTTCAATTGTCCAATGACCCAACTCAAGTCAAACCAGCTTTTGCTGACTCCGAATCAAGTCGAACCCGAAAATTTTTGATCCGTTACATCCCTACGGGCAACATGTTGATCATGGCAGCAATGTCCTTGGGAGGAATTTCCACACAGAGAAGATCCAGCACTCGCTACCTTTTTGCCTGCTGACGTGGCATCTTTTGTCTGACAGAGGCAAAAAAGCAGCTGAAATAAAAGCTGATGAAATTGTCTTTCTCCAGAATTGTGCATAAATTCATTCTGCGCAGCCTAAGGCAAGAAATTAAAATTCAAAGTCGAAAATCCACCTATGCACTCGGTACTTCATATGACTATATACTGATCCTTATGTACAGGCACAAACATGCACATCAATATCCGAGCTGAAAAAGTGGGCCTGGAATCTGTAGGAGCGAGGGAGACTGAGAGTCTTTAGAAGGTTCCATCTTTAGATGCTTCCATCGTCCATGGTAAGAACTGTTGGAGTTTTATAGCGCAAGAAGTAAAACCTCAGGAACCTCTCCCGACAAGGAATTAGTTAAGCACTCATATACAATCGTATTTGTGAAGAAAAAGTTCAACTTGCAACGTTTCAGCTGTATCGATCTGGATATAAAGATCCTGAACATAAGTGCTAGTACCATCCAGCTCAACAGCTGCGAAGACTCGCACGTCCACACGAAAATTTGCATTGTTTCAGCATGAGTTGATCAAAAGTTGCCTGCCAAGAAGAATCTTCAGCTCCTGGCCAGGATTTGACAGCATATTCCCGATAGAAGGGGTCCAATTCACGTGAAGAAGCGTTTCTCTCTGCCGTCCATGACTCGAAGCAGTGAGGGCAAAGCAACCATGACGTAGCTCAAGTCCCTGTCGGCCTCCTCCTTCCCCAGGCCTTTCTCCTCATGTCTCCTTCTCGTGATCGCATCTGTTTTTGAAGAGAGCGATGTTTAAGCCTTCTTCTTCTCTTCCACTTGCTACAAACCCACTTCTTCCTCCCTCTTTTCTCAGTATCTGCCTGGGGATTCCATTTGCTAGTTCCGAGCTGCAATCTGATCCCCATAGAAAAAAGGCTCTCGCTTTCAAACAACAAGAAAACTCTTTCGATGAAAGAGAAAAAAAAAGAAGAAAGTTTTTTTTCCTTGAAAAGATTTTTGATTACTGATCGCCCAGGCAAGCAGGGAAACATGAGTCTGGTGTTTCTCTTTTTTTTTGCAGAAAAAACGCTTTTGACAAGACATTCCGCGAACTGGGCCTGTCTTGTCCTTCCTGCACAGTTCATGTGCGAAAAGTTGCTCCAGTAACCAGAACAGGACAAGTAATTGTGCACAATCTGAAGGAAATTCTTTGGGCAAAAAAGCTTCATACAGAGCAGTATTTTCTTTTCCTCCCCCTCCCTCCCTCTCCTTTTTTCTACTCCAGATCATGATGAATGCCCCAAGAATGGAGTCCTCTTCTTGCCTTTTGGTAATGCCCACAAGTCTTCTGGTTCTCATTTTTCTCCAGGAATTTCCTGCACATACCGGGGGCATCAGGGAGCCCACAGAGTAATATTCGGGATGGTTCGAGCCGAGGCTCGTCATTGGGAAGGCCCCGTACAGAAGGGCTTTGGCAGAAACACTCCTGCAGCGCACTAATTTCCAACTTCTCACTCAATGTCATCCTTAGAAGTCCTGCAATCCAGTCAGACTGGTCAGCCTCTATCAGCCCATAGAAATATTACTTAGGCATCTCCTTGCAACCAAATGTCACCCCTGAAAGTTGTGCAGTTGAGCTTGATCAGTGCTGGTCAGCATGAGCTGGTCTGCTTCGGTCAGCCCGTATAACTGCTACTTCGGCTTTCTCTTGTCCAATGCATGATGCATCCAGAACACAAGTAAGAAGGGAGCCGGCAAGTGATGGAGAACTCACATTAGCTGGCATCAGCTAACTTCACCTAACCTGAGCAGTCGAAACAGCTGATGTGGGGCCTCCATGACTTACCCAGGCCCGTGCAGCTGATGCATTCTGTGCATCATTTTTCAAACAAAGACACCTCTCTATGGACTTGAGAGACCGCAAAGACGCAAATGAAGACAGTGCGTGGTGACTTGAGTCTTGCCTGGCACTGAAACCCCCTTCCCAGCAGAGCAGAAGAAGCACTGTTCTATGAGCTTGCTGATTAGCACGGCCTCAGCATTACACAGCAGGAGGTCAAGAAATAGCCACGATCGGGCCTCATCAAGCCTTTTCACGTAAAGGTCTGCGGGTTGGGCAATACAAAAATTTTGGGCCCGCAAAATCACCAAGTAATACCAGCTTGCCAGACGTGGTTCGGCATAAAACTTTTTTTTTCTCTCTCCACAACGTTCCAGTAGAAGGATGTAAAAAGGGACGAGACAAAAGCGATCAATTTTTCTTTTGATTTGAGAGAAATGTCCTGTCTGCACTGACGACGACTGCTGCGTAGAAACTAGCAGAACACAGAGCCAAACGCCTCTTTTGTTACTTCATCCTAGTGCCTAACAGACTTGGGCCGGGCGAAAACTTTTCACCTGGTTGTTTGGTGTTCGAATATCTTTGAACTCTTTTATCGCGAATGCTGATCTTGTCCTAGGCGAGAAACCGTCATTTCTCCAGGTCGAACGAGGTCGAACAATCTCTTATGTTTCCTCACGCACATCAGGGCCAAGTAGGAGAGGAAAAAATCGACCAAGGAGTCAATAAAGGTAGGAAAAGCAGCTTTTTTCCCTGCGTTTGATAGTTGAATGTTTCCTTGCGGAAATAATCGATAACCGACCCGATAATGGCTTGAATGGATGGAGCTGAAAACCGAAGGTCACTCTGTATAATCGCACATCCTTGTCCAGTCGAGCATCAGTCCAAACAGCAGCAACATCTTCAAGTGCAACGAATCGCAGTTCTGCAGGTACCTCGAGGTCTTTTATTAACTAATTGGGCGTCAGGTGTAGCTGAGTGAGGAGGGGTGGGTGAAGGTGGGATTGTGTAGGAGACACTCGACTCAAAACAAAAGCTGCTGTCCCGGATGGACTTGCAGAATGAATGACAAAACTAAGTTTAAAAAAAGCTTAGAGAGACTCTCTTGCTTCGCCTTTATCAAAAGTAAGAGAACAGAAGTTCCCACCTCCCCCACCAGACTCTTAGATAAGGCAGAAGAAACCTCAGTACTTACTTGTCTTACTGTCCCTCCTCTGAGATTGCCAAGCATCAAATTCAGCCCTCTTCTCTCTCTCTGGCAGGCGGAGATTGCAAAGTCTCACTTCAAAGTCTTAGGGGCTTCTCTTTACTGCTGCCGCTGCCAAGTCCTCTTTTCTATGCGGCCTGCTTCATCTTTGTTTCGGAGAAAAGAAGAAAAAAGGTCCTTTGTACGTAGTGTGCAGAAGTTCCTGGAATTTTCGGCGTGACAGACATACTGCTCTCATGTGGGTTGGCGAGGCCTAACCCAACGGCCTCTTTTACCCATATGTACCCAGCCAAATCTCTTTTCCTCCCCTTCCATACGATTTTTTTTACGGCGGCCAATCTACAGAGGGATAAACGTGTGTTATTGTCGATCCAACCGACATTGGGAGCTGATCTCAAAGTCTCGGATATGGTAGCATTTCTTTTTCTCCGTCCTGACCATTGGAGTGAACATGGTGTCGCTGCTGGGGCTGGACAGACAAGAGGAGCAGGGCCGACAAGGGCAAGGATCCGGCTGGGGAGCCCGTCTCCAAGGTTCCTTCGACGGGGTGGCCGTGCTGCTCTTGCTCTTGGCCATGAGAGTGAGTGCTGGTGGGGTCGGTGCACGTGCTGGCGGGGCTGAACACCTCGGCGCAAACCAAAATGTTGCTTGTGCAACTGCGTCCACTACACAACTCTATAAGGGGCAGTTGATACGAAGGCCATTACGGCCTTATGTGTTTTTCTCCGCCCCGAAAAAAAGGCCACTGCTGTGACCGAAGCCTGCACCTTATCCATGCATTATGGGCCTTGGAGAGGGATTTGTTCTGCTCATCGATTTTTATCGGAATTTTCTGGAGAGATCACTTTCTCTTTTAACAGAAAAGGCATTCACTTTTTTTTTTAGGACGCAGCACAAAACAGCGTTCTACGCAGCTCTGGACGACAGCGGCATTGTCCGACTTGGCGAGGTACACGGTGCAATGGGCAAAATCAGTCTCCCCCTTTCTCCACGAGGTGTATCAGAGCTAGCTAAATTCGTCAAATCGTAAGACGTTGTACGTACACAAACGAAACCGGTTACGTTCCCTAAGGGACCCCCCCTACCAACCAACCACCCATCCCCCTTTTTTTACAGTTCACAGGGGGCTAAAAAAACTAAAAGAAACACCCATGCTTCACAACTGGGGTAGCGTCGTTACCCCGCTGGCATTCAGAGTGTTAACTTTTTCCACCTCTACCTTTGGGCAAAAAATCCACAAAATTAGCCTATTTCGCAACAAGTTGAAGATTAGACTGTGGCAACACTTCCTGAAATGTTTCCAAGAACATTCTTGCAGTTAGCAGTCGGAATGAATTAATTGCTCAAGTTTTACACCTTGTCGAGCATAAGGTGGGGTGCCTTAAGAAGGCATGAAATTAATTATATTAACCATAGTAGTGTTTTATCATAACTTTCGACACTTCTACTACATCATGCAATAACTGAACAAACTAAAACGACTGAGACAATGGGGAAAAGACATGATTCTCACCGAGACTCTGGCAAATGCTTTCTTCTTCACAGCTGATTTGACTCTGACGTCAGAAAAAAAGGACTCAACGGAGGCTAAAGTGACTGTTGAGGATGGGTCTGGACGACAAAGTCTAGTAGTCATGGGAGACCGGAGATCATAACTTTGAGACCGTTCTCTATGCTAAAATCTGCTTCTATTTTTGGCCTCTCTTGGTGACCTCGGAGGAGCAGAAGGAGAACAAAGAGAAGAAGGACGAGGAGAAGGACAACAAGGGGAAGAAGAAGAAGAAAAACAACAAGAACAAGGAGAACAAAGAGGAAAAGGGCAAGGAGAAGAAGAAGAAAGAAGACGAGGAAAAGGAGGCGGAAGAGAAGAACAAGGAGGTGGAGGTGGAGAGCTTCTAGACGAAGAACAAGGCGAAGGCAGGACAAGAAGAAGAACAAGGACTATAAGAAGAGCTCTAGATCTTGCAGTTGATACGAAAAAAGATGGAGCAACACAACATCCATCTACTAAGTCCTCGGTGGCCTGGGAAGTCTGTTTTTTTTTTTTAGATTGTTTGTCTCGGTGCCTGGGATGAGATGAGAAAATAGACCAAAGTGCAAAGAAATTCTTCTGTTTTTCGGCCTTTCCTGACTTTACCGTTAGAATCAAGTCAGTAAAAGTACACGAGATTCCCCTCTCCCAACACTTGATGCAGTGCTGACCGTGTGTCCATGGCACTGCATATGCCTACAGGATGCTTCATATATGGCCTCAGTAAGTCAGTTTGGGAGGGTTTTTTGGCCGTCAATTGGTCAATCGGAGCCCGCGTCAACACTGAAACGTTGTACAGGACCTGTGAACAGCAGTCGAACAGAAGAGAGCGCCACGTTCATCGTCATCGAGACTCCCAAGGTCAGATCTGTGTGTGTGGGCGTGGGTGCAGCACTGAGTGTGTTTTCCCGGTCTTTGACCAAGGCCCAGGGCTTGAATAAGTGTACTGAACGTGTCCAACTATGACAGGTCCACTCAGGGGGGGGACTCTGAAGACTCGCAAGCACGCATGAATGAATCTAGACATGTAAACACGCACGCGAAGCACATTTTGTACCTCGATTTCAATTATGCACAGGTATGTAAGTATTACAAGCTTCATGTGCAGCTTAATAAATGTAGCAAGCACTCATATAGCACAGAATGTAAGCACACTTAATAGAATCATTTATTTGCGTCTGCGCTACGTATGCATGTGTAGGTACATCCAAAAGGAAAGGTGAAGGAGAGTTTTTCTTGGCTGCAACAGCAAAGCCGACAATTTAACAAGTAGAAAGGACGATGCAGGCTGAGGACAGAAAAATGGGGATAGGAAGAGGAGCTCAAATTTTGCCTTTTGTTTTTATTCTTCCACGCCAGTGGAGAAAAAGAGGAAAAAGCAGCAGCGACAGCACTTCAGTACAGTACAGTGGCCTGGGCATAAGTGGGCCCACTTCATTGTTGCACGACGAACTGACTCAGACTTACGCACCCACTGGGACAGCGCACTTTCAGTCGCGTTAATCTCAAGCTGTCACAAGCAGCAAGATGGCGCTGGAATTGGGGGATTTCCTCGCCAATTTCCCTCATTTTTGGGTGGGTATGTATGACACCCACTTCCCCCACCCAAAAAAAGCCTGATGATTACGACGTGGCGCTGAATATTGGGCAGTGCTCTTTTTCTCCTCCTCTTCTTGGTGCAGTTCGATTATTCATTCACTCTCTTCTCTCCATCACATCGTCGATCAAATCTCGTCTAGAGCTCTTTTCTGGAGCAGAATAGCACGAAGAGAAGCTTGCAAGAAGTTGCAGAGGAATCGTACGTAATCTCTCTTTCTCTGCTCTCTCGCTCTGCCCCATATTCACACGTTGAGAGCTTCCAACAAGCTCTTGTCACTCATGCCTGTTGATAGAGTCGTTGTCGTCGTCGACGTCATCGACGACGGCGACGTCGTCGTCGGCTTGCCACTCGAAGACGCCTGCTTGTGCCCTGACAGAGCCTTGTTCCTGCAAAAAGTCACGCATCAGTTACGTACTTCTTGTAAAAAAGGCCCTCAAATTTGAGGCCTCGTTTGCCATCGCAAAATCTGTATACTAGTTCATTCTGGCTCGACTAAGTGACTGTGTCAGGATGATGACTGAGCATAAGTACAGCTGATAGCGCGAACTCGCTACCAAAGCGCTACGTAGAATTGCGAAAGGTGTCATTAACCTGTAGCAGGAATCTCGGGTAATGAATACACATGCTTGTGACTTAAGAGTAAGCGTGTGTGTGTGTGTGTGTGTCTGGGTGTGTGCGTGTATGGACGGAGAATCACAAGTATTAGGCTAGATCAAAAAGCCGAAAATCCTGGAACTTCGCTAAGTGCATCTTAGGTAAGACTTGTTACCAAATGCCAAGTTGTGAAGGCTTTGTCAAATGGTTTTCTTTCAACAGAAACATTTCTCACTCTCGTCTCTTGCATAAGTTCAGAGATATTCAGCTCTGGAAGGCGAAGCTCAATACACTTGGTTTTCAGTTTTTTCGACTCCAATACTTCAGTTTAGCGTCTAGAAAGGAACTGAGCAAGTCTAGGGCAGGCTTTAAAAGGTCTGCTGTGTCTGTAAAATTTAGAGGGCAGAGAGGGGACCAAAAAACTGATTATTTTTTCATTCTATTTGACGGGAATGGCTTAACATAGAGTCTTGCAACAAATATAGAGTGTAGAAAGATTAAATTTTGGTCTATTCTGGCATTTGTATGTATATTAGTTACGACTAGCCTGAGCAAGACGGGTACCCCCGCTAGTCAGAACAGATATAAAAGTTATAAGACGATTATCAGAGAGTTCTGACTAGGTAATCAATGTTAAGCACCTGGGTCGTGCCGACGCAAGCCCGCATCTATCATAGCCGGCCCGATGCATCCCTATTTTTTGCCAGATTTGGCGACATGAAAGGAAAAATGTGCCTGTGTTGCTCTCCCAGCGTCGAAAATTCAGAATTTGTACGTAGTACTTCTGATTCACGGGCAAAAAACCTGTCGGTACATAGTATGCACGGTTGATTTGGCAATATAAGGCTGTGCTGGCACCAAATTGATCAATTTGGTCTCTTTGGCCCTGAAGCCGGGGGCCAGGTTGTGACGGCCTTCACGAGCCCAAGCTCAGGCAGGTCTCCATCGACTCCAACGGGTCTGAGGGTGGAGTCGATGGAGTCAAAATGCCCTCAGACCTCTTTCCTGACTGTGCAGTGCGTGCGTACCTCACGGCAGTGAAGGCTCCAGCACACCCTTTAAGGCACTGAGTCATTTTCTCTACCTTGTGGCCTTCAAAGTAACTGTTTACGTTGAGGAAGAATCTGCACTTGCACTCCTTACAACAATGTCAACCACGCTGATGTACAGGGTGATCAGAAGCAACTGTAAGTAGTCAATGTGTTTGGAGAAAGTACAGTTTTCTCCATTTTGTCAGAGTTCCCACATTGGGATATTTTGACTAATGACATCCGGCAAATTGGACTAAGTCGGTCAGGCAATAAATGCCAACTCTCCTTCTACCCAAAGTGAGAAGGAATGGATCATCAAAGCTCAACTCCCTTGACTTTTGCTATGGCGGAGATGCACGAGCACCACTTTCCAAGATCACTGGAGCAATTTGTGCAGGTCTGATTGAGCATAAGAGAATAATAATATTTGATGTGTTTGAACTAGTGTTTCTAAAAGCTGCTGTGGGCATTCTTAGCTGTGGATAGCATCACGTTGAGTGGGAGACAAACAAATGTCATTTAACAAGTACATATATTTTCAGCTTCACAATGTACCCTGAACAAATGAGTTCTGCCAATCAAAAAACCATAAAGTAAAGTTAATGAATGAATTAAAGTTTGTTCTGATCACTCTGTGTGTTAACTGGACATACTCACACTGTGTTTTTTGAAGGGTGAAATGCAGCTACTGCAGCTGGGGTTGCAGCAACTGCAGCCTTGGGATTCAGCAATGTTGTCTTATTTGTTGTGCCACCCTTCAAGATCCCTTTGAGCTGTCTTGTCGCACCCTCGGCAGGCATGGAGGAGCCCACCTTGATGGTGACGGCGTGCAGCGGGCACTCCTTGCCGCTGACGCCGCCGCTGCTCAGCATCCCGTCCATCTCGGAGCCGGCCGACGAGGCGAAGGAGTCACGGTTCTTAGGCCTTTGCGACGGTGGCGGCAGCACCGCCCGCCCGAAGGGCTCACCGTAGCCGCCCATGGAAGAAGAAGCCTCGCTCTCTGACGAGTTCCTTGTCGACGAGAGGTGAGGCGACGACGTCGAGCGTGTGGAGGATGAGGAAGGCGGCTCTTCTGGGATGGTCCGTAACTGAGCCTGTGTCAGTGGCGGTGGAGGTGGGGGCGGCGACGACGACGTCGTCGTCGCCGATGCTCCCGCTGCGGAGGTCCGCGGTCCCACGCCGTCGTACAGACTCGCCCAGTCCACGTGCTGGCCGCTGCCGCGAGGCTGTAGCGGTCTCTGGTGGTGGTTGCTGTACTGCCGGGGCAACGTGACGTAGCTAGTTGCGGAGTCGCTCGAGGTCGGGATTCCCTGATGCTCTTGGCCGAACTGAGCTGGAGGGGAAAGCAGCACTGGAGTCATTGACGAAGAAGAAGAACCTGGGCTTTGGCGCTGCTGATGCTGACGTTGCACATGTGAGGGAAGAGTCGTCGAGTGGTGTCTGGACGAGTGGATCAAGTGGGGAAACTGATGTGGGAAAGCCGGCGGCGGCGCTGGCGGGACGACCAACGCGGCGGGGTTGAGCGGCTGCGAGGGCTTGCACGAAGCCGCCGTCGCCGTCACCGTTGAGGACGAGCTGCTGCTGTTTGAAGGCGACGGGTGGAATCGTTGCTGCTGTTGTTGCGGGTGATGCTGTTGCTGCTGGATCAGGTCGGGATATCTGGCAGTCTCCGCAGCAGCCACTGAGTGAAAGTGGCCGCCGTCCACGCCGTTGCTGGTCACCATTACCAACGCCTTCGGCCTCTGTTGCTGCTGCTGCTGCAAGTCTCTCATCTCTACTTGGATGGCTGCGGCCTCGGCCAGCTCGTGCGCCTGTAGCGGGATCCCCTGGAAGTGCTGCGACGGTTTCGTCGGCGACGTTGTGGCGGCCGTCGGCACCGTCGCGGCGGTCACGGTGGCGTTGAAGTCCGGCAGCTGCTTCTGAGAAGAGTAGCCTTGTTGGATCAGCCTCTGCGACGAGTTCGAGTCGGCGAACCCAATGACGCTTCCGTGACGCTCGGGGGTCCTGGACGAGGCTGAGGAGGGCGTCGACGAGTGCTGCTTGATCCGACGACGGCAGCAGCAACAGCACAGCAACAGTAGCGAGAGCATCACGAAGAAGAACCCGGCGGCCGCGGCGCCGATCATCACCGCCAGGCGAGACTCCTCTTTCTTGCCCCCGGGCAAGCCCACCTAGAAGAGGAAAAATGCACAAAATTATTGTGTTATTTGACAAATCTCGACCTTGAGACAAGGGTTTGAAGCCATTTTTTTCCTGAGTTTGAGACCCGCCCCAGAAACATTGGCCTTTTTTTTTAATCATAGCGACCTGAACCAAGCAAGAAGCCTTGAGAAGAAAAAGAGCGAAATTTGATTGACAGGTGAAAAGGCCAGAAAGGCCAGAAAGGCACACAAAGCGCTGCATGACAGCGCCAGGAAGGAAGTGCCGCTTTAAAGAACCAGAGGACCATTAAAGGCCATCCGTGGCCTTTTGTTGCCGGACTTGCGGTGTCGTCGTCATCGTCAAATAATTTTTCCTGGCTTTCAGCAGAAAATTGTGTCAAGGCAGATTGCTTGCGTCTACGTCAAGACGTGTTGCTGCAGCTTCTCTCAGTGTGTGCGTGCAGTTCGTGTGTGTGTAGCTCATGTGTGTGTTTGTGCGCGCACAAGTGCTTTCTATCCCCCAAATTTTGGTGAGGAAGTTTATCGAACACTCACGTGCAGGCACATCCGGTATTTCGCGCCGATACTACTACTGCATGAAGGGTTACAGGGTTGAGCAGAAGTTCTGCAGCCTCACTCACTGCTACGGTGTTGTTGCAAAATGCTAACGAAGCATTGCGGAGGGACGAAAGTGTGTCACGAGGAGGGGTCGTGCAATGTAGGCCACGACGGGAAGTGGACAGGGTCCACGGACAAGTCGGACCAGGCCTTCACCGAGGACGCCTTCGCGCTGTCCCTTTGTTTTTGGCAGAGTGCACGCAGCGCTGAACCACTACGTACACCGAGTTCAAAGCCTTTTGTGTGTGTTGCTTATATAGGGCACTAGTGCAGTAGCATACATTAGTGCTGTATTGAGGGAAAATGTCAAGCTTGAGCCGAACCAGCAGCAATTTCTCAAAAGAAAGGAAACAGGCAAAAAATAAGGGTGGGAGAAAAGTTATTTGAGGCAAAAAAAGAAGTCAGAAAAAGTGAAAAATTAAGTTTTAGGTCATTCCCTTTCAAATCCACTCCCTGGTCATGACACATATCCTATGTCATACGTGGAGGACCAAAAGTAACGACCCATAACTAGGTTATAGTTATTGCTCAGCCTGTGTGGGACGCATCCGACGGCGCAACGCGGTTCTTTGCAATGAAGAAATCCAGAATTTGTATTCGCAAAAAAGATTTTCAAAATCAGACCAAAGTCGAGCCTCCAAACGTCTTGATTCTTGCATTTCTCGACCTGGCAAAAAAAATAACCAATGAAAGCGTTAGGTATTCTTCAGAATATATTTCAGTGGTCCGTTAATTCTAGCAGGGTAGTTCACGATCTCAGATCGTCTTCTTTAAAGTTGAGTGCTAATTTTTTACATAGAAAAACATGCATTTTAAGTGAGTTTTGCATGCACTGGACAGGAAAGGGTGGAAAATATATACCTTAGGGACCGAGAGAGTGTACAGTTACAGGGTACAGTAAGATACCCTGGCAATTAAGATGGACCTTCTGCTGGTCATCAATTAATCGACCATGATCCAAAATTCAATGGTAAAAAGATCATCCTCACAAAGGCAGAAAGTTGAATTATTGCTTCTGAGGAGCCCGAAGGTTCGATTTTTCATCATTCAGGTGAATTCTTTCTTTTCTGACTCGTCAAACACTGCACTACTCACTGGTCTGATTGGGTCAGGCCTGTGGAGTAGTCATTATGCAGTAGAAGCAAAGCAGCAGCTTTGCTGTAGGTATCTAAGCCAAGGCTGGGCCTTACCCAGGAACAGATGAAAATCTATTCATACACGTGATAAATTGAGTCATCATTGAGCTTCCCTGATTGAAACTATCAAAAGTCCATCGATGAATTGTTGACCAAACAATTCATCACGGACTGGCGGACCTAAGGAGTGAGGTCATCTTATGCAGTGCACCGAGAACTGCTGCTCATGACACCAAAAGGGACAAGGAGCAAGAGGTGCAGCCGGAGTGAGAGGTGCAGATGGAGGACAACACTTGTACTCGTGGATCTCTCCTTAAAACGTAGCACTGCCTGAATTAACTGGGCATTATACCGTATTTGCGCGAATATAACCCCCCCGGGGGTTGGAGGGGGGGGGGGTTCTTTTCAAGAGGGAGTTGCTACTCGTATGCAGAGGGGAGCTTGCACAAAGACTTTCCCAACACTAAACAACGTTCATTTATTGAAGAATACTAAATAGCAGTGTTAGGAAATAACATTTTCTTCTGCTCAGTCAAAGGGGGGCTGCTATTTAAGGAGGGCTTAAACACCTTTAAAGTCACCTAAAGGAGGGCTTATATTCAAGGGGGCGGGTTTCTATTTAATAGGGGGTTATATTCGAGCAATTACGGTAGATTATCTCTACATAGGTCTCGAGTTAACACATCATCACATCAATGGTCACGTTCATGTTCCATATAACACAAATAGCTTATTCGATACACTATAACTATAAGACATAGAAGAGGTGAAGTCAATTGGCCTTTAGAGAAATAAGTGTCTCAACATAAGTTAGGCGCTTTACTCACTACTTCATCTTGGTAAAGCCGCGTGCTCACCTCCTGGTCTGGTTCAAGTATCGTCTCATACCTCTCGTGCTCTAAAGAAGCTTCAGTCAACTTTTCTCTGGGACAAACATTTATAGCTCTTTTTTTGCCTGGGACGAAATAAGTGTCAAAAAAAGTGCGCTGCGTAGGACTTACGAATTTTTAACGCTCGATTTTCGGAACATTTCCCCGCTTTTTTACTCTCTGGAGGGAAATATTCTTGCGCAATATATCCTTCCCCGCAGGGACATATTGTGATTCAACACGCTGAAACTTTGGCTGCCTCAGCCATAATCTCATCGACACCGGCTTCCTCATCGTTCATGAGAGCTTGAGTTTTATGTGAATCGTGACTCACTTTCTGCACTGCACTTTCCAAGTACAGATGTCATGATTTTGAGAATCATGCGTAAAATTACGAATTGACAACTCATAATGTGCAGTCACAGGCGTCATTAATATGTAATTATAATGTAGCCAAATATAGGTTGAGAGAGGGGGAGCGATCTCAAGCCAAGGTCATCTGACTACACCTCTCCAATGCGTCAAATAACGCAGAAAATTCTAAAATTCACCCAGTTCTGTTGTACCCCAATATTTACCGAAATCCGTTAATTCTGCATGATATGTGTGATTTAATTATATGCGTATGTCTGGGCAAGTCGAACTATATGCCAAAGTTTGCACTATGAGGCGAGAAGGCCATGACGGCGGAAGAGGAGCCAACGGGGGCCAGCGTCATCAAGGCCCGAGAGTTTTCAAAGGCAAAAGAGGGTGCATAAGCTTCGTTCAGATGGACGATTGATGTTAAAAGTCAGGGTTTTTTGGGTCTCTTGGGGTTTCTTTTCTTAAAAAACAGAGCTTAGAGCATAGAAGTGGCAGGATTTGAACCTACAACACCTGAGAAAATATACAATACATACGTGTGCGCACAGTCTAAAAACTACTGAGCCACCTGATGTAGGGGATGAGCTGAACGTCAATGTAGCCACCCAGTTTTGTAACTGGCGGAAAAAATATACATCCCGCTCTATTTCACTGGCAGCGGGCCGTCAAACCTTATTAAACAGAACTGTACAGTGGTACAGTAACACTATACAGTCCGCTAACAAAAAATAAGACAGACGCGTGCACAAAAAGAGTGACGTCAATATGCGAATATACACACAGGGAAATACATTTAATTTACCCTGGCGCGCTGCAGTACCCCAGTGCATGCGAACTCACCGGCTCAGGCTCCTCGAAGGTGAGCGAAATGTTCTCCTCCATGACCCCCCCGGCATTGACGGCGACGCACGTGTAGTCCGCCACAGACTCCAAACCGACGTTGGTGATGGTGAGGTTGAACCAGCGCTCCAGCCCGCCCTCCTCCTGTATGTAGAAGTGCTGGCTGCCGTCGCCTCCCACCGGGATCGTGTTATTGTTCACAATTCGCCCCTGAAATGTTAGAGAAGAATCTGTAAGAAGGTTGAATATGTCACTTGGGGACGGAGGGAGACGAGAAGAAAGAACGCACACACACGCGCGCGCGCGCACTCACACTTTAGGTTAGGCACGAACCCCAGCCTTTAAGAGCTTCTCGTTGCACTGCATAATAGTGTGACCGGCGTGGTCACAACGTTCTTCCTCACTGCGCCCAAGCCTCTACTACGTGCTCCACTCATCAATCTTGATGCAGCTGAAGAACACGCGTACGTGCGACACCGCCTGAGTCACTTTTGCCACATGCCACTGACTGAAAAGCTAATCGCGACAAGGGTTGCCACGTGGCAGCTTCGACGGACCTATTTAGGTCTTCCTTTAAGAAGGCTCATCCTGTGTCGGGCCCACGTTTCTCATACCACCCTCCTGGCGAGTGTGCGGCCGATTTTGGACAGTGTTATTTGGCATTTTGGTCGCGTTAGTTTCTGACTACCGCATTTTCTTGAATGGCAACCCTGCTCGAAAAGCAGCTCCCCTGAAAAGGACACCGAACAATTTCCCCCCGTAACTATCGTCCTCCACCCATTTATGAGTTAATCGTGTGAGCAAGTTGCTGAGGCCTGAGCAAATAAGCTGAAGACTAACTAACACATTAAAGCGACACCGTAAAACAAGTTGTTTCAATAGCAGCCCCCTGAAAAGGAACTGTTTCACTAGTGGAATTGTCGACTGAGCTACCATTGAAGAAAACGCGGTATCTGGCAACCCTGGTCCCACGACACAATCTGATGAGCCTGGGCTTGGCTGGGACCAATGCAAAGCCCGACTTAACCCGTGCCCACCCCCACTCTAGGTAGATTTCCACAAGAATGTGAAAGTTGAGTTCCCCCTCTTTTTCTCGCCTCCTGCTTTCGATCTCACCCAGACCATTTATTTAGAAGACAGCTGCAGGAAAAGTAGGGCTAAGCTAGCTAGGGGGGGGGGGGGGTTACTGCGGATACATCGTGCCCTATGCACTATATATAGGTATATCTAGCAAAAAGTACGCACAATCTTGCTAGGAATGTTTCAACAATGCATCCCATTCTGCGGCCTGACATCATGAGATGTGAGGAGACGCACGTGATAACGTACAGCTCAGGGTCTTAGGTGTGGAGGGAGGGAGGGAGGGAGGGAGGGAGGGAGGG
>JAAUXU010124730.1_pt1 | contig 16651 bp, 16 predicted proteins | sample 7278151 | NCBI WGS metagenome assembly JAAUXU01 (sample SAMN14350113, study PRJNA611818) | marine sediment metagenome | isolation source: surface marine sediment (1.8m) | place: French Polynesia: Moorea | collected 2018-08 | reverse complement strand
TTTGTTTGATTTTAGTTCATGGCAGCTACGACAATAGAGAACTTTAAGTGATGAGAGGGAAAGCTAAAACACATTTTTTTGCAAAACCATTTGACGACACTTCTCTAATAGATCATTATGCATCAAATGTATGATGCACCCCATGAAATTCCAAAATTGACCCTGTTTTGTTATAGCCTAATATACAGATAACACTAGAATATTCGCTACTTTGCTGCATTACTTTCAGTCGACTTTAACGTTTTCATGGTCTGTCGTCTCCTGACACTCGAGCCCGGTGGTGGCGAGAACCTCGAGTTAGGGTCGCCTCCAGCCGCAAAAAATCCTTTACCCGGATTCTCCGTGGCCAAGATCGCCCAAGCGCTGAACGAACTCTCTTGAAAGCCGTATCTGCTCTGTTACTGCATTTCCAAACTCAGCTCGCTTTCTCGTAATACGTATACATCACTGTACGTCTGTTAAGGCTCAAAACCTGGCGTCGGTGTGTTAAACTCTCACTCAACGGGCTCATTGAGGAATGTAATGTATGGACGTGGTTAGGTCGGATTCGGAGGAGATGATATCCTTGATCCACCAGACAGTTCAACCCTCAGCCCCAATCAGTGCAGCTCAGGTACTCACTCAAGGTGGAATCTCCCTCCCATACAAGAGCACACAAAGCAGTCACGGCGCACACAGCGCACATCGTACACATGCATCAATATCCAGGTATGCACAGCAAATTCAGCATACAAAACATACTTTTCATTCCTTGCTTGAAAGAGCACGCAGAAAAAAGTCTGAATCAGATTAACCCTGCCCCCTCCATGACGTCAATAACGTGATTGAAGAGAGACCGCCACAACATTCATGCTCACCATCACCATGCTATAGAGCATAGCAGATTGAGCGTGAAATATAGATAAGACCCAACGTCATACAGTTCTTATTCGGTCGAGTATTAGAACATTGACCAACTTTCTTGGTCAATGTTAGTGGCTAGAACAAATACTCAGCTCTGCTGATAGTAAAAAGGACGCAAATAAATGTACAACTGCCCAATGGCTAGAACAAATATTCGGCTCTGCTGATAGGAAAAGGAGGCAAATGTGCACACGCGAACAAAAATGTGAACCCAGAACGAGCTTTTCCAAGAAGAATTAAATTTGCTCTCGTGATAAAATTCACCATGCTTCTCCAGTGCCCCATGAGTGAGGCAGCCACAGAGCCTGAACCACAGTCATGACTCCTGAGCAAGGAATGTCACAGGTCTTTCTTTGACCGCATTGTCGATGTCATGGAGGATGCTGGCTGCATCCAACTTGCAGGGCACGTCCAGGGTGCATCCACAATAAGTTTTGCCGCGAGTGCTGATGCGTAACTTCTTCTTCACGACGGAATGGAGAGAGTTGGGGTGTGGTGATCAAGAATCCGTCCCATATTCATCCTTTGAAACAAACACTTTTCAGTTATACTGACTGGTGGTCATGATGACAGCTTGGACGACGGTGGATTCAATCTCCAATGCACGTCCAATTCGTCATCTCAGTCGTTTGACTATCAGGACTTCATCACCTTCCTCACAATCTCCGTTCCAAGCTTGTCCGAAGCGTCAGCAGCTGTCGCCGGGTACTAATGAGCAATTATTAGCAGCTAATGAGGCCACCGAGACTGCTGTGAATAAAGATGCTGAGGAAGTCATGGACATAGCTGAGGCCGCCCTGCTAAAATGTGTATATAAGGAAACAGCTGTTGTGAAAATGGCTGAAGCTGTACAACGCAATCTAGAAGTCCAAACTGACCCGCTGACGACTTGTCGAGGTTCAGGTCGAAGTCCGACCTGTCAGCATTTTCCTGACACACAATGTAGATGTGTGCGTACGTGTCCACTTTTGGACAGGCACTGGAGAAGCATTAGTTTAACTCATTATCCGTTGGACTTTTTGCTGTTTTACTCTTCTACGGTGGAAATTGCCCTTCATCTACATCTGGGCTGGTTTGGAGCGAGATTAAAACTCCTTAATGGCTTAAACTCTCTTCCTCCTCGGCGTCGCCCAACTCTTATCTCTATATGACACTCGTACCACTCGTGTACGTAGTTTCACGGTCACGGCACTTTCTGTGTCCTGGAGTACGTGTAGAAGGCGAAGAGTAACTTTGTCAACAGCTATATTTTATGGTAGCTTTCTCTACATAATATAAATGCTCTAATAATCAGACAGGCTCCCATCATTCGGCAGGTTTAATAATCCGGCACCCTTGGACAAGTCTTAAGTAATAATCCAGCAGGCCTGAGAATAAGGTTCATGGTGACTATAGAAGTACTGATCGCTGTGGAACCTTCCAGAGCTGTGATTTCTTGGACTGATTTTGCTTGCACGGGAAACTCTACAGATTTCTGAGGTACGACCAAGCTTGGTCCCTTTTAATCAACAAGACAGCCACAATGAGCATGGCGCAAAAAGACCAGACTGCGATGTTGAACCTCATTGGTACAAACTGAACCATCAGGCACTGTGTTGCTATGCCCAAGGTGATGACCCAGGAGATCACCAAGAGCCTCAGCATACAGCTGTGTCCTCTCCTGAGGGACGCCCATGGGTGCAAGATGAGGTAGAAGGTGGCCTTGAACGTCAGTCCCATCATGTGGCAGCCAATGATGACACCGAGAAGGAAGGACCTGATGACCTTTGATTCGTTGATGTAGTAATATCCCATTGAGGCGAAGGCCACATTCTCAGTCAGCAGGAGGAAATCCATAATCAAATGAAGGCTGAAGTATTCTAGGCATTGCTTTTTTGCTTGTATCCTGCTCACTGGCCCCTCATGGGCATCACTTTGAAGCAGGTCAACATTTTCCTCATCCTTGGGCTCATCCTTCCAAAAAGATGCTCTCGCCTCATCAAACTCCACCTCAGTGAAGATGTACAGACTGGACATGGCAGAGTAGCTGATTTTCAAGCACTCATGATAGTCCAACTTCTTGCCAGAGTGAAGCGTAGTTGCCAAATGGATGAGGCCAACAATGACTATGTGACAAAAACCAGCAAGTGTCCAGCTAGATATGATGCTGACTCTTCTCTCCACAGCAGACGCCCATCCATAGGACAGCATGAGGAAGGCCAACAGCCTGGCCACACATGAAAAGAGTGCATAAGTTAGGTAAATTGTGAAGCCTATAGGACTATTCTGCTCCACTTTGGATGGCTTGGAGAAGTAGAATAGGGTGTGGGTGACAGCCAAGGACAAGATGGAGGAGGTCACACTGAAGATGGTCAAGTAGAACTGCCAGTTATCGGAGAGCTTTGCTAAGCAGTGTTTAATGTTGTCACACCATTCATGGCTATCCTCTTGCTGCAACAGAGCATTCAGACTGGTCGTGAGGAATGGGAAAAACAGCCCTAGCTGGAGCAGGGGCATCCATGAGTCCTCTGTGCACGCAACGATCATCTTGGTCTTGCTGCCCAAGAAAGCAGCATTTTCGGCCAATTGACCCATGTCTCTTCGTGCACCAGTGTCCTTGTCAAAGATGAGGCAGCATGGATGGCATAGCTTTGGATGAGCTGTGTTAGTAGCACGAATCATAAGTTTGGAAATGTTAGACAACTGCAGCTGGAGGCGTCTTTCACATATGAACTGCCAGAACTGTGTCCCCACTGGCTGGAGGAAGAAGGCCAGCACATGACCTTGGACCTTGCGAGGTACACTTTTGGCCTCTGGAGACAAGACACAGCAGTTCCCACCCAACTTGGCCAGGTACTGCTTGGCAGACTCAGTGAGGCTGACCAAAAAGATATGTGAGATGTAGGGCAGAAGGAGAAATATGGTGCAGTAAGCAAGAGGTTCCATCATGGGTACATCTTTGTAGCAGCAAAAGAGGCTTCTTGAATTGTGGTCCGAGCACTCAATGCTGTTCAATGGATAACCTGATTTGACTGGGTCCCATTTAAAATACTCTATTGTAAGGAAGACATCACTGGCAAAATCAAAGAGACCAAGAAGAATTATGAAGAAGAATCCTGACTTGATTGCCTCCGTGGCCAAGAATCTCAAGTCCATTTCTCTTTCTAGCTTATCCTCCACACTTTCAAAAATGGACTTCCTCATCTTGATGTCAAATGCATCATAACAGTGGCGCTTTAGTTCATTCCGGTGCTTGTCCCAATGGACTTCTGCCAGCAGGGCTGTCATGATCCTGTAGGAATTGTTTAAAATGGTCTTGTTTAATTGTCTCTGTTCCCAAAGATCAACAAGCATGGCATGACCATTTCCCTGACGGATCCACTCTTGGTCCATCTCTTGATTCTTTTCATCTCGTATGATGTCTTCTATCCTGTGCAGCAAAGGAACAAGAACCTCATCATCCAAGGCTTTGGAGAGGCTTGTCAGTACCTCATTATTCTCACAACTTGCCAGTCTGATGATATTATCCTCAGATGTGGCACCGAGCCAGTCAATGACTCTGGACTTAGCCTTGTGAGAGCTGGAGATGAATGTTTTGCCAGCCTTGTCCTTCAAGTTCCAGAAGTTTGCGCCGTGATCTAGGAACAACCTGACAACCCCCTCCAAGTTCACATTTGTCATGTGAAGGGCTGTTCTGCCCTCTGGGTCTTGAGTGTCAATTTTCACTCGATCATCAGACAGAAATCCCTCCATGGCTTCAGATCTGTCAATTTCTTGGTCGTTTCTGATACAACTGTTGGCATGCTCGACTAAGTAGTGAATTGCTGCGTTGCCATCAACATTCTTGAGATTAGGATCGATGGACCTCCTCTTCAAGGCCTCAGTCACCACTTCCAACTTGTCAGCCATGGCTCCGTAGAGGAGAACATTGCCGTTGCTGGTTGAGGCTTTGTCATACAGTCCACTTCTCACAAGTTCTGATATGTCTCCATGAACGGTATTTATGTGGGTAAGGCCCTCCTTCAAAAAGTCCCATTGGCGCCCTTGCAATTCAAAGGGAAGGAGTAATGGTGCTGCTGCACGAGCCAAGTTGGGCAGGTCTGGTAAGTTCAAGGCAAACACTCCAAACATAAGTTTATCACCGTGCTGGGCTGCTGAAAGAATCCTGTCCACCCTCTCTTTTTCAGTTTCTTCAGCATTGCCTTCCAATGCTGCCTGGTTGACTGTTTGAAGGGGCCGGGCTACCAGGTCCAGACATGAGCACGATCCCCCCTCCCCCCAATGCCCCTTTTCTAAGGGTGGTGGTGGCCAAAAGTGGTCTCAGATTTGAACTCCGCGTTTATATTATGAGGGTTTTTGTCATCCACTCAATCTGCAACATTAGTGAATTCAAATGAGTCACTGACCTTCAATATCGAATTGTTCGTAACTCCCTTAACAAAAATCATTGCACCAGACCACACACATGCATGTTGTCCAGCACTTAAAGCACTACAACTTTTGTCTCATAAAATTTTGCTCAGGTGTGAGACCCCAATGAATATAGTATCAATTATTTATTTCATTATGTTATAAACATTCTTAAATATTACTAATATTGAAGGTGAACCCCCACAAACTTCCTGATTTGCAAAATGAGTGCACTTTTGCATAATAAACATCTCTGTGGAACAGACAGGGAAGGCTGAAAAGGCCCCCCTGAAAAGGTGGGTGGTGGGAGGGGGGGGGGTCTGTGCTCAAGTCTGTTCAGGTTTAGTCCTCTACCTAAGACCTGAAAGGTAACCGAACGTTACTAAGCGAGACACAGAACTTAGCACTGTCAAGATATTAACAGTAAGAATTCGGCCACTGGACTCGAGAGCGTATGGATTTGCCAGAATCTGGAAGTCAAAGTGTTAGTTTCGGGCTGAATTACTGCAAGCGAGGGGGTTTAGAGCATTGCTTACTGTATTTTACCTGGATTGTTCTGTATTCTTTACAAGACATCTGACACCTAAGGAAGATCGTAGGCTAGTACCATGGCAAATGTCATGGCAATACCCTCTCTGACCTTCCTAGCATCCACCAGGCGCTCGTAGAAAGCGTCTTGTGGGTCCAGAGCATCAGAAGGACACTAAAAATAGGACTCTCAGCACTTTGGTCGCACGTCCGATGGCGTCGGCGTCCAGTAAGCGACAGCCAGTTCGTTCTAAATACTCCCAGCCGTACACACACGATCAAATCACCCAGAACCGTGCGCGTGCAATAGGAAAGCCACATAACACATACGTACAGTTTCGTTTTCACCATCCTCGAGGGATTTGGGTCGTCGATGTGAGAACTTGGCGGAGATGGTCACTGCCAAGACTTCAATGCAATCTTCCTGCGAGTCCCTGGCGATCAAAGAGAGGGAAGAGCCTAATGTCTTGTCCTTGGCGGCCATGTCAGGGTCAACTTGAGACTGGGCAAGTGTTGCCAAGTCTTTCTCCCCATTTCTGCGTGCCATTGAAAGCATCTTCCGCTTGTCATGTACGTCGACCTCCATCCAGCCGTTAACAAAGAGGAAACAGAACTCCTCCCATTGAACGGGCGACTTCTGGGCCGACAACTTAAATAGTTCGAAATATGGAGGGCAGCTCACCCTTGCCTCATACCTACTGACGAGGATTTTGAGCTTCTCATAGTTTGAGCACCGCACAGCCTGGTGCAAGGCTGTGTTGTGAGGTGGGTGCTGCATCCCGTAGTCCATACAACCCGCTGACACCAATGTCTGGAAATGCTCCACTGAAAGCTTTTTGATCAGAACACCAATCCACGTTAGGTCTTCGCCCTCTTCTGTGTAGACGTTCATTGTCGTGAACGCTATTCTTGGACAAGCGCTGGTCTTGAACAAGTGGAGAATCAACTCTGTGTTTTTGTGCGTTGCTGCCTCAAAGAGCATTCTGCAGGGATTGTGGGTAATTCTCCAGGAGAGAACAGCATCACATAGGTTGAGTAAGTCGCCATCGGGCGGAAGACCGCGGCCAATGACATTGGCCAGGCAGATACGTGTGGGGCTTTTGTCGTGCTCAGGGCACTTCCAAACGAAGAACCACTGCTGCAGCTTTTTCGCCTTCTCTCTTCCCCGCCTCATCAATGTATCTGCGAGCTTGAAGAATGTCATCCCTTCACCAATGCCATCACAACGGAAGACCGGACTAAGCAGGTCGTGGCACGAAAAGCCCATTAGGAGGCCTCCATACTTCAGTATTGTCTCACTCAGACCTTCTGTCAACATGTTGGAGGCCGCCCACTGGGGGATGGACTGGGCATGAGGAGTCTCCTCTTTGCAGTACACGACAACTCTTTGGCCCTCTACTCTACCAGAACGGATCATCCACAATATGTCGTCAATAGGCAGGGAGCCAAAAATCTCGTCGAGATCCAACTTCTCCGAGATTCGACCTATGGTACAGCAAATGTCAAGCAGATGCAAAGCAGCACCATTTGGGCATTACTCTGACGACATACCAGCGACAAACTTGGCGAATTCTTCGCTGGACGTTGACGATTCCTGGTTCTCATTATGGTACTTTTTTATCATCTCTTTTGCCTCTGCGGTGTCCTCTTCATGAGGGAGGACCAGGAAAAAAGTCCCATCCACATCCCGCGGTAGCAGCACCTTCAATTGTTCTACCATCACGAGTTTCGTCACACCACAGTTGAAACTGGGAAATGTTTATTTGAAGGAGTTACTGGATTAAAGATAGAGTGAATTAAATAAATGTGCTGTTAGCGATAAGAAAAGATTAGCTAAGTGCCTGGGAAAATAGTCCAAGAAAGATTATTGATGCGAACAATTTATGACTCAATCTTCCATATGAAGTAATGTTGTACACTTCAACGGAAAAATATCTGCATGAGGGTTCAGTTAAGAGAAAAAGTTCTTTTGACGGTATCTAAATCAGGGGAGTGACTCCCGGCAGAGGCTTGAAATGAAACTTTGTTCGACTTTAGCTCTGTTGAGGAGTTCAAATGTTGAATGAAACATGAAAAAATATTGTGACCCAACTTGCTCCTGAATGTTAGCACCCCACGCACGTCTTCCCCAGCACGGTACACACACACAGCCAGTCGAACATCACCGTGCACGAGGCCTTCTTCTATGATCGAATTCGCTGAAGTTCCTCTTGCTTTTGCTTCTCCTCCTCCATTTCCTCCGGGGTTTGGGGCCTCTTCTTCCCTGGCGCAGAGAAGCACCACGACCTGGTCGAGGAGGGCGCCGACCACGGCCAGCACGATCTGCCAAATGGTCAGGGCGGCCAGAGACATCCGAACCGACAGGTTCTGGTTCAGATTCAAGCACTTTAAAGAAACTGTAAGTTAAACTATGATGGAACATACGGTATTAGTTCTACTTATCAGTCACGACGGGGCCCTGTGCGTATTCAAAATTGTTCAGCCTTTAAAATTTGCCCAGGCAGATTAGTAGGGGTTGGCGGACTAAACATCATGGTGTTTAGATGTTGCTGTTAGGCAACCTCAGGTAATCGGTACCTCAATATAATAATGTCAAAATTCCTCTTGAGATCTTTGGGGCAACCTGTGCAGGAGTGATGTTTATGTTGCACTAAAGTGGCTCTTTGAAGCATTTGTGAGAATGTACTCACTTGTGCTCTTTGCAGCCACTTTTAGTGAGCAAAGTCAAGCATAACTAGTAAGCTATTTCACACTTTCGTGTTGAAAATGTCCCCTAATACATATAAAATTTTGGGGGCAGCTCCATCGGCCCAACAATCACAGCTGCAGAAGTTCCCTGAGGGCAGGGATCTTCGGCACTGTTTGGTGGAGATACGAGCAAAACTTTTGTATCCCTGGCAGTTTGTATGATCAGCCGCGCCATCAATTTTGACGTAAAAAGCTGTCACCCAAGTGTCTGACTCTCCGAAGGTGGGCCTGCCGGTTCTGATGCTACCGGGGCTTCCACCTCAGCTGGATCAGCGTTGGCCTCCTCGCGACGCCCTCACACTGGTTCCGGAAAGATTTTTCGGGCTCATAAGTCCTCTACAAGACATGCACTTGTACTGCTTTGTGCAAAGTATGCTAACTGAGCCCCGATTATGCTTGTGAATATGCTTTACTTTTTGCTCATAAGCTCACCAGATGGAGCCCCTGACAGAATAGGAGTGAAGAAGGTCAAGAGGCCACCAAACTCTCTTTTAGGTCAGGCCTTGCAAAGGTTCCCTCTATTTCGGTACTGGATACTCATCCTGTCCTGGCGGCCTTCTCATCCGTGCCTCCCAGGACATCCCTGCCTCCCGCCCACCCCTTGAATGTGAATCGTGTGACTTTGGTGTCAGCCCTGACTTTCTTGTCCGTCTCCGTGACGAGTCTGGATCCTCCAGTCACTGCTCTCTGCTCGCTCCCTACCTGGACACTGACGCCACTTCCAGGGGGATTCCCTCGGGAACACCTCGATGACCTGGACGACGATCTGCACGAGTCTGGAGCGACGTTCGCTGCTAACGTGGACAATCAGATTCCGACGGAAATAATTTACAATAAGAGAATAAAGACTCCATAGCCTCGTTGCTTTTTTATTTTCGAATGGAAGTGTAGTGAAATTTGGCTGTCGAGACTCGTTCGCACTCGGAGCGACCTCTCCGGACTCCGGAGACTCGTGCAGGTCGTCCCCAGCACCGGCCTTATCTAGAAAAACATAAGCGAAGTTGATGCCCTTTGCTACAAGTCAATCGCTCATGCCTTAAGAAAGTTCCCTATATTTTGTGGGATGTTTTATACAGACAATATAATATATGATATTTTATACAGAAAGTATGCAATAGAAGTTGTCGGTCGGCAGGATGAAGTTCACGGAGTTCAAGATTGTTCATTAAAGATGCGACATAATCAGTGATCTCACATATTCTGAAGGTTAAAGAAGTTCTAGGCTCCTCTGGACCATGTTACAACATACAATTGGAGCATTTGATATACGTATATATTATAAATAAGGCACGAAAATGGCTATATCCAGTTTTTGTCGCGATAAATTTCTCGCTGTATTTGTCTCAGACAAAACGAATTTCTCGGATCATCGAGACATCATTTTTGTCCTTCTCCCAGTCTCATTAAGACGTGTACAATGACTCAATGCAATCGAGGACAATCACTTAATCACAGTTCCTTATTGTTACCAAGACTTCAATGTAGCTGTATGGAGGAGAATCAAACAGTCAGTCAAATAAAAATTCGGTATAATGCATTGTGTACTGGATTTTTCTGGATTTTGTCACGTCTCGAATTCTCGAAAATGACATTGTCCTGTCTCGATTCTCGACCCCGAGACAAATTTCTCGTCCCTACAAACACTTGGCTACATCTTGGCCTCTCCTGGCCCTACAGAGCTCTTCAGGGGCTCATTTTGAATGGCATAACGAGCTTTGGCATTTGAAGTGCCAAACATGGTAAACTGCTAAAAAGGGACATCACGAAATTATAGGTTAAATTTGATTCATTCAGTTAAACTTATCAAGTTGAAAAAATAAATCAAGTTAAATTCGTAACCCAATAATTCGGGCGACATCGTCGATGGTCATTGAGACCCACACCTCATCGACTGAAGCCTTCAGGGACTCGACGCTTGGGTGAGGGTTGGCGCAAGCGTGGCTGTCAACATGATGCTGAAATCGAGGGGGCTCAGGTTCGGGGACGATGGCGGCCGCATATCCGTGGACCAGAATCCCCCCTGATCCCAGCTGAAAAGCATCGCTAGCGAGTGCTGGGGCCACATCTTGAGTCCAGACGAACCCACCCCTGCCCTTAGTGACCTGCAAGGCTAAGAATATTCTTGTAGGCCAAGTTGTTCCTGCTGCCCTTGTACCAGATGGAAGGCAATGTCTTGCCATCACTCATAACCACACCCAGCACGGAGGCTTTCCAGCTTCCCAGCTCCCACGTGCCTATGTTCAGGGCAGCATCCTTGGCACTGGGTGCCAAATACCGGTCGTTGCGGCGGTTGAGGTAGCTGTCTACAGTGAACCCCTTCTCGTTTGAGAATACCAAAACCTTTCGTTTGAGACCGGTTTTCTAGAAGTTTCTAATTTTCGTGCCCCTCTTCTGACATTGTCATGGCGTCAACATGTGAACCTTGATGTTGTCCTCTGTCCTCACCGACCTTGGTTGTCCACCTGAAGTACGCTTGGAGACGCCTCCGGTCTCGTTCCAAAGCCTCACCGTCCCCATTGCAGTGGACCTAGCAACAATAAATCGTTTGGCAACATGGGCGGGCTTTTTGCCATCCTGGATCCGCTCAATGATTTTTGGACCGACCTTCACCATCACTCAATAACACTTCAACGATTCACCTCAAGATTCTTGTTTTCAGATCTGGTTGAAAACCGAATCACGGAACTTGGATGAATAACAACAGTTTAGTCGGGGTCAAAATTTCAAAGATATTAAGGGATAATTATTTGTTGCGGATAATACGGCAGATTTAGCAAGAATTGATTCTGTTCGAATACTTTCGAAGCTGCCTTCCTCTCTTTTTACTCTTTCAGGACTGAACTTTTATGACACCCTGTAGCTAGAAAATAGTTTTGAGGTAGGAAGGTACTATACTATACCATCATCATTACAGTCGAGGGTGAATTTATTTATTGACTGGCGATTGTGTTATGGAAGATTAAAGTTTTGGGTGCTGTGGCACCCATTTGGCATGAAGGGATAAAAATCTTAAAGAACACTTCTCTTCTCGTATACCTTTTATTTGCATTGCAAGTGCATATGATAGTCATTGAAACAACTCCTACTTTTGACAATACAAAGGAAGAGGTCATCAGTGCCACATTTCACTCAAGTTTTCCAGTCAGCTCCTTCTTTCATCTAGTACCTTCCAGCTTTTTCTACCATGCTGAGAGCATGAAAGTCAGTTTCCACTTGGGCTGAAGCTGCACACTTTGCAAAGTTGCTTTTCCTTGATTTACCACTTGCTAACAGTATTTTTGCCACTCCTGGTCGAAAATCCAATAGAGTCTTAGGGTCTGGATTGACAGTCATTTCTTGTCGAGGTCAATTGTTCTTGAATGATAAGGGCATTTGCCATACCAAGTTCCAGATAGTCAAAGAAAGGACGTGTGTAGTCTTTGGCTGAAGAGTTCCAATCAAATCCGTGGGTTTTGGATCATCGGCATCAAGATTAGTTGTCTGATTTCATCAGGTTTAAGATTGAAGGTCCTTGACCTAAATCTTGCCATGGTGAACCTACGTGCAGTAAGCAGTTACCCAAAAGGAAAAGTGCTGTGATACCAAAACCACTGCACATTTGCTATGAACACTAAGTATACGTATGTATTGCAACGCAAAGTACTTGATAGGAGAAGGTCATTACATGCAATGCTTCCTTACGCAATTCGTGGGGAGGCAAAAAAATGAGATTTTGCAAAGATTTTTTTCACGAGTCAGCTGATACCTTACCTTATGACATTACTTTTGATTCGATCCCAAAACTTTCAATGCGAGGCTGTAAACTGATCCCCAACCAACAACTTTTACAACTACTACACTGCTGAAGGGAGCGGGACATTCAAGAACAATCAATTGGGTGTTACTCCACCCACACGTCCTGAAAGAGTTAAATAACTTTGTTGACAGTTACATTTTCAGACACATTTTGATATGGCCGAAAGAGGATATCATGTGTTGTCCTCCGGAAATCAGAGCCAATCAGATTACTTTCATTAAGCTTGAGTAATTTTCCATCTTCTTTGAGGCGTTGAACACGACTGCACAAGACAGGTTGAGTAAGCAGCCACAGGGGCAGAAAGAAGTCTGTTATCTTAGACTGCCTTCTGGCAATCCTTAAAGCCAGCACTGAGTGCAGGTTTCCCATCTGACTGAGGCTGTCTCTCTGGCAGAACTTCATCAATGGACTCAGTTGGAAGGTGAGACCTGCTCCTCCTCATCGTCCCAATCCTCCTCGGATCTCGTACTGTCACTCGATTCATTCCAATGGGGTAAGGACACCTTTGGACTGCGGCAGGTCAAAGGTGTCCTCACGGCAAGGCCTTGGCTGACCTGTGCAGCACCGACCGACCTCCAGACTTGACTGACTGGATAAAAGGCACCCGCGACCGAGAATTTCTTTGCGGTCTGTCCGTCACCATCGGTGGTCACCTGGATGACTCTGTAGCACAGGGCGGACCTGTAGTACCGCTTGAAGCTCTTGGTGACAGTCGAGGCCAGTCTCATACTCCTTCCACGCTTCGCCACATTTGCAGATGGAGAGCAGTTTGGGGAGACTTTCCGCAATCCGCTTCTTGGCAGCCTCTTCATCCTTGAGTTCAATTCAATCAAGTCCTTGGAGAGCTCGTCTGCATTTGCCACAATCCATTGATCAGGAATCCCTTCTTCTCCATCCTCTCAAACCACTCGTGAGGATCCTGCTCTGAGGTCCTCCATCTTGCTCGAGTTCTTCCCATCCATCTTTTTCCCCTGATTTTGGGCCTGGAGAATTGCGTGCTTCCAAGATTCCGCTGATGCAGGCAGGAGAAACTGCTTCATCATGGCAACATGGGAAAGTCCAGCCTTTTTGGACTATTCTAATCCTGACCTTCTCCTCAATGGAGGGTGTCTTGCAGGATTTCTTTTTAGGTAGGCCCGGAGACATCTTGACCGTTATCTATCGCGTCAATAAATTTGCGCAGTGTAGGCGGGATGGCTTCACTTCGCACATTGCTCTGAAAGTGTTCAGATCGAATTTTCATGTGCAACGCGTAGATGTGATCGTTGTGCATAATATTGAGTACAGAAGTTCAATGTTGAGGCTGCCCCTTTTGGTGCTACAGTGCTCAATGGGAGAGGGGCTTGAATTATGGCATTTTGAGGAAACTGCTTGGAATGATTACGGGGGCATCCTGGAATTTCGCCATTTCCCGGGGGATTCACTCCCCGGGCCCTCCAGATCTGTGTGCCATCCCCCCCCCTCCAAAACCCCGTGTCCGGGTTGCGGAGCACGGTGAAGCTACCACAAGGGCGACGCTTTGACATGCAGACAAACGCGGCGACGTCGACAACATGAACGACGATCTAAACGAATCTCGAGCAACGTTCGCCGCCGTCAATGACGATCTGATCGAGTCTTCTCCTCGACGGTCGGTCCGAGACTCAAAGTATGAAAATTTCAGGTCATCTGATCCACTTCTACCTTCTGAAAAAGCCGAATTAGCAGTCTCTTTGGGATGCTCCCCTCTCCTTTTGAGCAAAATGGGCAGCCTTGACATGGAACCTCTGTTCTCAACGATCACATCTATAACTGTTCCTTCCTTCAGCTCAACATGCTTCAGTATAGCGCATGAAGTGACGTCGTGCTCAACGTAACTACAAGGACTGTTCTGCCTCAGCCAGGAATTCCTAGGTTTGCATGGCCGCAGTCTCCGGGTCACCGAAACAGTGTTCAAAGTCTGCGGCAACTTGTTCGAGGTCTTCAGCCAGTCCACGGTTTTTCGCGTCAGTCCTCCAAAACTCTAGAACGTAGAAGACCAAAGCCAGAATGTTTATGCCGATGACGGCACCGCTGGCAATTGCGGTTTGGGTCAGCACCGCCCCCGTGACCACTTCTGCTGTGTTTTCAGCGTCGATGCTCTGTGTGCCAAGCTGAACAGTCCCACTGAGGCATTCCCAGATGTCTGACAAGACTGGCTCATGCCTTCGCACCGAGTTGGGCAGAACCATTCCGAGGAAATACTTCAGGCCCTGAACACCAGACCATTGCAAGCTGAAGTTGCATGCGTGATGGCAAAAACTGCCGTAGAGTATATAGCTGTCCCAGTCATCACGGATGTACATGTATTTACGTCTTATTTCTTTGAGTCTACAAGCCATCCACGGGCTTGCTCTGGCGTCTGATCCAGGTGCTGCCGCGTAGATCCGACTTGCCAAGGTACAGTCACTGACGACTTTCGTGATCTGCCCATTGACCCTGAGTTTTCCTCCAATTCTGCAGCCAAGTCCGACAAAGCCACCAACTGCCGCAAAGAACGGGAACCAGACCTCACCAGCGGAAAAAAGACCCAGAGGGACTAATGCTGAGGCAATTCCAGATGCAGAACCTGAGACCATGAAAAAATGCCTTACATAGACACCACCACAAACACATTCACACTCCCACCCTTCATGACTCTTCTGCAGGGCACAAAGGGGTCCTCTGGTACTGAAGAACTCACTTTGTGCCTACCCCGCCCTCAATCTGGGGAGCCACTGGCTGAAGGGTGGGGCAGCTGTGAGCTCACTTGTTCACACTGTGCCACACAACAGGAATCTTAGGCTAACCCTCTTTGAAAATGAATTGTTGGCTCGGATCCTAGAGAAAACAGGCAATACCTGTTGCTGCTCCAGCAAAACTGAGTGATGCAAGAACCTTCTTTTCTCCAGCGATCTTCCGGGCACCCTCGCCCAGAGTCCTGAGTGTGCTGGTCAGGTTGTCACCACCCTGAAGAACATAATCTGCTATGACAGCAAAGACCGTGAGGGCTTCCATAACCCTATGAGACTCGTCCTTGAGGACGGATCTAAGCAGTCTCACCATCGAAGCCGCGTTGTGTGTGGGATCGTCCCAAACCCTATCCAATTGTCTCGCCATCAGGCCGACTTTTTTGTTCCTTCTTTGACCACGTGAGGTTCTCCATTGCAACGGAGCACGAGGAGTTGGCCCTTATTATAACATCCCGGTGCTCTTATCTCTAGATAAGAAAGTCCGAACATCCCGAAAATTGGTGAGGTAGCAGCAGTGAGACAGCCGACGCCGATGGACAGAGCGCGCTCCTTCCGCTGCCGCTGCTGAGTGTCTGTTGGTAGCCGATTGACCACGACCGTGCTCTGGTGCACGAACGAGGTGTTCTGGGCCTGTTGCATGTCCAGGGACAGGTTGGAGGACGCCGGCTTTGGCATGTGGCACTGGTGGGTGAGTGCGCACATCCACAGAAAGTTTCGCTCACTTTCATCATAGAAAAGTGGTCAACAACACGAAAAATTTGCCGCGACCGGCGCCGTGCTCTGGTCAACTCATGTTAGTTTGCGTGCTCCAGTGTCTTAATAAACATTCAAAACTGTGATCTTGTGTAATTAAAGTTCCGTCGCAGCGTCTGAATAATCAATTCCATGTTAACATTCATGTAGGAAACATCCCCAGTCGGCGTATGACATCGATATGTACCAAGCCACCACTTACTGCAACCACTGTGCATCCAGTGTTATACAGTGGTGTTCAAAACTTTAGCATCACCTTCAGAATCAACTTCAGAATTTAGTGTACTATGGGTGAGACAAGTGCAGTCCATGCACGCACACATACTGCATTTAGCCCACTCTTCCTACCCAGCACTGTGGACAATTTTCACAGCAACAGCGTCTGTACAACATCGAGGGCAGTGTGTAAGTCTATGAGCATAAAATTTTATGCTTATAGACTTACACACTGCCCTCGATGTTGTGCAGACGCTGTTGCAGTGAAAGTTGTCAAATATCTGTCAAGTTTTCAGCTTGATTCAAAAGTTTTGATCAGGTAGCAATGATTCAGATTAACCAAAAACCCCAGCATGACCGTGAGCAAAGTCCTCCTGCACTTGTCTCACCTATAGTACACTGCATGCATGCAAGGTCATCGTCATGCTGCATTCCTAAGAAATAATATTGACATTTTTAGTGTCATTCTAAGGTTTTGAACAGCACTGTACCAGGTGTTGAATACACAGAAAAATACAGGGTGTCTGTAAAAGGTGTTTCCATTTGCTATTGCAAATTGAGACCATTT
>JAAUXU010113542.1_pt1 | contig 16655 bp, 17 predicted proteins | sample 7278151 | NCBI WGS metagenome assembly JAAUXU01 (sample SAMN14350113, study PRJNA611818) | marine sediment metagenome | isolation source: surface marine sediment (1.8m) | place: French Polynesia: Moorea | collected 2018-08 | reverse complement strand
TTACTCCTCACATTGTCGCACTTTTTCACAACACCAGAATGTTTGTCCCTATTTAGGGGGGGGGGGGAAGGGGAACTCGACATGGCCCAACGGCTGTTTCGTGACAAAGCAAGAGCACCTTGAACAGACCCACTTTCACCTTGGCGCACGTGCCTGTAGCCGTGAGTCCTCCCCAGTGAGGACGGAGGGAGCAGGAGGAAGCTGAAGAGGGGTTGGCAAACAGCACCAGATAAAGAAGGATCGATGGTCCAAGTTAGGCGGTCTCGGAGACGTAGACAATGAGGAGGAAGGAGATTTCCTCCCACACAGCACAAGGTGTAGAATCTGAAAGATGTGTTATCACTGGCCAGAGCACGCATGGATGCCTCCGGGTGGAGGGGGGACGGAGCTGGCACACCCTACAGTTATGAGTCAAGAGCTGGAACTTCTAGATGCTTTTTTGTCTCAGACACCACATCACACTTCATGACGGAGCTGTTTTCACCGCGGCACAAGCAGTCTGGCACTGAATCACCTGATAATTCCAGCTCCACTTATGACTACGGTCAGACGCTCTTGACCAGCTCAGCACAAAGTCCAACAGTGACAGATGAACTTTCTCTTCCAATAAGTCTCAACAGCCCTGAACGTGTATGAGACAGACCTGCGCACTGCGGCCGAGGCGGGATCGACAACGATCAGTCAGTGAGCAGTCGACTGGCCGTGTTTCACAATAATGGCGCGTCGAGGACAAACCGTGAGCAGTCATTGGAGAGGCCTCGTCGCAACCGCGGCCTCGTACACGGCCTGAAGTGAAGTGTCGAAGCTCTAGTCTTGTCCCGAATCAACTCTAGCTTCACCATATTGTTGCCCTCCTCCTTCTTCCCCCTTCTCCTCCTCCGTGACTGTAATCCAGGCAGTGGAGAGGCCAAACGATCGAGGAGACGTTTTTTCTCTGGCTCGTCGGGGCCACTTTTTACCGGACATCTTACCGTTATGGGAAAAGTAAGCATAACAACAGCAGCAGCCTCAGCCGCCGCAGCAACAACAGCAGCGGCAGCAACAACAGCAGCGGCAGCAGCAACAACAGCAGCAGCAGCAACAGCAACAGCAGCTCTCACTTGTCGCGTGTTTGGTACTGGGAAAAAGCGTCGGAGTTTCTTTCCGTCTGCTCCTTCCCTGGCTCCCCTCGGTTCTGGACAGTTTTGCCTTGAGAGGAGCAGTGATGCATGGCGAAATAAAATGCGGAAACTGAAGTGAGTAGAAAAGGTCTTCTGAAAAAAAAATGAAAAATTATGCGTGCGTAGCAAGACAGGGCAATTTCCTACCATGAAATGTGGAGAATTCAGGGGGAAAAAGCGTCATTTCTCAGATTTGGCCGCTTAAGGCGTGGTATCGCAAGGCCCATTTTGGCACTTTGGGGGACATTTGGGGGGGGCGTCGAATTTATGGGCGTAGTGCAAATAGTGTTGAGGGTCGTAACACTGCGTAATACCTTTTAAGGAGAGCAGAGCTAAGAAGAATTCATTTAATTCGTGCGCACTGACTCGGTTCGTTGAGAAGCTGTGTAAAGTGTAACAAGGCAAGTTTTTTCTACCTCATGACCTTTTTTTTCTTTCAAGGCCGTTGTTGTTCGTGCCTCACTTCCTCATTGGCCTAAAAGGCTAAATTTTCCACATTACCATAAAATGACCGTGGCAGCAGCAACGAAAGTTGTGCCACATATTTCACTTTTACGGCGAGGGCTTATGCAAACAAGTGGAAAGATGCTTTTTGCTATGATTTCTCCTGTGAGAGCAGTTCTGGACTATCCACAGAAGTTTCTACATGGTGGTGGAAGCCCCAGGAAAGAATTATCTGTGCGTAGACAGCTACTATGAGGGCTGGAGAGAACTGGGCTTCCCTTACCCTTCCAGGGATTTATCCCACATGAGCCCTTCCAATTTGCTACGTACCAGCGATAAAAGAATGCAACGGTGTCTACGGATGAGAGGGATGGAACAAGGCTGCGGCGGCCTTGAAAGAGCGACGCAGCCCTGCACGGTACCGTGCGAGCCCCAAAAAAGTGGATAAACAATGGCAGGTGACAGGGCAACACCCTCTCCTTTCCCCTCCCCCCCCCAAAAAAAGAAAACTTTTGTGCCCAATTCTTCCCTTCTCTATCATGTGGTACTTTTGATCTACGTTTCTTTCTTTTTCTCGTACGAAGATGGAAGACATGCATCAGTTGGTGCACTCGTTCACACATCAATGCCCACTCCTTTGCGTGTGAATGGTGTAAGAAGATCGTTGCCACCAGTCATTAGCCACTAAGGCCTAGGTAGAGGCCTGCGCAATGTTAGGGGCGCTTTATGCTCTCCACATTGATTTGTAGCAGGACATTTCGAAGGAGATGGGAGGAAAAGAGGAGGCTCTTGAATGGAATATGGAAGTTCTTTCACGTAAGCCACTGACGACGTCCCTGGTCTCTTTGCAAGGCCGGAACCAGCCTTGAACTTGTAACGTTGTCGCCACTCTTGTCAGGGGAGAAAAAAGAGGGGTCGTCGCACGCGCAGCAGCTTCCCTTATCAAATATTAACTGGATGGGGAGACCGGTAACCACTGAGGCGAGTGGAGAGGCCGATGTCAAAGTTCTTCACTTTATGCCCATTGACGATGTTGGTGCAGAACGCGTTTTGCTTGATTTGACTTGACGATAAGTAGAAGTGCTGCCTTGGTCAATCAGCAACGTGCTGTGCAGCGTCGGTGTCAAAGATGTGCTTTCTTCTTCAAATATGGCATTTGCTGAATAAAGTGGCCGATGGAAAAAGATGTCAGAAGGAAGGCTAACTGCGTATTAACGACGCAGACTATGGTACTATATGTACCCTTCTTGGACTTGACAGCATGAGGTCATTTTATATCCTTAGGGGATAACCCAAGCGATATAAAATGACCCGAGTGCTGTCAAGTCCAAGAAGGGTGCATACATGAGTAAACACCATGCCAGGTTAATTTGTAATTTAATGCGCGATTTTTGGAACACTGGTATTTCTCATTTCATGCAAAAGTTTGAGTTGAGAGTTCCGACGTCCGAGGCTTCAAGGAAAGACCTCTGAAAAAGGACCAGGTCTCTTAGAGCGGCAACCAGGACGTCGCATTGTAGATTGTCATCAGTCTCAGGTAGATGAAAAGGAGGTCATCACTCGACTTGGGGCAGTCCGTTGACGGTCGTTCACGTCCCACCTTGGAGACAAGCACGGGGATTGGAGAAGGAGCTGCAGTCGGGGGCCTCAAGATCTCTGCTTCCCGCATCACATGGAGGAAGAAGCTCATGAACTTTTGGAAGGAAACCTGAGGAGCGTGGGCAGAAGGAAGAAGAAGGAAGGAAGGAAGCATGACAAAGGCGGTATTTTGGAGTCGATCCGTACTCAAAGGACACCTTTCATTCAGAGATCCTTGCAAGATGAACGAAATAGCACACGTATCCTCGTCCCCTTGAGGCGCTCGAGGTGAAGGAAGCAGGAGAGTGATCTGCAAGCAGCAAACTCTGCCATAGATTACGTGGTCCAAAGTCTGGAAGCTCAGTTGAACAGATCCTTCTGGCGGCATTGGAGGAGAGAGTCCCGAAGAATAGAAATGCAGACAATGATCTCCTTGATCAGCCTCTGACAAGATGCCCTCGGCTGTTCAGACGTCAATGAGGAGTCAAAAGTCACCCCAGCAGTGGCAGCCACAAGCCTATATGGGAAGGAGGAGAATGACGGTGAAGCGATAGTGGACTCAGAAGACCAGGAGGAGGCTGACGAAAAGGAAAAGCCGGAAAGTTGACCTGCCAGCATTTGTCTCCGAGCAAAAAGAAGAGTGTGACTGACAACGGCAGCTTCGAAGGCCTCCGCATCCACTAAAGATGTGCTCGCAGCAATTAAAAGAGACGTGAAGGCCAACACGAACAAGCTGACAGCTTGAAAAAGATTCCGAGAGCAGAACCGTCACTGAGGCCAAGCTCAATTGATGTGGAGCGCTCTTTTCCTGCAACAAGTCTTCTGGCGTCTGCCCCCGCCGCCGCCAAGATTAATGGTGAGACTCTTGACATGGTGTTTTTTTCTGAGAGACCTCCTGAAGAGAGGCAATAGAGGTATCAGGTACCATCGTACTCCACTTGGCGCAATTTGAGACGTATCGGAAAGTGTCGATAGATTCGTGTGTAGAAAATCGAGTAATTGAAATCGTCTTTTTCCACCGATGCCAACATTAAGCTCAACCATCAGTTCAAGAGCAGCTAATGAGACTCCTCACGAGTTCATTTTCCGTTCAAGTTTGGTTTCAAGTCCGTTTCAAGTCCGCTCTTTTGGGGACGAATAATCTGGTGATTGAACAGCCAACCTTGTCTCGCAGAGACAGATCCGCACCCCCTGGGTGAGTGCTAATCTCTGCAACCCCAATCCTTGTCCCAAAGTCATCTTCATCCGCTATAGGAGAAACCATTGCGCAAGCAAGAGATTCATCAACTTTGCACTACTTTCTTATGGTGGCACAGGACTGTCTTGGTACCTCCAGACACACACTAGCCCCTGTGGGGTCGGGTCGGGGCTTCGTCGGGGCTTCGTCGGGGCTTCGTCGGGGCCCATTCTTCTTTTGGAAGAGGGTTTAGTCTCCCCCCAAGTAGCGTGCTTTTCCTCAGCTTTTTGGCGTCAGCCATCTCAAAATTGCATCGAAATGACAGAAATATTATAAACGTTGAGTTGTTTTCTTGCTCTACTTCGAACATGACAGCGTTATTTACTTATTTATTTTTCTGAAATTTTCAGGCCACCCTCAGGGCAATGGTTTGTTCCCATCGTTCAACTACAACCAGCGCAACTTCTGGCTCGAGTATTCCACTCCTCCGTCGACCGTGTTCCCGGACTATGTGGAGGACGACTGGACGTCGACAACTCCGGAGCCGAAGCCCTCCTTCATGGGTCGGAACCACTCGGTGGCGATGGTGCCCATGGGAGGAACTGCCGTCCTGGACTGCAGAATCGACCATCTCATGGACTATCAGGTGAGTCGACGATGACTTTGTCTGGATGAGTCACAGCGGTGACACAGGATCTTGGCGTGGGCGCACCCTGAGGGAGACGTTGCAGTCCATTGACCACGGGTCTTCTCTCGTTCATTGAGATTCCGAACCCCCGACGAGTTTCCAATGTGAAAAATAATTAATTACCTCATTGTTCCCTCGCTCATTTGGAGCGACTCATTCGTCCGTCCCACTTGAGAGTCGCGTTCAAGAGCTTCTGGAGTCGATTTTTCTTCATGCTCCAAACTGCCATTTCTATTTTCTCCCATCTTTCTGTCTATGCGTGCGCGTACGTGAGTGCGGTGGGGGGAGAATTTGCATAGGCAGACTATTAGATCGAAATTAAGATTTATTCTCTCTCCGTTCTCTTATCCACGCATTTCCCCATAAGTTCGGCCCCCGAGAAAAAATCCCCCCCCTTTGTGAACTTTTTATTGCTCGCCTTCATGGCGGGAAAGAAGGAAATAAAGTGGGCGTTCTGAGAGTCACAAACAAACTAAAAATTACGGCCGCCGCCCCAGCTGGCGCTGCCTTGGGCGCCGCCTCTGCGGTCTCCCTGGAGGCCGCACTGAGGGCCGCGCTGGGGGCCGCGCTGGGGGCCGCGCTGGGGGCCGCACTGGGGGCCGCACTCGCCGACGACTTGCGCCGGACGCAGAAGAGCGCGAGATTGGAGACCTGATCTTTTGAGATTCTCGTCGACCATTACACTGGAAGAGAAAAAAAATCTGGCACGTTGTGACATCCTCATAATGGCACGCAAATGGGTAGCCCGCCCAGCTGCTCTCGCGGAGCTTTGGGCGGAACAGATTACACAATGCTTCCAGCGTGTGCTAAGTGGTTTTTCCGGCCAAAGTGGCCTCAAAAAGCCTCTGCAATCTCGCATCTCTCTCTTTTCCGGATACTCTATAGGTATACAGTAGACACAAAAAATTGTACTTACAGTATGTACTATGTACGAATATGGCGTATGTACACGAGTACAAGCGGTACATATGTACGTTTATCGATGGTATACGTACATAAAACGTGTATATATGTACTGTATATATCTATGGGAATGGAAGGAATCCCAGACTCTTTTTATCAGATTGGCGGCGTCTTTCGCGACGACGACGGTGACCAGATATTTTTTGCCATCCTCTTTTGCAAAAAAGCTCAGTCAGCAAAAGTGGCAGAAAATGAGATCTCCCTCTAGTGCATGTTCTGCTTGCGTATGAACGTGTGTGTGTGTGTGTGTGTGTGTGTGTAGGGGGGGACACACACGGAGGGAGCGGCCGGACAGACTTCTGGTACGTTTACGTAGGTACCCACTTCTTGCGTTACACCGCCGAGCTCTATCAAACAGGTTCTTCTTATCCTCTCGTAACTTTCTTCGGGTTGCTCAAGAAAATGAGCATACGGAAGTTCTTTTTGGAGGGATTTGGGTCCCGTGATGCGCATATTGTAATTCAATGCACCTGCACCCGCGTGTACCTAACGCGAACGTGTGTAAGCCAAAGGAAAAATGGAGGGGAGAAAGAAACAAGAAAGGGAAAGATGTTAACTTTCCGCTGGAGGCAACACTTCTAAGTAGCCCAGTACAGCAGTGCAGCACAGAGTGTTGCCATAAAGTGAGCGCAGTCGAATTTGTCGCTAGCTCCCTACATCTTGTCCCCTGAGAGTAGGTGCTTGCCATATCTTCTTAGGCTCTATTGTTGCAAGAAGTCGCCCAACATTGCCGGGAAGCTCTTGCTTGGCTCAACGCTGCAGCTCTTTGGTATAGAAATTGCATTTTCTGTGTACAACTCAATCTCGGCAGAATTTCTCTTTTTGGGGTGGGCTTTTCACGGTCAGGAAGACCCGGACTCTTTCTCTGCCTCCCCTGCTGTCATTGTTCAATCGTCCGAGCATGAAGAAGCCGCCGCCATTTCGGGGAAGAGGGAAAATCCAATGCAAACAAGATAAGTTTGCATGCGGATGGGAAGGGAGAACTTTTCACATCCTCTCCAAAGACCCACTTTCGTGAGCTCTCTTCGCATGTTTGTCCGGCGTTTGTCACTCATGCACCTTTTCCCGCAGGCGCGAATCGACATCATTGTCGACTTGTGGCTTCCATTGCGTCTGCGGGGTCCCGCAGCAGCCTGACAAACAATTAATGCAGCCCAAGAGTCTCGTCCCAGCGTGCCTCGACCCAAAAAAGCCCAACTTTTGGGCAATCGTTCAGTGCAGAGAAACGAGCAGTGGCTCGTGGATTCGTCTGTCTGTCGTGCACAGGAGAAGGCAAAAGAGATATGTTCTCCACTTGCTTTGGCAGCGCAGAGGAGAGGGAAAGTTGCCGTCAAAGGGTGCACACGTGGAGGCCTAACTTTTAATGCCATAGGTAGTGGTAAAGTTATGTCTCTTCCTCTCGTGCGCGCCCAGCGCGTGCGCATGGATTAAGGACAAACTTTTTTGGGTCCTTAGACCAATTCCATGTTGATTGTTGCTCCTGTCAGGGCTACAGGCCCTAAGGCCTACAAGCCTTTGATGTTGCTTCCCTCTGCCTTACTTAACAGTCTGCTCTTATTATCACCAGACGCCAAGACTTGTTTGTTATTGCCCCGGGACAAAAAACCCTCCATTGTGTTACTGAATTAGGAACAGTCATCAGATTAATTGTCCTGGATTGTGAGATAATACGTACCATTACGGGTTTTTTTTTGTCCGAGGATAGGGTGGCACATCCACCAGGGCTTGAGGCTAGGCGCAGGAAGTTCGCATGCAATGGACTCGAGCTTTATGCGGTAGTATTCCAAATTCAAGAAAAAGGACTTTTCGTAGCAATTCACTTCAAGTGGTCCAAAATGTGCCGAACACACTTAAAGCCTTATGTACTGGAAAAATGTTCAGCAGGTATGGCTTAAGAACAGTGTATCCTCCCCTATGGTCTCACCCTCGGGACACCACAAACTGAGAAATGGCACTCTAGGCGGAGTGACCCTGTATACGTACAAAGAAAAATTAGAAAGGCGCGTGTTCACTTGGGGGTGTCTTTTACCGTTCTTCAAAGCATATATCAAGTCTCCCAAAGTAGTTTCGACCTCTTATCAAAAGGACTTCACTAACCGAAAGCCAAAACATGAGTCTGCAAGCACGTGGTAAGTGTGGCGAAAGCTGCATGCATTTTGCATTGATCCTGAGAAAACGTGAGAAGTGGTACAATGTCTGATGACAGAATAAGCAGAGTTCACTGTAACAAGAATGCAACTGTAGGCTTCCCGGGACACTGTTGGAGGAGATAGTGCCCTATGCTCTCATATAGAAGCAGATGAGCACATCAGCGTTTGGGAGCAAAGTGAAGTGGTTTTGACTGTGCGCGCCCGAGGACTAGCCACAAGCCCTGGTGGATGTGCTACCCAGTCAAAGGGTGTACCCCGAACAAAAAAACGTACCATATGACGCTTACAAGGAAAGTGAATTCTCGATATGACCATATTTCTGTCTGGGCTGTGAATAAGCTCTTCACTTGCTGCAGACCAAATTGATGTTTATGTATGACTCTTTGCACCTTATGAGCATAGCCATTAACAATGCTCGATATAACAATTTCGCTACCGGGTGTGCCATAAGTTGCCATGCACATTTTTTCCCGTCCAGAAAATGCTAGCGGCCCAGGTTCTGGTTAGAGTTACTCCGGGGCTTAAAACACGTCAAGTGGTCCTTAAGTAGTTTTCTAATTCGATATCAAATTTGAGCTCTCTATGATGAACGAGGCCGTGTCTTTGACCTCTGTACAGGTGGCTGTGCTCTTGCTGGTCAATCTGGTTGCTTGCCAATCTTCAGAATGTCATTCAATGGTGCTACTCATCAAGCAGCGGAAAAAATATGCTGACTGCTTTGTAAGGAGTGTGCAGAGGATCGAAGTCAATTATGCGTTTGTTTTTTGAGGTAAAAATGAGCTTTTTTTGGTGTTGATTCTGATAAATCTTAATCTCACTTTAGCGACAAAAAAATTGCACCAGAAACTTCAACACACCACATAAGCTTTGAAGATGCTTGTGACTACTTTTTGCCAGAACTCAGACACTTGCATCTCAATCTTTCAGCATTGTTATATCGAGAATCCACTGGCTGGGTCAATATTTTTCTACATCTCCTTCACTCCCTCCCGCAACTTATCTCCATGAGCACGACATCTTATTCGCTATACTGGAACGTTTCGATGCGGAATTTTGATGTGGAACACACAGATGAGATACTTGGACGCAATGTTAAGTTCAGAGGTTCAATGTCAAGGCTTCCCATTTCGGTGGCATGGTGCTCAAAAGAAAGCCAACCGGAGGTAGAGGCACAGCGAAGAGGCTTGAAATTTGACTTCTGGAAGGGGTAAAAGTCGAAAAAATTTCTGAAATTTTCAAGGGAGGGGGGGTGGGGTGAGGATATGGTCATTGTTTGGATTCTGCCTGTTCTTGCTTTATCATCTGCAAGAGCTTTTCTTTGGCACCTCAGGAATGGAGAACGTTCAAACTGCCATGAGAGATCGGGGGGTTCGTGTGTATTGATCGAAAACCATTAGATGAATTCTTCATTTCTTGACAATCGATACCAAGTCTGAGATGCACTCAGTCAAATTCAAAATGTTTTGTCTTTTGATCCAGGCTAAAAGGTATGCTGTCCATTTAACGATGCCGCTATTTACAGAGTTCACCTGTAGACTGAAATCTTGTCTAATACCCCATGTTGAGGGAGAGAATTGTAGGGGCACAGCATTTATCAATACAGTGGTGGGCACCAAAAGTGTTGCAAAGTTCACCACGATCTACTTAGGGCTGAACCTCAATAAGTACAGCACCTAGAGCAACGGGATATTCACAAGGATTTATTGGACCCCTCAGCTGCTTAATTCTTGAAATGTTCCCCTCCGGTGGCCAACATGACCTCAATCCTAGACCGGAAGGCCTTGCACGATTTGCGGACATGGTTGTCAGACATTGCTGCCCACCCCCGCTCCTCTGAGGCCTTCAGCATGTCATTGTTGGGGTGTTGTCTTGCACATGGCCTCCTCTCTACTTTGCCCTAATGGGCATAGTAGAGCAGAGAGCAATCTGGGCTTGAAGGTCTCCACATCGACCAGGGCTAGAACTTCTCCATATTCTTCTTGCACCACTTCTGCACCTTCTTGCTCTTGTGACTTGCCAAGCATAGCTGCCATTGGGGAAGGTCTGCTCAGTCCATGGCTTCACAACATTCTGGAGCACCTTCAGGTAGGCCTTGGTGTTGATTCTTGCCCCCTTCTCAAACCAGTGCAACAGCATTGTCTCACCGTTGCTTGCGGCGGCCCTGAGCATCATCATGGGCTGTGGATGCTTTGCCAGTAAATTGGCGACACCTCCTCCACTCTGTCGGCCAGGTACCAGTCATTCTGGGCATTCCTGGCTTGCTCCACTGCTGCTACTAATCAGAGAAGATCCGAATCATTGACCCATTGTGCTTTATCCATGAGAGGAGCTTTGTTCCTTTGGCGACCCTGGTGGCCCTTGTCCTCTCCGAGAGGAGCTGTCTCTTACTCCCAACATAGGACTTCTTGCTGAGGAAGGAAATAGCCCTCCCAATGCTCCTCTTTGAGATGCCAGAGGCCTTGCCCAGGTTCCCCATGCTGATTGTTGTGTCGGCATCGATCTTCATCTTCAGGTCATCAGTGATCTTTTTGTTGTGTCCTCTGCTGCCCTTTTCCCTGTTGAAGTCCTTCCTGTCCTTCCTGAGCATCTTCACCTTGCCCACCAGCTTGCGGGAGCAGCAGATCTCATTTGTTGACAATTGGGTGTCGATCAAAACAGAGATCCTCTGTCTCTTTGGCTCTGGTGTCACCATTGTTGTTTAAACAAAACTGGTTCATATTTGTCTGCTCTTTCCAATGCCGTATAAAGCAGCTCAATTCGACAAATGGTTCCCATCCTCGTCACGTGATTAATGCCACGCCGTTCGGCAGGCCAGACGCCCCTCTAGTCTTACTAACAGTTCACTGGGCAAGATCGGCTTCGCGTCGAGGGCAACATCAGCTTCGAGGGCGACTTCAAGTCAAGGCAAGACCAGCTTCGAGGGCGAGATCAGCTTCGAGTCGAGGCAAGACCAGCTTCGTGTTGAGCACGAAGCGTGTGCTGAGCGTGAAGCACGGGTTGAGCTATGGTCGAGTCTGCTGGTGGGCGGGATTGCGGCGAGTCTTTTAATAACCCGAGCAATGCCGGGCACCTCTGCTAGTGTATCATAAAGTACAGTACAGCTGACTTCAGGTGAGATACTCATACTTTGCGTGGGGCCAAATGTTTTTGGCACGGATGAATAATTTTTGTAGCGGCTGTTGAGCAATAACAAGACAATGAGCAAGAGAATGGAAGAGCTACTACAACTGCAATGGAGTTAAAAAAAGTCAATCTCGTGAAACACGATATTGCACCCAGTTGTCACCTCAAAAGTCATAAGTTCCACAGTACAATTGTCGAGTTTAAAACCGCACTGCCATACTCATTGCCCATAGTTTTTTTTCTTTTTTTTTGGGGGGGGGGGGCAATGCACAATATAAGTGTCACAAAATTGGGATTGAATAGAAAATGTAGATAATTGCAAGTTATTCCTCCTCCCCATTTCCCTCCCTCTTTCCTCTTTCTCCAGAAGTTGCACCTATCCAAAAGTCAGTTGCAATCCTTGTCAGTGCAGACACTTTCTGAGCTATCGAAGCTATTAGTTAATTGCTGCCACGATCTCTCGTGAGCAATTATAACTGATGACAGCGCGAGCAACAAATTGTTGCTGCTTCCCCCTCCCCAGCAATCCTCTTGTTCCTGTCAGCACGCGAAACCAAAACTTTTGTTTATTTGTCCACGGGCAAAACAGGGTCCGTATAACATAAGATTGTACAGAAAGTACAGATTGTTCAGCATGCGAGATGAGTGGCATCGTAAATTTAACTATGGCCAGCTAAACCAAGGATTCTCAGGTGCACTTGGAATAATAGAAAGAGACCTGCTGATCCCGTTGTACACAGGAACAGCAATTGCAATGAACAATGACAAAGGTTACACCTGTGGAAAAGCCTGCGGAAAAACCTGTCGAACCTGTCAAAAAGCCCTCGATTGCTTTTTTCTCTCCTATTTCTTCTCCTATGACATAAGTGCATGTATGCATACTAGAGCTATTTCTGGCCCGAATTGGTGTATCGGGTTTGAATCAATCTTAGCTCAACTTTTCCAGGGAGCTCTTGAGTGCTTGGTAATATGTTCTAGTACACGGCAGAATGAGGCAGTATCATCAAAGGCATACTGGGTGCTGGACCGAAGATTAAGATGATTCAATTTTCAATTTACTCCTCTCCTAATTGTCCGATTTGCCAGCTTTCAACTTTTCTGGTAGCTGTGATTGTCCTCTTCAACTTTTGCCGTAAACATTGTCGTGTAAGTCTAACCATGTCATCACAAAGTGACAAAAGATGATGCACCTCCCACTTGCTTGATGCCCAGGTGGACAAGAAGAAAATTGCCGAGATTGTTGGAGTCACTGAGCAAACAGTCAACAATGTTCAGAAGGCCAAGAACAGTATCAAGGACATCTCTAAGCACAAGGGCAGTGGCGGACGCACAAACAGAGGATTGAGGCCTTTCTCACAGCTCCATAGGCTAAAATCAAGAAAACCGCACCACATCAATGCCGTGTCTGGCCACTCAGCTCAACATTAAAGATTTTTCCTGACAAAACGATCTTTGATGTTGACCAAGTCTTCAACATTGGTATCACAGGTTTCTGGCAAAAGACGGAAGAGACGTCATGTTTGGTCTACAGGATGTAGGATGCTTGCTGGGGATGTTTGGTCTACAGCAGCAAACACCCCCAGCCAGTCATGGTCCTCAGAGTCTTCAGGTCTGATGGCCAGAAGATGCCCCCTTCCTTACTTCTTTCCACAAGGTGAGAAGGTGGGAGCTAAGGTGTACTACAAAGTGCTGTGATATCTTGTGCTGCCCTGGCTTAAAGCCTCCTATCCCAACAACAAATATGCATGGATCCAGGATAAGGCACCAGCTCCAGAAAAGTACAAGAGTTCTGCGAGGATTTCTGCATGCCAGCATCAATGTGGCCACTGTCCTCGCCCAACCTCAACATCTTAGACTTTCACTGGTGGGACGCCATCAAAGGCACAACCAATGCTAACCTTCACTGCAATCTCTAGAGCTTCAAATGCTCCATTGCCAAGATCTGGGATGAGATGCTGGAGGAGGATGTCAGACAAGCATGGCGTTGCTTCAGGCGTCTCATTGAGGCTGTGATGGAACCTGATGAAGGCCACTTTGAGTAAAAGTTGGCACCTCAATGATCTAATGCTTCTGCTACGTCATCATCCAAAAATGTACCATAAAAATAGAGAAAATGGATTTTTTTTGGCAACAACACCATAAACATTAACAATTTTGCTCCCGCACTCTGTAGGAGATCATTAAAGTCACAGATGCCTGCACACAAACATGCTTAAAAGATTATTCATATTAAATATACACTGCACGAAGAAAAGATCAGGACATGGGGATTAATTTTTGTTCCAAAACTACAATTGCAAAGCTGTTGGTTTAATCAAAAGCTTATCTTTGCTGCTTTGCTCTCAAGCAAAAACTGCCCAATTTGGACTCTGGCCCATGGTACAACCAGAACCTCAAGTTTTGCCTTTTGGCAGCTACAAAAAAATGATAGGGACACCAAAAATTCTCAACCTTGGAGCTGGTATTTTGGACTCAAATGTAGAGCAAGTCTAGGTCTGATTTGTTTGCTTACACCTAAAATTTGACTAATTACAATCATTGTAATTTACCCTAACACAAATGAGAAGTATTGTCATTTGCATCACAATATAGTTATTGTATTACAATCTGTGTTACAATATCATTATTATATCGTAATTTGTGTTACAATATCGCTATTGTATCGTAATTTGATGTACAATATTGCTATTGTATCATCATTTGTGCTACAATATCATTATTGTATCCTAATCTGTGTTACAATATTGTTATTGTACCGTAATTTGTATTGCTCGGTGACTGTATTGCAGTTTGTATTGCGACATTGTTACTGTATTATAATTTGTACTGCAATGCAGATATTTTTGCACTGTAACTTGTGATGAGCAATAAGTATTTTGTTTGCTTGCGAGGGGTTTGCACAAGTCATGAACATTCATGGCAGCGAGATGGGAGCAATTGTTCAGAATTTTTTCCCTTTCCCCTAGGAGGCGTCAATCTGTGAGCTAAACTCAACAAACATTTGGTCTGCCCTCCATCCCATGGCCCTATCAACGCGACTCGTGTGAATGAACCTGATGAGGTCTCATAGGTTACACTGGAGTGACAGGAAAGAATCCACTCATCCAGTCGCTCTCTTGCCAGAGCTGGGCACTCACAAATGAGATGAATGAACTCCTCATGTTCGTCTCCACAGAATCTGCAGAGTACCTGGGTATTCCGTCCAGTATTTGGTTTGTCTACACATTGATGAGTTATCCCAATACTTTTTCCATTGTTTGTAAAAGAATGCCTTAACGGCTCCCTTACACGCTGTTTTGGGGACCGGGGTGGGGTGACCATTGCCATTGCCCCCTGTTTTGCATGGGCATCACTCTCCTCATTTAGTTGGTGGCCCACACGGGCCTTGATCCAGTTGAGGGTCACAATATTGCATTGAACAAGCCTGTGAGGTGCTGCAGTGCATTCTTTGACTAATTTGGCGTTATATTTCTTGCTTTTTTGCTTTGCTAGGAGTGCCCCCTGCCATCAACAGAGAACCTTATCCTCTAGCACCAGCCTTTTTGCTGCTGTGGTCATTGAACATATTTCAGCCTGAAAGGCAGAGGAGAACTGTTCCCTAAGGGGGCCATGCCACTTAATTTTTATGTTTTTTGTTATGATACAGCAGCCGCCACCAATCTGGCTGTTATCTATGTAACATTTGATAAAATTGCTTTCAATGAGACTTCCCTTTGTGAACTATCTCGGTTTATAGTGTCGTATGTATCCCCATTGCCTGCCCCTGAGTTGGTTCCTCTCTACTGAGAGGAGCCCCACTCCTCTGAAACTTGCCGACCCCAGTGGAGGCCCACTGACTACAAGTTGTACGCACAGATCCAGGGGCATTAGGTTCAGCATGACCTCCGTACTCATTGTGACAGTGGTTCTTCTCAGATGAGGCATGCACATCATTGCTTGGCATTGTACTTCGTCTAGCATCTTCCTATGTTCTGCCGCCCCCTTGGCCCAGACAAGTGCTCCAAGAGTGATTTTTGAGCGTGTAATCCCAGTGTATTTTCATTTTACTAACGCAAGTGGGGGTTGGACAATTGTGTTCCTGAATTGGAAGAGTAGGCTCTCATAGCCCTATTGGCTTTTTCTTTGATGTGTCGGGAAAAGAGCAGTTTCTTGTCCAGCAATATTCGCAAGTATTTAACCTTCAACTTTCTTAGTATTCCATTTCAAGGCTGTTCATTTTGATCGCTGGGGTCCTTTTTCTGTCTAGTCTTATTCAAGTGAAGATAATTGCGACCTGATTTCAAGCTTTAGCGGCTTTCATAGTTGTCGCTTTTGTGCAGCTGCCTTTCACGGCTGATTTTCGCGGCCGGTTTCCATCGGAACCATCTCTTGCGCCGCCAATTTCCAGCTTTACTCGTAGTAAGGTTGGGTCACAGTGCTTTATATTTTTGCCATTCGTTCTACCCAACAAAGTGGGAAGCGCCAAAGCGATAGTTAGCGTCTATAGAGCGAGATTAGACTATCGCTTCGTGTGTGTGTCTGTCTGTGTCACACACCAAGTGCTTTGCGCTCACCACGCACTTGTTAATAAAAGGTCATTATTTTTCTCGCCATCGTTGAATCATTTTCTCGCCTTGTTGAATAATTAAGATAACTCCTCGGGAAGATCATTGTGGCCCCAGAATCACGATCTGAAGTGGTGTCGGAAATGAGTCATATTGTCGTTAGCAATTCTTTTGTACTATTTCTTCTTGCTTTATCCCCAAATGCAATAAATAAGGGAATTTTCTCCACCATCTATCTATACATTGCTCATATTTTAGACGAAATAAAACAAAACTTAAGAACGTCACCTGATCACAGGGCAACGGTCCCATTCTTGACACAAATTATAAAAGGAAACACCGATGACTTCAGTTTGTTGATGTTTTTTTGTTTTTAAGGTTTCCTGGTTTCGCCGCGAATCGTCAGAACTGCACGTGTTGACAGTTGGCAGAGAAACTTTCAGCGGGGACTTGCGATTCTCAGTGAGCCTTCAGAGGCAGAGGAGGAGGAAGTTGAACAGCAACTGGAGCCTTCGGATCACACCCACCGTGCAGGCCGACGACGGCACCTACGTGTGTCAAGTGTCTACACATCCGCCCATTCTGCTCGTGGCACATCTCAGAGTCATAGGTGAGCTTGCGCTTGGGGAGCTACGTGTGGGGTCAATGGCCCAATGTTTTGTGACCTCCTTAAGTTCCACTCGTTTTGATACTTATTCTTGCACCTTCGACTCATCCTCATATTGACTTCATGGCTGCAATAAATACAGATAGTGATAGGGGACATCTCCAGTCTATCCTTGTAAGGACAAGTTGGCAGCTGCTGAAACAAAGCACACAGAGTTCAAG
>JAAUXU010084391.1_pt1 | contig 16661 bp, 22 predicted proteins | sample 7278151 | NCBI WGS metagenome assembly JAAUXU01 (sample SAMN14350113, study PRJNA611818) | marine sediment metagenome | isolation source: surface marine sediment (1.8m) | place: French Polynesia: Moorea | collected 2018-08 | reverse complement strand
TGCTCAATGTGAAGCTGATGGGGTCCGCGAACTTGGCCCATTTTGGCCTTTCCACGCGATCGCTAAAAGAGGCCCATTTTGGCCTTTCCGGGCGATTTTGGCCTTTCGGGGCGTCTCCCTCGCCAAAAAAGGCCCATTTTGGACTTTCCGGGCGATCGCCAAAAAAGGCCCATTTTGGCCTTTCCGGGCGATCGCCAAAAAAGGCCAATTTTGGCCTTTCTCGGCGATTGCCTCGCCAATAGTGACTCATTTTGGCCTTTCCGGGCGATCGCCATAAAAGGCCCATTTTGGCCTTTCCGCTCGATTGCCTCGCCAAAAGTGGCCGATTTTGGCCTTTCCGGGCGATTGCCTCGCCAAAAGTGGCCGATTTTGGCCTTTCCGTGCGATTGCCTCGCCAAAAAAGGCCCATTTTGGCCTTTCCGGGCGATTGCCTCGCCAAAAAAGGCCCATTTTGGCCTTTCCGGGCGATTTTGGCCTTTCCGGGCGTCTCCCTTGCCATGAGAGGCCCATTTTGGCATTCCGGGTCGGGCCTCTGGCGAAAAGGGACCCATTTTGGCGTTCCGGGCGAGGGTATTTTGGATTTGTTTCATATTTCCTTGCTTTATTTATAACATTAATTTGCTATAAGTAATTTATTATTCAGCGAGCACAGCGAGCTTCGCTTCATGTCAAGTTTAAGACTAAATTATGTCTTGCTGCACTCGGTGCTGCGCGTATTTCCATATATATCTACTGGATTTATATGGAAGTATGTGTGCTTGTACGCGGCAGCCAGAGGCTGCTCTAAATTACAAATTGAACTGGAACTTTAGGCTGCTGCTTCTCCGATAAATTCAACATAAAGCCATAAACAACATTAGTGTTTCTACTTGGAGTAAAATTAAGTTTCATATTGGGTTCATTGTCTTTGTTAACTTCAAAGGCCTTTGGAAAAGCTCCCCAGGCTGTAATTAGGATTCTTGTTTCTAAATGTATCGTATACTTTAGAGGTTTTGTTGCAAGATTTCAAAATTATCCAAATGACCATTTAATTTTGTTTCCGTTTGTTGTGTTTGTTGCAAATTAGTTGTAATTGTACGTATTAATGCGAGCAACGTGAGCTAGTGCAGCAATCCTCGCAGCTTCATTCTTAATGTTTATATCATTGATTGATTCCTGTGCTTGTAGAGCACTTGCATGGGCCCCAAGTGCCTCTTCTTGGACCTTTTTCAGAATTAATTCTAATGATGCAATGTGTTCATTGTTGAATTGTGTCAGAATCGCTATTCTCTAACTACTGGCTTGACGTCGTCAAGTCCAAGAAGGTATTGAATAGGCCTGAAGTTACAGGCCCAGACACTGCACACGCGCGGGCTTCACGAGCGCAGGAAAAGAAACGAAATCTCACATCCTTAGGTTTATTCATAAGTACGAAATGATGTCCAGGATGGATAGAAAACACGTTTACAGTCGTCAGTCTGGTGTGTCGCTCTGTTGGCTACATTTCGTCATAAAATGACACATCACTAATAATAAGAAACCAATAATAATAATAATAGTAATACTTTCTTCGTCTTCATCCTCTCTCTACGCTGCATATGTACATACGCGCGCGCGCACTCAAATTCATATATTATTAACATCGCACATGTTCTCGTGTAGTAATCGGCAGTGAAGAAGTAACCAAGGAACGATGTTGGGAAAAGAATGAGTTTTTGAAGATCATTTTTTGCTAGCGGGTACATACAGACTTTGACCGCCAGGAGGTAACACTTAACACTGAAACACCGATGCTGCTGTTGCTGGTGTCCACTTTGCACCAATCGCTGAAGTAAATCATCGTGATTCAATCGTCCGTTGCTGCCGCGGCTGAGAGGAAGACATTGACTGCAGTCACTTCCTGAAGGACTTGTTAGCACTTTAGCAGTTCGTCATTGTCTACGTCGAACACGTCCGCCTTGTCCCGCGCTAGGGAAGCCAGATCCTCCAGGGCCTTGAGTTCTTCGTCCTCTTCGTCCTCGTGGTTGTGACTGTTGTTGTTGTTGATTTCCTCGCTGACGAGGTCAATGTCGCCGACGAGTGTGGAGCCCAACTTGAAGAGGATCCGCTTCCGCTGCGCCTTCTGTCAGTTCTGCTTCAACTCCTCTCTCAACGCGTCCACCGCTGAGCAGATCTTCAGGGCGGGACCGAGCTTGATCTGTAAGGACGAAAAAGGTCAGCATGATGGACAGCGTCATTCGTGGCAACGTCAGCCATCCAACTGTACCTGCATGTTGGTAGACATAAGGTGGTCTGGCTTGAGCAGCATCAGCGCCTGTCCATCGATCTCTTGCATGCTGAACTCCTCGACGTAGTCAGAGCAGCCGGGCAGGTCCTTGATGAAGTCGCACACCTGGTGGCAACACGAAATTATGCATTTGTTTTCAAAAGGAAGAAATCGCTCGAGCGTCCTCACCTGTGTTACCGTCCACTTGAGAGGGTTGTTCTTCAAGATGGAGGCTGAAATTGATTGTTGTTGTTGTTGCTGCTGCTGCTGCTGCTGCTGCTGCTGCTGCTGTCCTTGTTGCTGCGACTGCTGTTGCGGTTGCTGCGGCTGCTGTTGCGGCTGTGGCTCAGGTTTGATCGGCTCAAAGTCCAGCTTCGACTTCTTCTTGTGGGGACCGGCGACCAAGTCCGAAGAGGGTTTGTTTGCTAGAGTGAAACGAAAAGAAAACTCTCAACACGGACGGCATCGACCGAGCCGAAGCCACGTCTTCGTTCTTACCCTTGGTGCCGCTGTTGCTGTTGTTGCTGTCGCCGCCGCCGCCACCGCCCCCGTTGAGCCTCTGCTGCTCCATGTTCTGCTTGGTGGTTCCCTGCGGCCTCCCCGGGCCGCGTCGCTTGAGGTCGTTGGACGCGGCGGCCGGGGTGGCGTTGGCCGCCGATCCGGCGCCATTGACGATGGCCGGCGCCTGTTTGACGTCAGACTTTCGGCGGTTGCGGAGGATGGTGTCTGCAAGAAAGAATGGACGTCTTGGTGACGCAGGTCTGGACTATGGAAGTGTTGCTTAAGACGCGTTTACACTGGCAACAAGAAGGACCCTTTCTCTCTGTCATCTCCTCACTGCGCTAAGTGGAGAAAGCAAATAAATTCGAAGGGGCTTCTCAGACTCTCATGGGAATTGGCAGACTACGTTGGTGTTTTAGTCCTCCTCGCCTCTCGCACTTATTTGGTCTCTTCTTTGTGCAGCGAGAAGCATTTTGGTAAAGAACATCATGATCCCTGGGAAAGGTAGCAGCTGGGGGGAGGGAAGACATCTGAGAGTGAAGCACAATGGAGAGACAGACAAAAAAGGATGAGGGAAAGTTTTCAGCCTTTCTCACGTGTAACGACTGCCTTATTTTGGTTTTTAACCTCGGAAAACGCAGATCCAAACTTTGCTCTCTCAACACCCTTTTTCACATGATTGCAGATTTCTCCTCCCCCCCCCCTATGACAGGCGTAACTTTGATCAACATAAAAGCTTTCCTAGGATCTCCTCGGAGACGTCACAAAGTCTTTCTTTGTTCGCACACAGAGAGGGGGAAATACATTTATATATATATCTAACGTTATGTATGTACGAGGAGGGTGAAGAGCAGGAATGCAAAAGTGACATTATCATTGTCACCCCATTGCGCGCGCGTGTAGATCCCGACACGAGATAAATTATCCTACAAGGGGGAATCTTTTCTCCGCACTCTTGCAGCTATGAATGTAAGGGGTTTTTTTTTTCGCGCACGTTCTTCTTTTGAGTGTTTCACGCTATCCAAAGGGGGGGGGGAAAGATAAAAAGAACGACTTCTGCCTTTGGGTGGGGGTACTTGAATTTCAAAACGATGATCGTTGCAGGGCAGGATGTTTCTCAAATACAGGGTGCGTCTCGGCACTGGGTGGGGATCTGAATCTCGCTTTTAGACTCGATGTGTGGAGACTGATTCACATGTAGGGAATTCTTGTCACACGTGGCTGCCGTCTTGGATCACGCTCACCATGGAGGCGGGGCCGGAAAACCATTTCCAAACAGGGTGTCTCCAACGTAGCATTGGCCAGAGACTGCGCCAAATTGCCCTTGCATATCGGTCGACACATTGAATGGCCAGGTCTGATGTTATCAAGATCTCCTACAAGTGCTTCCCTCACCCTTGACCCTGTTCAATGTTGAACGCCATGGCCACGTTCTGCATGGAGCAGATTGTTTCTTGCCAAGAGCTACTTTGTTATGTAGTCAAATATGTGCCTTAGAGACATTCCAGGTCAGGTACAATAACATCGTCGAGTTGACGAATAGGCCAGCCCACTTCCATGAATAACACGTTGGCCGACTTCTCGACCGGTCAGAGGCCGGACACGTCGAAGAAGAACCCGTCCTGCGTGCCTCTGAAGCAGTGGGTGCACGTCAGCCAACATCTGACTGCCCCAGGGGCCGCCACTGGATCGACCAAGCAGGAGGACTTTTTTTCATTATCACCATTTTTGCCTATCTGTCCTCCCTTGTTCCATTTGGAGCCCCTGGGTAATGGACACGCCCTCGTCTCTCTACGGACTCTTCCTTTGCCCGGACAACATTAATTACGGACGAGATTTTCAGTCTGGAGAGAGAAAGATGGTGCGCAGCGATTGGAGCTTATTGACAGTGACAAAGGAGACCGCATCATTGTAGCCTCAATCTACAGAGTGTCCCAAAAGCAAGTCTCGATTCGAGACGTCGACTTTTGGTCATGGCAGAGAGACACTGGGGAAAAGTGCCCAAAAGATGAGCACGAGGGCGAGAATAACTCCGAGCTGGAGGAGACCCACTGACCGAGGCGGTTTGCTGACCAAGGCAAAGAGTTGCCAATTCATGGTTCTGGCACCGACACCATCTGTGTGATCGCCGTGCCCGGAGGGGGGGGGAGGCACTTAGAGGCCAATCAGGCCGGACTGATCTGTGTCATAGCTCTGGCACTCGTGGAGAGACTCTAATGCGTCCGTCATTACCTCTTTATGACACATTATGCCGGAAGGAGAAAATGGCGTACGAGCCACTTTCGGGCTCAGTCGTCCGCTTGTATCATTTTTGCACTTTTAACCCCTGCTGTGCAAAAAAAAAAAAAAGCTACTGGAAATTGCATTAGTGCTTGTAATGTGAGCCTATTTTTTTCGTTGCTTCGCTGATCAGCAAAGCTCTTAGACTATAATTGATTGATGTCCTACTTGACGTTCGAAGGTGTCAGGTTAATCGAGCTCGTTCGAGAGGGAGAAGACGAACGTGAGTTTCAGCCACAGCCTCGAACGCACGGACGTGTTTCTCGTGTTGTGGCCGCTCTGCAAGTCCATCAACCTGAACCTCTCTTATCATGACCAAAAAGGAGTTCTTCTTGCCTTCATTCAAAGTTGGAGCCGCCCGAAGCCCTTCTAATCAGATGGCGGAAGAAGAAACATTCTCTCTCTCTCTCACACACGCACACACACATAGAGAACGACGACGACGACGACGACGACGACGACGACGACGACGACGACGACGACGACGACGAAGACGACGACGACGACGACGACGACGACAAGTCTTAGGTTCCATTTGCTGACATTCTCGTTGTACAGGGTGCGCATGCTAAGTAGGTTTAGCCATCATCGAGACCAACTTGGCTGGCCACGTGCGGTAGCCCCAAAAGGGTCATGCAGCGAGTAACTGTGCATGTTCCACTCAATGTAGGGTCTGCGTCGTCCACAATGTTCTTTACGCTGCCCAAAAAAACACATCCAGACTTTGCATGCGCACCCTGTAGAATTCTTTTCAACAGTGGAGGGTTTTTCTTTTCTTCCTCACAAACACCCTGTATGTTCATCAATCCGGTGTCGCCCCCCTGAAGGACGAAGTCGCAGCCTGTCCGAATTATTCACTTCTGTCTGCCTACACAGCTGACAGCGCGTGGGTGGTGTTGAGTTCACACACACACACACACAATGTGTTTGAGGAGGAAAACTTGGACTTGGGCACTCCGACAAGCTCAGGTTGTTCTTCCGACTCCGTAGATTCATCATCAAGAAACGTCATCTTCTTCTCTCTCCCCTCGTCGTCGTCGTCATCCAGAAGAGAATCATCATTCTCGTCCAAGTTCAAGAAGTGCAGAGAGAGAAGTCATTACACGAGAGAAGGGAAGAGAATGGGAATGACATGCAAAGCCTGGAGCCGGAGAGAAGAGAAGTTGCTGTTGCAAACAAAAGGGCACCTAAATCATGCACGCACGCACACGACGACAACGATGGCGACGGCGACGACGACGACGAAGGCAACGTCGTCGTCCACGTCCGTTCTCCCTCCGTGGTTTTGAATTAACACGGCCTTTTTCTTCTTCGTGTGAGGGCGAAAAACTCCAGCCAGAAGAAGCAGCTCGTTAAAAGAGATCACTGGAGCTTGCTTCTTCTCATGCCGTGAAACTTGACTTTGAAAAGGCCGGTGTTGGCGGTGGCGACGGCCAAAGACACACGAGCGGCAGAGCTCATGGCCCGGCCCGGCCGGAGAAGAAGACAGACAGGTTCTCCGTCGTCGTCTCCTCCTTGTGGCTTTGAATTTGTCCGTGCCTTATAGAGTGCCATTGTCACGATAAGACGAATGGGCAACGGGTCTGGCCCGGACGCGAGCCAAATACGTGAAGGGAATGGAAGGAACCCTTTCATAGACGAAGTGTGCAACCCTTCTGAGAAATGCACGCGTGCGTTGGCATAAGCGCCGGCGCCGGAGCTGAGGTGAGAGAGGAGCTCCTCCGACAAGTCCATAAAGGTTTTGTGCCAGTGGCACCGCTTCTTCATCCAGACCCATCTAACCAGCCAGCGTCCATGATATCCACTCATGATGAGCAGCAGTGCCCATTCAAGCATGCTTGCGTGCGACGAACAGATCTTGCCAGAGATACGAGCCCCATTCTCTCGCTCTCCCTGCTCTTCTTCCCCATATCTCGGTTAGGTCCTTTGCCAGAGGAAATCCCCCGAGGCCGCTGGCGATCGATACACGAGCAACCCTCTTCTTTTGGTCATGATGGCTGGGAGAGAAAGCAGGAATCTCAAAGGAAAGAAGTAATCCCACAGAGGAGAGAAAGTTCTTCTCCCTCTTCAATCCACCCTCTTCCTGCCTGCCTGCCAGCTGCATACAAACATACAGACCGACGGACAGACCGACAGACAGACAGACGCATCTCAAAAGCCCGTTTATGTTGTTATTCTCCTTCCTCCTCTTGCTGCCGCCGCAGCCGCCGTTGCTGCTGCTGCTGCTGCCAGCCAGACTAACGTTATTGCCGTCCGTCCGTTTGTCTGTCCGTTTGTCCGTCCGTCCGTCCGTCCCCCCCCCTCTCTCTCTCCCTCTCCCGCCGCCCTTGGCTGCACAACTTTTCTATTCGCGGGCATTTTTCAGCTGCCGACAACCTTTGTCCGCACAAAACTCGACTGAATAATGGCATTTGCCACCCTCTCTCGCTCCCTCACCCTGGCCCTCTCCCCCGTCCTCACCCTCGTCCACATCATTCCAGTCGGCGCCGACGCCGCAGCAGCCGCAGAGCAGCACAGCGGAGCAGAACAGAGCGACGCGCAAAGCAAATGGATGAGCGAGCAGTTTCAGCCTCCCCTGCTAATAATTTCCTCTTCTGCTGGCTGCAGAGTCTTTTTGCCTGTGTGCGTGCGTGCGTGCGTGAGTGAGTGCGTAAGCCCCGGCATGCGCGCGCGTGCGCGCGCCTGTGCGTGTGGACTCTGCAGGGTGAGTGGAAGAAGCTCTGACGGCACGGCAGCTGCCGGAGCAGCTTGCGAGAGACGAAAGCTGTCACGGCAGCTGCTAAGCTGCTCTTTTCAGCCGCCGCCGTCACTTTGTTCATTCCGCGCACGTCTTCTCTCTCTCTCTTTGCCAGCAGCTGGTGGAGGCTTCTTTCTTTCTCTCCTTCCTTCTCTTTCTTTCTTCTTTCCTCTTCGCATTAATTTCCAGCTTGCATTAGTTGCTGGCGGCCAAAGGAGCCGCCGCGGCCGCCCCATGAGTTCCCGATTGGAAGTCTCGCTCGGCCAATGGAGAGAGTCTCCGCTCCCCAGCGGGGGGGGCACGCGGCCGAGGGGCCGAGGGGGGCACCGCGGGTTGTCAGAGCGCACCAAAAATCAGGAGTGACGAACACGGCCAGAGCGCGGACGACTTGCGGAGGAGCGCGCGCGACCGAGAGGAGAGAGAGGAGGGAGGGGCGGAGACGACCACTCAAGAGAGCGCGGCTTCTCTCCCTTCTGCCCCTGCTGCAGCAGGACACGCGGGACGCGTGCGAGGGCGCGCACGGAGCGGGAGGAAACTCTTCTCAGATTGGAGAAATGGGGGAAGGCGGCGGTAACGGCGGCGACGGCGGCGACGGCGGCGGCGACGGCAGCCGCGGGGGATTTCGGACGTAGGCGGCAACAACTTCGGGGGGGAGCTAAAATGGCCGCGCTCATGAAACTGCTCGAGGGACGTGGGGAAATTATGGGGGACGAGGAGGGGAGGGGGGAGTCCCTAGGGCCCAAGAACACGGTTTCATTACCAAGATTTCAGTCTTCAAAAGCCTCAGGTTCTCTTTCATCCGCCAAGGGATTCCCTCTCTCTGTTCCCCACGTGGACGCAGTGGTCGTGGGGAAGATGGCCCCGTTGGCCGAGGTGGGCGTCGAGATCATCGCGCCGTCGTTCCTGTCCGCCCCGGCGGGGCACAAAAAATGGGGCGCGGACCCCCAAAAAGACGTCACGCTGGGGGGATGAATAATTGCATGGGTGCGATCTGAGCAACGCCTCATTACGGAGGCCCAAGAAGAGCAACAATCAACGGAACAATGTACAGGTAATTGCGCTGGCTCAGGTGGTTGCTCAATCGTAGTCTTGATTGAAGACGTGCTGGAATGGAGTCTGGATGGAGACCGACGGGGAACGGAGCACCCCTCTCCCCTCCTCTGCGCACGTATGACGGTTTTTGGAACTGACTGACTGGAAAGAAATTGCTCTCTCTGCAATGAGGTTTTCTGGTAATCACTCGTAACCAGGTGAGTTGCAGCGCACGGGGAGGAAGCGCCACATCCGTTGGTTAATTGCAGACAATCCGACCGTGGCAAAGCTCGAGGCAAAGCTCGATCAGAGCAAGAAAATGAGTGCGATACCAATCTAAATGAGCTGGGCGAAGGGCTGCGCCAACCCCTTGCTCGGCTGCCACAGGATGTGTCAGGCCAGCCTCTGGCCTGGCTTGGAGGGAACGGCCTCGCTCGGCGGGAACGACCTCGCTCGGAGGGAACGACCTCGCTTGTCGGGAACGACCTCGCTTGTCGGGAACGACCTCGCTCGGAGGGAACGGCCTCGCTCCGTGGCTGGTCACCATCCCGTCCTCGCACAGCTTGCTCACCATCATCAAAGTGAGTCACCCCGTGGACAAGCGAGGTCACACAATTGCATGACTCGGTCCCTTTAGGGGGGGTGGGGGGTGGAGGCGTTGACTGATGAAGCCTTTTCCAACTCAGCGCTGACACTCAAATGTTCTTGTACAGGGTGACTTGAATGTGGCGAAGAAGAAGAAGAAGTGCACGGAGGAGGCTGAGAAAACAAAAAAATCCCGCCAAGCAAGACTTTTTGAAAAATTTATGTCTCTCGCGTGCACTCAGGGGGGAGGAAGGGGGGGGGGAATTCCTGCTGCTTCTGCAGGAGCGACTTCGGCACTTTTACTACACACACAAGGGGGGGGGGGAAACTTTTGACAGTTTTTCCCCCGCTCCCTCGCTCTCTAAAGAGATCTTGACTGGTTTCATTTGCAATGACTGAACAGTTTCGTCGTTGTGTTCATCTATCATTTAGCATGATCTCTGTTATGGCTGGAGTCGCTGCTCTCGCTGGCGCTCTTGGCAACGTTCCCTGCGTGTCTGAAAGTAGGGAGAAGCTCTGAAAGACGTTGTCTCTCTCGTCCATCCGACCGAGAAGAATGATTCACCCGCTGCTTTCTCCTCCACGATCTTCTTCGCTCAGTTTATAAGCGAGCAATAAGGGTGGAGGAGGGGATTATTTTCAAATTAGGGGAAAGCCTCGCTCGCCCAACTACCTGGGAGCATGAAAATTTTATGAGTGGCAGTCACGACGAGTCTTTTGCCGACAAAAAACTTGGTCCAACAGCCTTTTTTTTTGGCCCGAGTGAAATTTAATCCCGTGTAATTTCTTCCACAGGGATGTGCGATGGAAAGTATCGTGCTCAACTGTCAATATCGGCGGGTTTCAGATATCGCGCAGTCGTTCACACTCTTAATATCGCGCTGGTGTCATGTGCTGCTAATGGCGGGAAGGGTTTCTTTTGTCCCCCCAGAAGAATCCCCACTTTCCCGGGGGGGAGGGGGGGGGGAATCGCCACGCAGCACGCCTGGCGGAAGACGATAGCGGTGGAGATGGTCTCTGTGTGCGAGCCAATCTCTCATATTGCTTTCTCCACTCTGCCGACGGACGCTTGACTCTCCCTTCTCCTTGGCTCTCACTTCCTTCCCCAGATCGTCCTCGTTGTCCATGACTAACAGCCTCACTCACGCGAGCGAGCGAGCGAGCGAGCGCTGGAGGAAATTTCTCATTGCCTGCACCAAATATCTCTGTCGGCAAGAAGAAGTGGAAAAGTTTGATCCCTGCTCGCTCGCTGCCATTCCTGCAATGCCGGAGACGTCGAAACTTTGGCAAGAACCATTCATCTTGTCCTCGGAAAATTGTCTCCCCAGTGACGCGACCTCGACGCGGGTCAACCACGCCTCCAAGTGGATGCTGCTGCTGCTGCTGCTGCCGACGACGACGACGATGATGTGGGTGACGACGCAAACGCTTCCAAGGAGGTGGGGAAGTTCTCGCCAGACACGCCGAAATCTCTGGTTGTTTTCCATTATCGCGGTCGCCATCGTCGCTCACTCCATCAATCCTTCTCCTTCCTGTGCGTCAAGAGCTCGTTAATGTTGTTCTCGTGGCCTGTTTGTGGGGGTGTTTGTGCGTGTGCACGCGTGACGACAGTCGAGAAACAGGGGCAAGCAGGGAGGGGGAGATGAGTGGCATCTCTGCGCAAATGACCGGACGAGAGCCATGGTGTGGTCACCCAAGGCTTCACATGCACGAGGAGCTCCTTTCATCGTTGGCTGCACAAGAATGATCTGACCCCCCCCCCTCAAACCCCACCCTCACCCACCCCCGACGCGCATGTATCGACTTCTTCGGGGAGGAAAAAACTTGCATGAGGCTTCACGAAAGTCTTAACGAGAAACCTGAGCTCTCTCGGAATTCGACTCACGAATTCCATGCCCGTCCATTGTCAGCATCCATAGGGAACGACGAGGGTGAACATAATGCCAAGGGGGGGGGGGACCAAGGTGCGCCCCCCCCCCTCTAAAGTCTTGAAGTGCATGAAAGCAGCTGCTCAAACGTCGTTGCTCTGGCGTTCTGTGCAGACTTTTGCATCATCGAGTGATCTTTCAGGTCACGATGAGAGTTGATGCAACCGATCGTTGGAATCATTCACCCAATGAGTGGCCTCCAAACGACCTCGAGTAGGAGCCTCCCCCCCCCCTCCCCTCTCCCGTACCCCGATTTCACGTCTGATTAGGGAAGCTGGTTGGAAGCATAATCTCTTCTATGAAACCCGAACTGTTGAGTTCAGGAATCCCTGTTCACGTGTCACAGGACGTGAAACCCTGCCCCGACCGCCCTGAGTCGAGCAAGAGGCCGTTGATCTTCCAGGTGTCACAATTTTTCAGCGGCCACTGACTGGAAGCTCCAAACGGCGAGCGGACGAGCGAAAGGCCGTTGGCTGGCAGTGACCAGGAAGACGAAGAAGAAGAAGAAGCCTCTCCAGGTGTACGCGTACCTGAACGAAACTCGATCGGCAGGATGAGATCTGAGAATTCTTCTCCTTCTTCTCTTCCTCCGTAGCTGCTGTTGCTGTTGTTGCTGCTGCTGCTGCTGCTGCTGTTGTTGTGGCAGGTAAAAATGCTGTTTGGCTGCTCGCCTCTGCCAGGAAGCTGCTGGCGGCGGACCCCGAAAAGGAGATCTTCTGTTGTGTGAGCTCCAACGTGCATTCAGCAAAATTCAATTCTCTTCCTGGCGTCTCCTTAATCTCGCTGCCATATCTTCATTTGCTGACGTCGGAGGAGGGGGGGGAATTTTCTCTCTTTATTGGCGTTGCTGTCGGACTTGGAGGGGACGAATGGGAGGGAAAGAAAAGTCGGCGTCGCCGTCGTCGGTCAGGATGAAGTCATCCATCATCATGGACGACGTGACAGAGGAATTGTTCGCCAAATTCTCGTCGGCGGCGGCCACGAACGCTGGTCGAGTCTGGATTTATATGGAGACTGGCTTTGGTGGCCACTTCAGCTCCATCCCCATCTCAAGCCCGATTGTCTCATCGTGGAAATGGTCATTTTCACGTATTGTTTGGGGCGCCCAAAACTCTTGGGCTTCTCCACGTCGTCGGCAGCAGTTGCGCAGCAGCAGTCAAGTTCCCCCTGCGGGGAAATCTTTGCAGCAGAGCCATGAAAAAGATTTTCCCCCCACCAGATTCGAGCCCATAAACTCATGATAACGACGACGCCGGCGAGCAAAAGCGGGCTTTTCTGGACTTTAGTGGGGGTTTGGGTTGGGGAAATGTTCCTCTTGCCCCACCAGAGCAGCAGTGACTTTCGCTCGGATGAGTCTAACGGCGCAGAGAGCGATAAAAAGACGCTTCCATGTTGACATGTGCAAAATCGGCGTCCAACTCGAATGCAAAGACTTTGCTCCAACCAAAGCAGAATGGCCTCGATCCTCTTTTTCGAGTCAATATGCAAATTCCGCAGCAAATTCCTCCTCCTCCTTCCCCTCAATGATGATGACGCGCGCGCGCGCGCGCGCGCACTCCGAGTTCGGCGTTCTTCTTCTCCTTCACGTTAGTCATGCCCAAAGCCGCAATCCAATTTCCACAGCAGTAAAGACCATTGGCGTTTTTTCCCCTGCTTGCTCTGTTCGTTCTGGCCGGCGTCGGCGGCTGTTATTAACCCCGCAGGGAGGCAACGACCGTCGAAAAACCACAAAACCCCTTCTTCCTCTGCCTCTTTTCCGACACAGAAGCTTCTTGTTTCCCACACAAACTGTTGCAAAAAAAAAAAAAAAGAAAAGAAATGTTCTCCGTGGATGCTTGACCAATCCTCGATCACTGACCGGGAACGTCTTCATCGAGTCCCAGCTGGAGAGAACCCAAAACAAACATCCACAACCAATGTTGTTGGCTTATGATAATGAAAAGAGGTGCAGCCATGCTGAGTCACGCCAACTCCACCACATTCCTCAGCTTGTGGAGTGTGTGTGTGTTTGGTAAACTTTGGCGTCGAGTGAGTGGAACTTCTTCTTGCTCGGTGATTATGAGTGCTTAAACACAAGGGAGGGGGGGAGAGTATTTTTCCACCAAAACTGAACTGCTCAAAGGTGGACAGGAAGCTCTTGAAGGGGGGCTCCACCCAGAAAAGATATGCAAATACTTTGGAGGTGATGAGACATGACTTGGACTTATAGACCTGGTCCAATCTTGACTCAGATGCTGGCTCACTCCAGTCAAAGTCTAGCGAGACGATGTTTGAGCCACATTGGTGGTGATGTTGACTCGAACGCAAGACGTCGTCCAGCCGGCTCGAGTACAAGACGTCGTGGGCCTGGTGCAGCCGGCTCGAGCACAAGACGTCGTGGGCCTGGTGCAGCCGGCTCGAGCACAAGACGTCGGGCTGGTCCAGCCGGCTCCAGGACACCCCTACTTCAATTTCCCCTCTCTCGAGTGGTGAAAGCCGCAAATTATTCTGCGGTGCTTTGGGAGATCGAGATCGAGATCGCATTATCGCAGGATCAATTATTCGCACACACGCGCGCACTCAAAGAGACACTGGAAGAAGCCAATCTGGGAGGTGAATAATGCATGACGAGAGCAAATTACGCGGTGCAGCCACTTCAAATACCACACACACACGCACACGCACACACACACGTGCGTGTGTGTGAGAGACGTCGTCACTCAAGACACGCACATCTCTCCTTGTGCCCCCCAGACAGAGTTCGTCACTGCACATTCACATTTCGTCTTTAAAGGACAGTTAATTTTTGACTCAAAATTTTACTTTATGTAGTAAGCACACTTCTTTCTTCAGCCATAACTTTATTTGCCCCTCTATGGAAGGCTAAGAATCTCCCCTAAAACTAAAGTAATTGGCACTTTTGCTCTACTTGTCGACGACGCAGTCAAACTTTTATGTAGTGAACTCTGCTACAGCACTTTGCTTTGGTCCCATATTGTGGAGCAATGAGCAGTCCTAGTGCATATCAGTGCAGCCAAGAAGGAAGAAGATTCTGAAATTTCCATCAAGAGGTGAACCACGTCAATAGCTGAATGCAGTCAAAAGACACTGGACAGTCAAACTCTGAGTTAAAAGTGCCACTATTAAAACGAGTCCCTTTTTTTTCTTCTTTTTTAGCTTTGTATCGACTGTAACAGTGTCTTACGCCAACTTCCTACCCTCAAAGAATTGACAGTGAGTAAGAGAGACTTGGTCACTGCATACACGCACATCAACGCATGTGTACACGTACGTATCTGTCTGACTGAGTGGTGTGTGTGTGCGTCAGACTTTGCACGTCTCCGTGTTATCACTTTCGTCACTCGCTCAGACTTTTCCTTTGTCGTCGACCTTCAGTATATTTGGCACCAATCAGCAGGGGCAAAATAAACCACACGTAACCTAAGCGAAAGCAACAGCGCGACCGAAAAAAAAGTTGCATGCTGAAAGGTCGTACGCTCTTTCCCACTAAATCGACAGCACTGTGAAGCCGAAGCTATTCAAGCTGCTCCTCCCTTCCCTTTCTCTCGGAGGAGCTTGACTTAAGGCCCGGTTCACACTGGCAGACTTTCCCCGACCCCGAGTGAGCCGGAGGCCGCGGCCGCCGCCCCCGGCCTCGTCGGCACCGGGCAGAAACGTCACGTGTGAGCGCGTCTTTTGTGCGTAGCGCTCGCTTGAAGCTCTGCCAGACACGTACAACTTTTGCGGCAGACAATATTGTACTATGTCGTAGAGATGGGGGGGGGATTGTTGGAACTCTCTCTTCCTCCCCTGCTTTTGAGAGGCAGCTGTTACCTCCTCTCTCCCAATTTGTTGGTACAAGTAGCAGCACCTCCGGACCGACCTGGCTGCAGCCAATTTGTTCGGCGCGCACGCCACGAGGTCGGCGTGGATGTCGATTTCCACCAGCTTTTAATTACAACAGCTCCTGTCTTACCTGCTCAGAGCATGGAAGTGACGGACGGGGTAGTGCAGACTCACCCACTGCACTGGGAAAAGTGCTTTTGCAGCTGGGAAATTTGTTTGTGAAAGTAGGTCTGTTAAGTAGGAAAGCCCGGGCTTTAAACACACTTTTTCTTTGTGCTGCTGCTCTTGACTCTGTTTGTTTTCTCTTTCCCTCTCCAGCACCCCCGAAAGCTCGATGATGAGCTTAAAAAATCCTCATTGCACTGAACTGGAGTCGGAGGAAGTAACTTTCTGAGCTTGAGCAAAGCTCACCACTGCATTGTAAGTAGTGGTGGAGTTGAGTCAGGTCTGACTCGAGTTGCACTTGAAGCAGCTGGAGACGTTGAACAAGTACGAGCTTGGCGCCGTGGAGACGAACCCCACCGAGGTCTCTGGAGACTGAAGAGGGGAAGTTTGAATGCATCATTACGCACAAGAGAGAGCCAAAATTGCAGCGCGCAGAGAAGAAACATATGGGAAAAGAGAAGAAAAGTCTCTCTCTCTCTATTCATTCCTCTGCAGGCTCATTTGCAGGCGTAATTCAGCGCGAAGAGAGAGAGAAAGACTTCTCCCATACGTGAGCAATAACTGAGAGTTCAATTGTGTGCGTGCATTTTTACCCCCTCCCCAACTCTTCTACCCCTTACACACACACACACACACACACACACACACTCGAATACAGTCGAATCTCCATTTTGCCTTGATGAAGGCCACTTAGAAGAGTGACTTGCACAACAATGAAAAGCCTTCGTTCGTCGGGTCCCAAATCGAGATTCGACTGTACAACAACTTCTCCCTGATGATATTGACCAGACAGACACGACCAAACAGTGCCTCGGGGGCAGCAGGGAGGGGGGGGGGGAACCGGGCATGCGACTTCAGCACACACAGCACTTTTTTACCCCCTGGATGCACGCGTGCTCGGCCAGTAGAGGTGGGCAGAACCGATTCAAAGAAGAATCTGCCTGAGTTTTTGCCCCTCCCCCCCAAAAAAAACGGTGCTGGAAAGCAAAGATGGATGCTCAGTCTTGATTGCCCTGATCCAGCACGCTTTTTGGGCACCAGAAGAAAATGCTCATATTTTCTTTTTCTGCCCATCTCTCTGTGGATGGGTAGAAATGCACTCCGAACGTGAATTGAGGGTCGAGCACAAGTGGCTTAGACAGCTTCCCTTTTTTTTTCGGCCTGCAGCAACAGCGTGGCGGTGGGGGGGGGGGGGGCGGCGCCGCCCCGGGGGCGGGGGGGGGGGGGGGGGGGCGGCGGCGGCGGCGGCGGCGGAGAAAGAGAAGGGTGTCGTCGACGACAAACTGCAAAAGATTGTGGTGGTAGTGGTGTTGGCGGCGGCGACGGCGGAGGAGGAGGAGACGGAGACGGAGACGGAAAAGGG
>JAAUXU010074644.1_pt1 | contig 16664 bp, 22 predicted proteins | sample 7278151 | NCBI WGS metagenome assembly JAAUXU01 (sample SAMN14350113, study PRJNA611818) | marine sediment metagenome | isolation source: surface marine sediment (1.8m) | place: French Polynesia: Moorea | collected 2018-08 | reverse complement strand
TCCTATAACCAATGAGAAATTCACCACACGAGCACAAGAAACAACCACAACATTTTCCATTCCTGCACTGTCGGGTGAGTGGTTCATGCTCAAGCAGCCCAGGAGAAGGGGAAAAGGCAAGGGGAGGGGATCTCTTTGAACAATGGGGAAGGAGCGGGATATCCTCCTCCTCTTTCTGAGCCGCCGCATGGAGAAAAACTGACCGCCCGGGCAAAATTTCGAGGCGAAGGGGAAAGGGGATACACAGCGGAATCGTACAGCGGCGGCACATTCCGGCGGAGGAGACTGATCCTATCCCACTACAGTACTAAAGAACGTAGGCGGCCAAGCCAGCCCGCTTCTCAAGACATGGGCGAGGCAGGGAAACAAGGGAAACTGTGCAAAGTTGCGTCTGATCGATGGGCAGGTCCGCCCACCTATGGAACCATCTTCCTTTTGGAGAAAGGGGAAACGGACGAGACAGGTGAAGAGGAAAAGGAGATGTCTGGACTGAGGGTGTAGGGAGGCGGGGACCGGGGAAGGAAGGGCAAAGAAAGAAATGCAAGACATCCTCGAAGGTCCGCTCAACGATACGCAGACAAAAACTATGCTATCATTGGACGATGCCGTGCTCAAATTGGTTCTGTGTTTGCTAGCAAGAGATAAACTCTATCTAGCGACTTCACTCATGGATGGAAACACTATGCATGGAATATCATGCATTGATTACACCGACCGTACAGACCGTTGAAGCACCCACTCATAGGCAAGCCGAAATTTTAGCAAAAGGAAAATATTATTCTCTTTTATAAAGGGGAACGCCAAAAAATTATTTTCTTTATTATTTAGAGAGGGGAACTATTTTATATATCACGGTGTAAGTACGGAGGAAACAAAAATATTTTTTTCTTCAACTGTCGGGGTGAAAAAACTTATCCAAAAAATAAAAGCATGAACAAACCAGCTATTTTTCTTTTCTTGTTTTTGCCGGATACTGTGCTCGCGTGAGGGGAGTTAGCCTAGGACTTTTCACTTTTTTCTATTGGGGGTTTGTTGGTTTCAAATTGTGCCACATAGAGGGGCACTGTGTTTTAATAGGCAAGTCTGAGGGTATCCCCCCCTGCCCATGTGTGGCTGCACAATAACGAGAGTGACCTCGCATGGAAGACTTGGGGTGATAATTTCATGTCTGCTCCAGCTGTGCAGTACTGTTCACTGATAGACGCGAATATCGATTTCGCAGCTAAGGAAAATCCAATCACTTGTTCTGAGTTCCCTGTTGTAGTCTGATGAGGCAAATGTGCACTTGTGCAGAGCGAAGTCCGTCATTCAGGAGACACACCCTTCCTATGCAGTCCTTTGTTGCATCACCTCCAGACCACCTGGGCGGAATTGACCATAGTAGGACACACCCAAAACTCTCGTACAGAAAATGAAAGACCAGCTCCAAAACTCTATTGGCATGGAGGGTGTCACGGAACTCGGAAAAGGAGGAACAAGCCACTTAGCTAAACTGTGCAAGACTGGCTTCATCGGCACGGCGGTCTTCTTCCTCGTAAGAATTCCTTGGGATATTTTTACATATTTAAGACAGGAAACTTTTTTCCAAGGGAGCCAACAACTCTGCCCTCTTCACCACCCTGCCAGACTTGGCCAGGGTCTACGGCACGAGTCCAGGGACGATGACTTTGATTTACATTATGGACAACATCGGGAGGATAGCCGTAGCGTCCGCCATGGGGCGTAGGTTCATTTTGCCATTTTTGGCAGAACAATTTTTATGCTGATGAAATCGGCTTTTTTGAAGGCGGGATCTTGACTCTGTCAAACCCTTTCTTGGCCTTCTCCTTCATGCTGGCCCTTCTCGGGGGAATGGTCCTGCTGTACCCCAACGTAGGAAGCCTTCAATCCGTATTCGGCCTGTCACTATGCACTGGGATGTGCCACCAGGTGGTCATGGCAGGTAGAGAATTTATCACAACATATGGTATGAAAATTACTTGAGATTCTTACCTCAGTTGGCAACGCGGAATGCATCAACCTCTGGCGCGACCGAAACTACGAGCCCTTTCTACACTTTGTCCACGTCAGCTACACCGTGGGGATGCTGGCGGCGACCTGCCTTGGGGCGCAGCTGCTTCCAGACAAGTCCGGAATCGCCCTGTGGGACCCTGTGCCGCAGCTGACCGGGCTCCAGACCTACTTCGCCATCATGGGAGCCTGCACAATGGGCCTGACCCCGCTGTACCTGTTCTTTGGCTTGCGCGATACCGCAAAATATTCAGAAAAGGAAAGCTCCTTTGCTGAAAAAGCCGGACCCACAAAATCTCCGACATTGAGACTCCTGGTGTTTGCCTTCGTGTTGGTGTTCTTCGCCCACAGCCCGCTTTTCATCATGGGCCAGGAGGTCACCATCTTCGGGGCTCTGTCGCATCTGGACTTGTCCAGCGCAGAAAGCGCCCATCTCAGTTCTCTCTACATGGCAGGCATCTTGTTCTCCAGAATTTTCTTCATCATTCTTTCTGTCAAGGTCCGGAGCAAGTCTTCCATGCACTTCTTGCTGGTCCTGTCAGGCGCGCCCTGTCTCTACGCCCTGGCCAGGCAGGCCAGCCTGTCCTTACATGAGTTGCAGGTCTGCCTGGTCCTGGCCTCCCTTGGTGCTGGGCCTGTCGTCTCCCTCAACATGGTCTGGTTTGAAGACTTTGCCCCTGTCGACGCCTCGGCCTCTGGCCTCTTCCTGCTTGGGCACTCGCTGGGACTCAAGATTTGGGCGCCAACCATGGGGGTCCTCATGGAGAGCGACCCCTTCGTGCTCTTCTGGGTGGCAGCCGCGGCGGCCGCGGCCTGCCTGGCGTTCTACGTGGGTTTGGCCGCCTTATCCGATCATATAAAAAACAGGATAGTTGCAGAACAATTGGACGTTTCAAAATATCGATATACCGTGCTGGAGAATAACAAGTGACAGAACATGCTTTGGGTTTGTCCCCTACCAAATACCATAGCCAAAGATTGTAAATATTGTAGTGTTTTCTGTCCAGTCCTTGTTTTGTTTTCTCTTTCACAGTTTCTAATCTACAAAAGATTTAATAGGCCTTGCAGACATTCCAAACACTTCGTAATCTCGGTGCCGAGAGAAGGAAAATGGTGTTTTGTAGCATTGGTATCTTGGAGTCATTTGTATTTTTACTGGCAAAAAATATACAACTCTCGCAATGTGTAGCTTATATTAGCTAAGAATATAGTAAAAATAATCTTTTTCGCAAACTTGGAACTTTCATGTGTTTTCTTCTTGTCCCGAGTGCAAAAGTACGTATTCCTTACACGCCCCGGCAATTCCGATTCCACCCCTTCTTCCCCTTCCTCCCCCGCTAATGAATTCCGCCACAAAAGGGCGAAAAGACACTTTTCTCCTCTCTTTCTCTTCTGCCTAGCAAAGCATTGTTGTCCTCACGGTGGCGGCGGTGTCATTGTTGTGTACGTAGTAGTACATACCATTGTACACTGTCCACGGCTGGTGCATAAAACGGCCATACACGCCTTTTCCGCCCTGGGGCTCCCCTCCTCCTCCTCCTCCTCCACGAAATTGAGTGACATAACACTGACTGAGGCCATAGATGGGTGCTCCCTAGATTGTACATTCGCGACAGACTTAACTTCCAGTGTTCAGGATAGGTATCTCAAGTCAAGTTGGAGGTACATATGTGCACAATAAAATAATGGAACAGTTTTTCTACGTCTTCCCTTTTCTGGTGACAGTGACTGTACAGTACATTCTAACCGTGTTTTGGTACTAGAAGGCACAATGCAAGTAGGAACGTAGTACTACTGTACCTACTGCAGCATGGGAAGTGCAAGAGGAGAGGCCTCAATAATTCACGCCTGCAACGAACGGAGAAGAGAGGAGGTGACGACGAGGGTGATTATTTTTTCCGCGGTGCATCGGCTACTCCTGCGGCGGCTGAGCTGCGTTTTAATTGTTGCTAGGAGTAAGTGCCGCATTATTGCAATCGGTGTCGCATTAAATAGCGGCAGCAACACTACAGAAAAGAGGAAAAAAAGGAAGCTCACCTTGGTTTTCCTTTCATCCGTATTCCCGCCTACCGTGAGAAAGTACGGGCGATTTTAATGGCACCTCAAAAAATGACCTGAGCCTTTGTGGGTCACCTGAGGTACCTGGCATTTCTTTTGTAGTCACCTGGCTATTTCGGAGCAAACCTAACTACCTAGTGCTCCTTGAACATACATTTTTCACGGATTTCCCCCCCTTTTTTGGATTTTTTTCGCGCGAACGTCAAGCATAATTTCCAAATGATACATCGAAAGACGTGAGTTTTGTAACTTGAACAACTAGTAGTCGACCCTAAACCTCGATCTCTCTCTCCTTTCCTTTTGGGTATACCAGAACTGTGCGGGGGAAATGACGAAGTGTAGAAGGGGCCGGGAGAAGTCAATCCGGCTAATTGACCTTTGCTCTGGAGGGCGGAAAAGATCCTCCGTTCGGCCTTCAACCAGGGTTCAGGGAGGAAGAAGAGCTAATGAGGCAGGAGAAGGAGGGGAGGGGAATGGAGGGTTTTTTTCGCCGCCCCCAAAATGTGGGTCGCTTTAGAGCCCCTTCATTTGACTCTTGTTGTGTACTTGTGCGTTTTGTCTTGGAGTGAAAGAGAGAGTGACCTATATATTCCAAGCCCTTTCAAAAATTATGTGTCAAAGCGGGGGCGTACGAGAGGAGGGGAAGGGGTGAGAAATTAGGTGTTGTGGAGCGTGGGAGGAAGGGAAGAGGGAAGAGGGAGGGAGGGGAGAAACTCCGCAATTAATGGTCTTTTGTGTACAGTACAGCGTACACGTCAGTCAGTTTTCCTTCATTTTTGCCACGAAGCCGAATCAGTCAAAAAAGAGAAAATGTACCTAGCCAAAAAAGTTTTTCCTTTCCCTTTTTCGCTGCAGATAACCTGGGCCCGCCAGCTTCCGCAGGAACACAGCTACCAGATCCTAACCATTGCAGAGACGACCTACATCGACGACCAGAGGTTCATTGTCACCAGCGCAGCCGTAGACAATGTGAGTGGAGTATCCTATTTTAAAAAAATCAGTGCGCGTCGACGCTGTTTTTCAGACGTACAAACAATCACAAGATATTTCTGTGAGATCATGTGGTCATGGTGCATTTGCTTCTTTCTGGGTGGAAAAGTATACGATTTATCAGGACACAGAGGCAGAAGCACTTCGTGCTCCCACAGTGTCTTTCCCTTGCGGAAGCAAGTACATACATACTTTCTGTCCATGCTTGCGTTTGCGCGTGTATTCCCAAATTGACAGCTCTTCCTCCTCCTCTTCTCCCGATCGCTGTCACGCGAAAATTGATTGGCCCTTTTTTCGGCGAGTACTTTTTTCTTTTTTCGTCGTGTGTGTATGCGGAGGGGGGGGGGGGAGTGACGGTCGCCGTTGTCGTCTTTTTGGGGGGTCCTTGCCAAATGACACTGCGGGAGGGATATGGAGAGGGGAAAGAGGGAAGAGTCCTTTCGTCATCCCCCTTCGCTGCACGAATGACACAAAAGTAGGATATATGAACTCATTTTTTCTCTTAGACGACTCTTTGCTAAGGATAGTACCATATTACTTTCCCTTTATATCCTTTTTCCTTGATATTTTGAAGAAACGTTACCTGTCACAAACTTTAATAATCCCATGCGATTCTTACGAAAACCGAGAAAACCTCTCTGAGACAGCTCTTGAGGAAAATACATAGAAGACAATAAAACCCTCTTCTCTTTCGCTACAAATCTTGCCAAGTGTACTGTACAGCATGATATTGTATTTTGGCGACAGAACCGTGCCCTGCAGACCCTTTAGACGGATGGCTGAGCAGTCGAAAGTACGAGGCAGACAAGTGGATTGGGTAAGAGAAGAGGTGGGGAGGCAGGTACTGCAGGTGACAGACTCCATTTTTCTGCAGAACTTTGTGTTCAAATTCTATGGCATCTCCACTTTTTTGAGGGGGAAGAGGATCCGTGATTTTTTAAATAAAAATAATGCTTCTGTGGTCATCTGCTTGAAAAAGTCATCAATTTTACCTCAGCCCACGTTTGTTACGCGACGGTGGCTGGATTCCGGAAAGAGAGGGAAGAGAGCTGCAATCCGCAGTTAAGTCTCCTTTTCCCCCTCCCCCTCCCCCTCCCCCTTCCTTCCGGCCAAGGAACCCAACAGGTTCTCCCTCTCCCCCAACTCCTGGTTCGGTTGCCAGACGACATAAATTCCGGGCCATTCTTCTTCCCTCCACCCAGAAGTGCTACCGGGGGGGAGAGAGAAAAGGGGGAAATCGGGAGTTGCTCAAACAAGGAAAATAATTTAGATTTTAAAAAGTTACCTTGTAAAACTCGTATGGGTGTTTTTTTTTTTGGCCTGGGAGGGATCCCTTTCTTCATTTTTTGGCCCAAAACTTTTGCATCCAAAGACCTCTACAGCTCAGCTACAGAATGGGAAAAAGAGAAGGGGGGGGACTGGCCAAAAGCAATTTTCCGAATTTCTTACTTCTTTCCTTCTTTTTCTTCTCCCCCTCCCGTTTCCTCCTTCTTTGGCTTTTCCTACGTCGCCTCATAGACAAAGAAGACATCACATTTTTTTTCGGACACGAACGTTACTAGCAAAAGTTCCTTTTTTAACGTAATTCGGGGGACAGAAGGTTTTATAGTCAAACAGTTGAAAATGTTGATTTTTTGAGTGTCATACTGCTCACAAACACTCCTATAGTCCTGTAGGGTGTTGTCACAATATGCACCTTCAAGTCCTGTCCTCCCCAATGTACCTCTTTTAGCCACCCCCTCGTACAGTTTTGCAGTGCAGTACTGGTACGACAGGACTGTCCTTCTGAGCGGAAGGAGGGGGAGAGGGAAGTAAAGTGAAACAGGAAGGAAGAAAGGAAGGGTTTAAAAGTCCGGAAAAAATAGAAAAAGACTCTCCTCCCCCCCTCTCAACTCCCTTTCTCCCTCGCCAGCCAGACAGAAAAGCCGCCGGGTTTTTCTTCCCCTCCCCTCACAAGAGATGGACTAGCGGGCAGAGTGAATAGACTTTGTCCGAGGTCTTTCCTTTCACTCTCCTTATAATCCTTCCCGCCTCCTTCGAGTAAAGAAAGGGAAAAGAAGAAAATCGGCAAAATCGGCCTTTTTCGTTCCCCTTTTTTCTGCTTTTTTGCAGGAGGAGGAGGAGAAAGGGGCGAGCGCAACACGGTACCTCCGAAAAACAAGTTCATCTTTCATAAATTTCTCCTTGTTTTAAAAAGTGCCACCGAATCTGCATTGAGCAAAATACGCTACGCAAGTGTAGATCTATCATAAAGGAGGGCAAGATCTCTGTCCATTTACAGACCTGTTGGAAGTCCCCCGTTCGTAAGCGGGCCTTTTTCCCCTGCGTCCTTTCGCGCTCGATCGGGCGCGGAGGAAAAGAAAAGAGGAAGTTATGGGGGAAAGAGGGGAAGGGGGAGGAGGAGGAGGAGTCGCGTCTCTCTCTTTTCCCCTTTTTGCGAAGGCCACAAATCCCCTCTTCTTCTTTCCTCCCTTTTTTGCGGGTAGTCTAAAGTGCGTATAGCCAGCGGGGGAGGGACGAGGGGGGGGGGAAGGAGGAAGGAGGAGAGCCTCTTACTCAGTTCGCCCATTTTCTCCCCATTTTCCGTTTCCACCCTCTCCCTCTTTTTCCTCTTTCCCCCTTCTTACTGTGAAATTATGGCAACAATTTCTATTATCAACTCATCAGCTTTGTGTGTAGTTTGTTGCTGCAACATACTGTATTTGATTGGCCAGCAAACCCGGAACAACAATTTTCCTCTCTTTCCGCCCAAGCAATCCCCCTACCTCCCCGATTGTTTCTTTCGGACCTCTCCTCCAGGCCATGCCAATATACACGTCACTCCTTGGGCTGGGGCGATCCATCATATCAACGCCCATTTCCACGGCAAGGACGGGAGAAAAGAAATTGGGTCGGAATCGACCAGAGTGCCACAGTGTATGGTACGCGTTGTAGTATTTCTACCGGCTTGTTTCTCGTATACTATTGGTACAGGTTTCGATAATATGCTCTTCTGCACGGAGCCTACCTACAAGAAAAACAACATTCTTGACATTCCGTTCTACGTACATAGTCAGGGCAAGTGACCTCCGACCCTACTTGCCTTCTCCTCAACAGTTGTTTTCTTTCCATTTTTTGGGCAAAGAGCTCTCTCTTGCTTGGGTTATTGTGCATCTAAATTTCCAGCCCAGTGCCCAACCAGCTTTCAAAGTCTCTTTCTGAAATATGGCATTCACTCGATACAACGATACAACTGCGAAAATTGAATTTAAAAACTTGAGCAAGTCAAGCCTTATTTTATAGCTTCTCCACTTTTGCTGTGACGGGGAAATGCCATGCAAGAGAATGGGGTCTGGGGGGCGAAAGAGAAGAATCGATTCTTGGTGCCCTCTGAAAAAGGGGGAGGAGGGAAACGAACACAAGCCTGGAGAGGGGGAGGAAAATAAGAGTCTCCCCTGCTGCAGAAGTCGTTCGCCCTCGACCTCAGGCTCCTCAGGAATTCAACAAACGATGCCAAACAATCGTCCATTACGTTCATACATACCGTACTGTACATTATGTTCATGTTGGCCTCAAGAGATATAACGTTAAATTTGTTTCATTCCACGTGGAATTAAATTGGTGATTCTCCGGATAGACAAACACCAAAATCGACGCAGGGGAAAAGGGAAAAATCGTCGTACTTTTCTCTTTCCCCCTTCCATCCAGGCCGGGCGGCTTTCGAACCTAATGTTTTTCAATGAGAGGAAAAGGGTTGCTCTTGGCTGCGATCGTGAACTCTGACAGAGAAGCGAAAGAGGGTTTTTCACGTTCGGACGAGGAGGAATGAGACAGTGCCAGAGGAAATGGAGCTCAGAAAAAAATGTTGACTGCAGTGAAAGAAAATTGAAGCTTGTCCTGATGACTTTTCTTTGCTGCTGTTGCTGTTGCTCCTGCTTCTTCCAGTTTTGCCCAGAGAAGATTTTTACTCTTTGTCTTCCTCCAGTACCAAATATGTACTGGAGACGGCTATTCATCATATCAGTTTAAAAAGATAAAAGAAAATCTTCTTGATTCGTTTATTTTTTTTGCCGCAGGACTGGTCACTCAAGATCCTCCGCGTTGGCGTCGACGACGGCGGCCGATACAGATGCCAGGCCAACTCGCACCCGCCTCAGTTCATCACCGTGGAGCTAAGGGTGGAAGGTGAGTGATTTTTCCTTTTTAAAAACGATGTAGTTTTCTTGGTTTTGAAACAGGAATTAAGTGAAGTGGATGAGACTGGAGAAGCCATTTGCTGGCGCGGGCGTTCTGAAATTCGAGCTGACACATGGTCCGGCACGTGAAGATATTTTGAATGTTTCGCTTTTTTGCTGCCGTACTTCTCCCTCTTCCCGGAAGCCCGTGTCTGGAAGTCCCCTCAGGATTTTGGCCGGATTTTAAGATTAGAGCGGAGATATAGAGCATTTCAAAGGAAGAAGGAAAGGGAAAGAGCTTTTCCAGGTAGCAGAAGAAATATTTTGCACGCAGAAACAAAAATTTGAATATTTTTCCCCAGGGGGGAGGGGTGGCTTTTACACTTTTTCCTGCGGAGGATCCCGGAAATTTGGCCCCTAAACTTCCTTTTTCCCTCCCCTCGAGAGGGAAGAGAAAATAATACTTTGTAGAGTGCGTACGCACGTACGACGTGCCCGGAGGGGGAAAAGGAAAAGGCCGCCGCCTCTAACGTGACAAATGCGCATAACGGAAGGTGGAGCTTTTCTTACTGTGATGGTCGCGGTCTTTGTCAAGGTTGAATTGTTCATGTTTGGCAGATAACACTATCTTGTTTTCCACTGTTTGGAAGAGGGGGAAGAAACAGCGTTTCAGGGGACCCACTTCATTATACGCGGAATACCCCGAATCCGCGACGGATTATGTGCGATGAATTTATTACTGGGCCACTAATCCCATCCTTACAATATGCCCCGGAGAGATGAGAGGGGGGGAAGAGAAGTGTTGTGCCCTCGGGCTTTCGAGAATTAATTTCGCGGCGAAGAGAGCCTTTTGGAAAACCAAACAAGGCCCATCCAAAAAGTGCCTAATTTTCTTCTGGGCCTAGTTCAAACATATGGATTATGACTATTTGACGATATTAAAAACAGTCTCGTTTGACAGTGTACTTGTCTACGTCCGGGGCCCAAAATAAATTTGATTACGCAAGGACCCCTTCAGGGCGGGTTGGTTTTATTCCCTTTTCCTTTTCCCGTTCGTCTGTTCCCACGAATCGAGCGCCGTTTGGTTGGGACCGCCCGCAAAAGTGGGCGTGAGGGGCCCGCCCAATCCCAACCAGACGGGCTTTGAGTTTATTCTTTGGCTCTCGTATCGCTGCAAAACATTGATATCTTTCTAGTCTTGAGCAACACAAACATCAGGAGAAAAAGCAGAACTGCACTCCTCAAAGTAGTTGAAAACTACTACTATTTTTTTAAAAAAAAAGTTAGTACAAAACATCTGACTGGATCGACTTTCTGCTTTTGCTGCTGTACTACAGTTGTGCAGGCCTCATCCTCACCCCACAATGAGAGACGGGGGCAGGAAAAGGCAATGGGCTGTGAACGGAGCGGACGAGAGATGACATGATATGTGGAGTGGAGTCGGAGAAAGAAGCCCCTCCCTCCGCCCGACACATATCGTGGCTGTAGCTCATACAAAATGGAGAGAGAAAGGGAAACTAAATTAGAAACCCCACCCATTTTTGCCGTAGTACGTATCTGTAACAGAAGGGGTACTACTACTACCACCTTGAGTACGAGTACTACGCATACTCACAGATCTACCAGGAAACGGAAGTCAAGAAAGGCATTTCCTGCTCCCGACCAGGGCTCACAGGGTATTTACCAACTTTATTTCAATTACAGCACAAATTTCATTTCCTTTTTTCACTTTGTAATCTCGAAGCGTCAGCAAAAAAACTTGAGCGTATGCTGTGCTTTGTTAATAAATGCAGAAAAAAAGGTCCCAAAAGTTTCGAACTTCCCAGAGCGTGCTTGTCATGCAATTAAAGTAAACTTCTTGCAGTTGGTGACGATGGCCAGACAGAGAAAACATACGTCACAAGTATTACGCGTTTTTCGTTGGAAAACACACATGGGCGGATTCCATCCCCCACCCCCCACCCCCAGGCGGTTCCTCCTCCTCCTCCTTTTCTTCTTCTCTATGTTCACGGTCGGGCGACCACCCAAAGGTGCCGCTTTTCCACTTTCCGGCTTGCCCCTCCCCCGCGCGGTGAAAGATCTCCCCTCGTACGGACGGATTAAAAATAGGAGGAGGGAGAGGCCCTTTCCCCCCTTTTTCCTTGCACAGTTGCCCAACCAGACATATTCTAAACGGTCAATTCTTTTAGAAAACAATTCGCATTGTTCTCCTCCTCAATTCTCTAGAGCATTGCGGTTCTTGATCGGAGCGTCGGAAAGTTATACTGAACTTATTTTTTTGCGCAATATGGGTTGCTTGGAAAAAGCAAAAGGTTTGTTGGGATCCTTCCTTCGCCGTCTTCTTCTTTCTTCTGCTCCATCCATTAACGACGATGAGAGGGGAGGTGGGGGGCATCACAAATCGTAGACAGACAGGGAAAGAAAAGGAGGGGAAAAAGAAGAGAGAGGAAGAGGCCTTCTCATCTGTACAGTCATCATAATCGCCGCCGGGAGGACAGGGAGGAGAGAGGGGAGAAAAGAGAAGGGAAAAGAGATATGATACATGCAGCATAGAGGGAAGAGGACAGTAAAAACTCTAGGAAAAAGGGACGAGATAAAAAACTTAGAAGAGGAGACATTTATAATTCAGCGGAGCATCAAAGGAGAAGCTTTCTAAGCGGAACATTATTGCCGTCGGAGACAGGTTTTATTGCTGAAACGGGAGGAGGTTTATTTTCAGCTCCGATATTGATGCTGCGGTTTCGTGTTTCTCGAACTTGTGCTAATGTGTACTTTCAAGGTTGACCAGGTTCACTTACGGTAATTTCTTTTGTAACAAGATTCTCAAAATCTGCCCATGAGCTCTGAGCCCTCAGGTCGGTAGCCACAAGGGCTAGGACAGGCTGCAAGAAAACTCTCTTGCTAATCGAAGTATCGGGAGGAGGGAATTGTTATGAAATTTCTAATAATGGCTTTTCTTCTTTCGTCCCAGGGTCATGATGTAAGGCTTTAGCAAACTAATAATTCGATTTCCTGCTTCGAGATATAGGGAGGGGTCAGGAAGGATTTTTTTGTCCAATGTTTTGAGAACGAGGACGACAGAACATTATACGAGACGGCGACGACGGAAAAAAAGTTTGTGTCACGTTCAGTTATCATCTCCTTTTTCCTTCTTGCAAATCAGGGAAATGTGAGATAGCAAAAACTGGTAGCGAAGCCGAGTTTCGATGCAAATGTATTAGGTACAGTATACTGTAGTGTGTAAGCTAGACGAAGCCTTTGATCTACACATCCCTCGTGTCTTTTCGAGTTGGAGGGCCAACGCGGTTTCCCAAAAACTAAAATTCTTCGCATGTAAGTTCCACGCTCCCCTCCTTTTCCCAAATGGCAAGGTCGGTGGGGCCTCGATCCTCTTCCTTTTCTTCCTTCCTCCTTTGCTTCCTTTCACACCTTTCCTCCCTAGTGGAAGGAGGAAGGGGTAGAGAGGAGAAAAACCCAGCCAGTGTTTTCAGTGCTGGCGGTAAAAGTGAACACACTTGCAGAGTAAAAAAATCGTCAGAACTTGACAACAGAGACTGTGGTTTTTCAAGTGTCCGTTCACTTTACTTGCATCATGGAAGTGGAGACAGTTGATCACACTCCCTGAACCTGCACGGTAGGAACTCCAAAGCCACTTGAACGCCTAGTTGGGAAAGGAGAGAGTAGTAGAGGATAAATCTTTCAAGGGAAGATAAGCTGGGTGGGCGGAGAGAGTTGGGTAGAGGGAAAGGAAGGATAGTAACAGTTCTCCCCCATCCTTCCTCGTCCTCACTTTCCGTTCGCACTCCTCTTGGATTCTGGGTCTGTCTGTCCGAGGGAGATGGAGTCTCCTCCTAACCATCCCTTTTCTCTTTCTTTTCTTCTTTTCGCCCCTTCCCTCCGCTGGGTAACGGGCAATTTGTCTCCGTGGAAAAAGGAGGGGAGGCGACTCTCTCGGGGTCCACTCCACACTGCAAGCGGCGACCTCAGTCTCAACAAGGATTGGGGGGAGGAGGATTTCAGGAAGCAATACACTGCATTGAAGCAAATATTCTACTTGAGGATGACGAAGCTTTTTTAAAATTTGCGCAATATTTATAAGTTTATTTTATCTTTTTCCAGGACAATCTAAAAAAATCTTCTAGCGGACTCTTGAAGCAAAGAAAAAAAATCCAACCTCCCTCTTCCGCTTTCCTGTCTTCCTTTTGCTCCCTGCCTTTTTCTGTCGCATCCGGACAAGCGTTCGATCCCCCTCCCCCTTCCCTCCAAAAATACTGCCCTGCCGCCGCGTACGTACGTCGCCTGCTTCGCCATATCTAGACAGGGGGGGATAGTAGATGACTCCGTTTTGATGAAATAGTGCGAGCGTTTTACGGTGGGGAGATACCCGCCCCGGTCCCGAGGGGGAAAAGGGAAAGAGGTCGGTCCCCTATTCTTTTCGGCCTAGTGAGCATATCGTCCATTTTTCAGTCTGCGTTGTTGCACTTTGCTCCATCCAGAGCGGTTTTGGGGAGTTCTATTTTCTGAGCAAGTAAAAAGTTTTGCTGAAAAGACTTATTCTGCTTCCTGCCCCACCTCTTTTCTTGAAAATGAATAGTACCTTCTTCGGCCAAATATTTTCAGCAACGTACAGTACTCTATACAGAAGTACATACACTCCGTCAAAAGGGTCAAAAGCCCCCTTTTATTTCCTTTCATTTCTTCCTCGTTCTACTTTCCCCGTCTTCCCTTTCCTTCATTGCGCGATCTCCAGAAGGACAAAAGGGGGGAGAAACGGGTCCATTCCTACGCCAGTTTTTTTTTCTCGCTCTAGTTATACAGCTCATTGGGCGCTCCCATCCAACCCTTGCCTTTTTGGTGGGCGCAAAGCAAACGTAGAGTTTTCTCCTCCTCCTCTCCCTTCTTCCTTTCACGATATCATCGTGGGGGCGGCAGATAAATGGATTTTTTTCCTCCGTCCCTTTTTTTCTGCAACAAAGGTCAACATTGGCGCCTTTTTTTGCACGGTCGAGTAACAATGACCGCTGCCGCCCCGAGCGAAGAGGGAGGTTTCTTCTTCCCCCTCCTCCATTCTTCGTTTCACGAAGGGGTAAGTTCCAATGGGAATGCCCAATGCAGAACCGCCGGACCAAACAGAGAGAGACTGCACACAAAAAAACAGGCACACACGGCCTCTCCTCTTTTGATCATTTTCTGGTCTCAGTTGGAACAGCCGGAAGAGCTCACTCTCAGTGGTTCCAACTCCAAGGCATTGAACATGTATGATCGGACGCAGTATAAAAGGGGAGCTCTTCCTCACTTCCCCCATCTTCAGGATGGCGACAGCCCGCCGACGCCCCAAGAAAGGAGAGTGAGATATTATGCTCTCTTCCTTCCTCCCTTCCCAAGCGAAGAGGCGGCGTCATCCTGAGTCCATAAGTGAAGGAGGAGGAGGAGGAGAATGAGAGGAAAAGAGACACGTCACACCTGCGCCGGCTTCGAGGTTTTTTGCTTCAGCCCCCCTCGATGGGTACTCCGCGGTCTTGGCTTTCACTTGTTCTCTTTGTTTCTTTTGGCATGAACAATGAATGACGTATTTGAAATTGTTCCTTTTGTCTCACTGGGATACAAATAGTTTCTAACCCTTGCCCCATTCCCCTTTAGTCCCCTTTGACTTTTGGAAACCTCGGTTGGCGTATTTTTGCAGCAAACGGCAAGTGTCCTCCTTCCTCCTTCCTCACAGGAAAATACTTTCCCCTTTCGGACTGTACACACTATCGTTCTCCCCGTCGTCATAGATGAGCAGCACGATCCGGGGGAAGGCCCAGTGAGAAAAAACTATATCCGCGCATGTAGCCCATGTATGTCGCCTTCCCTCCCGCCCAAAAAAATCCAAGCCTCCCGTGTGAAAAGGGGCACTTAAGCCTCCCGGAGGGATGTGCGGGGACGGAGGGGGAGGGAAGGAAAAAAGTCCTTTTCCTCTTTCCTCTTCCTTATGCGGCAAAAATCTCATCTTTCCGCTCTCTCCTCCCTCCCTCCCTTCCTCGTCGCCCCACTCGACAGATCGGGAAAAAGGAGAGAGAGAGAGGAAGAGAGAGAGAGAGAAGGGGTAAAAAACTGCTTCCTACTCTTCCTTCTCTCTTTGCTGTGTCCAAGCTAGCTTTTCGTCGATTGCCACGTGCCAGCAAAAACGAGAGAGGGAGAGAGCAAAAGTATGATCGGGAAGAAGAAAAGTCACGATTCGAGAAGCACCACGTGCGGTTGTGGGAACATGTGAAATCTAATTTGGGAGGAGCGTGGCGAAAGGCCGATTTCTCAATTTCAAGAAGTTTGGCGGGATTGATTTTTTTCGAAAAATACAAAGGTGATGATGGGATACAGAACGTACATGAAAAAGGATCCTTTGATTCGAGAAACAAAGATTCTCTTGTGCTGTCTGGGCGACTGGGCTTTTTCGGGCGACAAGGAAAGAGCGAGACGCCACCATCCATTTTGATCTTGACAGCGCGAGAAAACATCATTAGCCTTCTTTCTCGGGACAGAAATACATTTCCATAAGAATGCTTGCTGCACGAGGTTTCCCCACAAGAAACGCAACATTGGTATTATCTCTTTCATGAATTTCAGAGGCGTTCGCCGAGCTGGAGGGCCCGCCGGAGAAGTTCATCCGAGCCGGTTCGAGGCTCTCGCTCCGATGTTCCTTCCACCGGACGACGGAGGCGCCATCCTTCGTGTTCTGGTGAGTAGTGAATGACGTGCAGGATGCTCCCAACCGCAAACGTGGCTATAGCAAGAGTGAAGTGTCTTCTTTATGAAGGGAAAACAATGTGGAAGCATGTGGCGGTATAACTTGAAAATATGTGGTGGAAAAGTGAAGATGATCAAATGAAGTATGAGGAAAGTTCTTTTTTCTGGACTTGCCTCGTATTACGGCCTTTGTGCTATAACAATGCGCCATTGTTCATGCCAAAAACCAAGGCTTGTGGGAGTAGACATCTCCCCTCGGCTAATGCGTCGCTAATTTGCTGGCAACTAAGAGAATATTCTCGAGTTACTAGGCTGAAAGAACAATTAATTTTGACTAAGGAAATTAAGTGAAGTGGACAGGTACGATGGTTTAATGTCTGAAAGCCTTCCCTCGCTTCTCACGCGATATTTTGCGTGAGGAAAGCAGTCGTACAAAATTTGAAGTCGAGAGGCCTTCAGGTTGCGAAACTAGTCGCGAAATCGTACGAGGATTTGGTCGATTCCCTAAGGGAAACCCGTTAGCAGTACAATAGTACGTACGGACTCAAACTCAAATCATTATTTGAAAGGTTTTATGCTCACTTTCCGCGGTAAAGGGTATAAATGCATAGTCTGGGTGTAATGCCCTCACCCACTGCACTGTAAACCAGGGAGGGCTGGGTATACCGAACCACCCAAAAAAGTATGCGCGGGAAAAAGGCATTGGTAGACGGCCAAAAAAGATTGTGG
>JAAUXU010164791.1_pt1 | contig 16671 bp, 10 predicted proteins | sample 7278151 | NCBI WGS metagenome assembly JAAUXU01 (sample SAMN14350113, study PRJNA611818) | marine sediment metagenome | isolation source: surface marine sediment (1.8m) | place: French Polynesia: Moorea | collected 2018-08 | reverse complement strand
TGTCTGTCTGTGTGTCTGTCTGTCTGTGTGTCTGTCTGTCTGTGTGTCTGTCTGTCTGTGTGTCTGTCTGTCTGTGTGTCTGTCTGTCTGTGTGTCTGTCTGTCTGTGTGTGTGTGTGTGTCTGTCTGTCTGTGTGTGTGTCTGTCTGTCTGTCTGTCTGTGTGTGTGTGTGTGGCTGTCTGTGCGTGTGTTACAAAATATATAGGTATAAAATAGGTAGGGATAGGTTGAAGTGGTTGCGATATTTTTCATTATTTCTTGCTACTGCAGGAACAGCAGATGAATTTTCCATACGCTGTCCCCATCCTCAGACAGCCCACTCCAAATCATGGCTTTCCTGGCATATGGCATGCCATTTCTTTGGGCATTTACGGCTCATACTGAATCGGCTGCAAATATTTGTGATACTTGCCTGAGAATCACAGAGACTACCACAACTGTAACACTACCTGTAGTTTGACTGGGGTCCAAGCAGTCTGGCCACTAAGATCTCCTTACAAGAGGAACCAGACACAGATCCACAGCTGAATAGCGTGGCAAAAGATAGAGTTCAGTTTGTTCTGCTGCAGGACTGACGCATTGACCTACTACTTTGGGTTTGGTAATTTGCCACACTACTCAGCTGTCGACCAGAGTTGCACTGCCCGTTGGCCCCATTGTACACCTCTGTTCCTCTGGCAAAGAGATCTCAGTGGGGCCTGGCGAATGATGATTTGTTTTCACTTCCACTGACATACATGGTTCTTCCCAATTTTAAGTTTCAAAACTGATTGAACACAACAATTTTCCTCTCTCCTCCTTATGGCTGTGCTGTTGGGGGCTCCTTATTACTAATGTCACTACGACTAATTAGTCAGCTCAAAATCAGCAAATTTCAATTTTTCGTATCTACTCTTACGAAGACTGTGTATTAAGAGTAATTACGCCACCCGGTGTGGCACGAAATCGACGAAGCTCATCCAAGAAGTGACCACCAGCTGGAATTCGACCTATGAAATAGTAGAGAGGCTGTAAAAGGTGCGGATTCCCTGATTTGGGCCAAACCAGGCGTTAATGAAGAAAATGACTCTCGAGATTCCAATGTCTCTTTTCTTGCTTCAACGTCTACAGTCAATCTCAGCAGTGAAAGTTTTCCCACGTCATCCAAAATCATCTATTCTTGCTGCAACTGTTCGATGTCCTAATAATGAGTCACGGTTGTCGACATCAGTTTCCATGGCTCTGCACCATTGATGCTGCGTTCTAATAGTGTATTCAGGTGTGTGTAGTTCATATGTGGATGTGCTCCAAGTTTCAATGGGTTTAAGTGGGTTTTTGAGCATATTTGTGGGTGATGAAATGTATATTCAAATTTCCCACCAAAACATGACTCATGCTGGTCGCTGAAAGAGATGTGGCTCAAGTCAGACAAGCGGCCGGATCAGTGAGTCATGACTCAAGCTGGTGGCTGAGAGACCACCATGAACTGTACACAGAAAGATGAAAATTTCCTGCCGAAACATGTTGGGACCCTGTCAAGAAGCAGCTGGGCCAGTGAGTTAAGCTGGTGGATGAGAGGCCGGCCGTAAACTCGCTTAAAGGCCGCCGAAGGCTGCCTTTTAGCCACTACAGATGATGAAACTGTACGTGCCGTAGTAGCAAAGTGCGAAACTTTTACTGGAGCGGGAATCACGCAACCTCTTCGTTACGTCATTCCCCCATTCTGCATTGACGTGTTCCAGTGAAGTTGGGTGGTATCCAGGAGAACGCTGACACCATCGTAGTGGGAAAACGTTCTACATCCAGAAGTCGGTCTAGCACACATCGATCCGGCCTGAGTTCATGTTTGCGCAGTGCTTCAGCGCAGCCAACGTCTAGCATGCAGTACAGCAGAATTCTGTGTTACACCTGTTATAGGCTGACTAGGGCCACCACTTTCTTTCAGTGTTATTAGTGAATAATCGAAGGTTAAGCATGATCGGCACTCACGCGATGATGACCAAGACTGTACAGAAGGGTTGACACCGTGGCTTCAGACCAGCCAACAGTGACAATGATAACTTCCGTGAGACACAAAGCAGTTGCGGATTCTGTGAACTCGTGAGTGAACCTGTTGATTTCCCCTCGTCACCACATTCAATGGGTCACTTTTCAAATCGCCGTGTGTAGTCACTACTTCTGGACACTCCGCTTGTACAGTAGGTGTACGTATCCAGGTCTCACGACATACGGTTAAACGTTGCAATGAACGGCATTTTATGCTGATCCTCTGCCTTAGCCTGCAGCTACCGCTTTTTATTATTGTTGTGTCCATTCATGTATGAATTACAACAGCATACTCGTACTTTTTTACTCATAGGGAATATAAGCGTTGGTGATACCGTAAGATTACTCGTAAGGGTCTTAGAAGCTGCTGCTGTTCTGTTGTGACGCCAGCGTGAGAGCTTATCTCATGATTGCAAACATGCACAGAAGCGGCGGATGGGCGGAATGTTAGCTTTTGAGGCAGAGACCAGGAGTGATTCACACCTGCCTTGGCCTGTTTGAAATAAAGACATGTTCTTTCTTCTGTTCCTGCTGTCCGTCGTTGCGTCCGTGGAGCCCAAAGACGTGACCTCGGTGACGAAGGCCTACGGAGGAAGTTTTGAGCTCCTGTGCTCATTTCCCCAAAACTACCTCAGCCCAAGAGACTTTCTGTGGCTCAAGGATGGGCGCCCAGTCCCGAGAGGTGACATCGTCAGCAATAGTGTAGAAGTTGCTTTGCTCAAACTGAACAATTTGGGAGCGGAGGACGTGGGCTACTACACCTGCTCCAGCTCGTCTAATGCGTCAGTCATCTGGAACTCCACGTTTTTGTTCGTCTCCTCAGCCCCTGCTCTGATCAAGCCCCTCAGGAACGGAGAACGAATCGTTAAAGTCGTTTCAACGAGGCCAGCACTGATTCCGTGCAGACCCACGAGTCCAGAGATATCCTTGACCTGGCTGACAAGTAACGGATATCCTGTGGATCTGGAGAGGGCTGGTATTACGTTCAACCCAACCCTGGGCTTCACCATAGCCGAGGGAAGCCTCATTTACCACAGTGGTGCCTTTTTGTGCCGAGCAAGTCTTGGAAACCGTACGCAGACTGAACAGTTTCACTTGAGGTTTCAGCTGTCTGACGAGAAGGAGCTGAAAGCACCGGTTATTGACGCTAAAAGTCTTAAGTGGAAAGTTGGGGACATACGGGAGATGGTCTGCAAAATCAGGAATGAGGCTTCTATGATGCTGAGATGGATCCCGCCAGTTTTGGCCTCTAAAGCCTCCCGCCAGTTTTGGCCCCAATTACTTAAGGAGGAATACGAGCTTGAGAATGGGAGGGTCAAAATTACCAAGGAAGTTTTGCCAGATGAAATCATGTCGAGGATTGTAATCAATCCTGTTGCGCTAGGAGACCAAGGGTACTACAAATGTACTGCCAGCAGCAGCAGCACTGGAGAGACCAAAACAACCCCGATATTGATCGAGGTCTCAAGCAACTCCATTGGCTCAGTAACGTCATCGTCAACATTCCAGTGGGATCTCGATCGGTTCAATGATTTGGTAGAGGTGGACCTCCGAGAAACCTCACTCGTGAAGTGGGTGGTGGGAGTAATCTTAAGAGATGACTCAGTCAGAGTCAGTACGAGGTGGCTGGATCCTAGAGGGAAAGAGATCAAGAACAATCAAAAGTATTCAATTAAACGTGATGACGATGTCGGGCAAGAAAGATTTGACCTATTCCTGGAGATTTTTAACTTAGGTGCCAGAGACATGGGCGAATATGAGCTACAAGTGGTGGATACTGGAAATGAGCTATCGGTCATTGGTAGTCTTAGAATGATCTTGCATATCAGGACTGATCCACTTGTGACCCTCCAGAAGAAAGACACAGTATTTTACAACGTCCACGGAGAAAATGATATTTACATGAACTGTGTGATCAAGGCATTCCCCTGGAACGAAACCGACATTGACGTATCTTTTCAGCCATGTGCCCTGAGATGCCAAGAACTAGGAGAAAAGCAAATTACCTTGCACTACGACATCGAAGAAAGCGATAACACCTCTTATGCCTCACTTATCATACCTCTGAATTCTACATTTCGCAGCGGGATGGTGATATGTAAGGCCAATAACTCCGTAGGAGTCGGCTCCGATGAGGCACCCTTTGTCCTCACCGACACTGGCGAGGCCATCTCCATCAAGAGGGAGCTCAACCACGAGAACAACGGAGGGATGGCTCTCTCATGCGTTGGATCGAAGATTCTGTACTCTTCACTCTTGTGGGAACGCAAAGGAGGTAAAAACAGTACGGGTTTTCATCCAGTGGGCCAAGATCCAGATGAGGTACTCATCAAATCTGTAGAGGACGCGACTTTGCACTCCTTGATTGCCAATCTGACGGTTGAAGAACTGTCACCCTCCATTTCGGGACTGTACAAGTGCAAGGGTGAGCCCAGACATCCCTCCTGGCTCCAAGAAGTAGCCTACCCCACGAGAGCCATTGAAAGGGTGTCAACAAGGATTCCTACACCCCCAAAAATTTCTGGAGCCAGCTTTAAAAACAACACCTCCTTGTATCTCAGTGATGGGCGGGATAAGACCCTCTTTTGTAGTGCGGAGGCTTTCCCAGAACCCGAGATGACCTGGTTCAAGAATGGGAACCAATTTTCTAGCCATGAAACACTTCAGGGGTACACAATTTCAGCGGACGGCACCAGACTCACACTGCTGAAGAGCGAGGGGTCCAAGGCAGTGGGAAAGTACACTTGTAGGGCCACGAACAAGCTGGGCTGGGCAGAATACAGCGTCGATGTTAAGACCGAGGGGTCGAGGTCGCTGGTGATTATTCTCCTTCCAGTCTTTTCCGTGGTTGTAGTCGCAATGGGTTGTCTGGCGTTCTACTACTTTCGCAAGAGCAAGAGGGCCACGAAGATGCTCAACAAGAAGGAGGTTGAAAAGCTTCGCGGGGGAGATCCAGCTGCCTTGGCAGCAGCCATAGACCAGGAAGGGACTGAGATGACTTCACTGTTAAGCGACACCGAAAAGGCTCTGATGCTCCCCTATGACAGGAAACTGGAATTTTCCTTGGACAAGTTGGACCTGGGATCACAGATTGGCTCCGGTCAATATGGTAGAGTTCTAAAGGCTCAGGCACATAAAATCGTCGAAGGGGAAAATTATACCACTGTAGCGGTGAAGACACTCAAGTTCCCGGCAGAGATGGAGCACTTGAAGACGCTCATGTCGGAGTTAAAGATCCTCTCACTTGTCGGCAGGCACCAAAATCTGGTCAACCTGTTAGGCGCCTGTACCGAGAGACTCCAACACCGCGAGCTCTACGTTATTCTCGAGTATTGTCACTTGGGAAATCTCCAACAAATGCTTGTCACCAGCAGAAGAATCTTTCGTCCAGAAATCATGACTCAGTCGAAAAGTCTTGGCAAGCCAATAAGTCCAAAATTTACTGGAAAGGATATCCGATACAGCGTTCAGCCCCTGGTAAGGTCTGCCAGCAGGTCTCGTGAAGATTACTCAGGCCCACTCATTTCCAGCAGCTTCGCATACCATGAAGATTTTCTCACTATGGGCGACTTATTTACCTGGGCTCTGCATATTGCTAAGGGTATGGAGTACTTATCGAGCAAGCGCTTTCTGCACGGAGATTTGGCATGCAGAAACATTCTCTTGGCAGAGGATGGTACGGCCAAGATCTCAGACTTTGGCTTGTCCAAGAACATGTATCACACCAACCTCTACAAAAAACGCACCGATCAGCCCTTGCCCGTCAAGTGGCTAGCTCCGGAGTCCATGACGGATCATGTATTCTCTACCGAATCCGACGTCTGGTCCTTTGGGGTAACCCTGTGGGAGATGTTTTCTCTGGGAGTAACCCCATATCCGGGCATGGAACCCGGACCGAGGCTGTACGAGTTCCTCATGCGTGGGGAGCGCATGAAGTGTCCGGATTTCGCACCCGGATATGTCTACGATATCATGCTGGGCTGTTGGCGCCCGGATCCGGAGGATCGGCTCTCTTTTTCCAAGATCATTGCGCTCCTGGTCCGGGAAATCAGGTTGTCCGGGATGACGTCGCCCACGACTTCTCCGCGGAGCCAAGACGTCTTCTTCGCAGAAAATGCGATCTACAGGGAACGAAGTCAATGGGAAGAAGAGCAAGGGGAAACTGCAGCTGTAGACAGTGAGGGTTATCTCATCTGTCTGAAGACTCCTACGCCTCTGCAGCCATGAGGGAGTTCCAAGAGTACAGCATGAGTCAAGAAAAGGCGCAGAGGAAAGGGGAGGGAGAACAAAGCCCGAGAGTCAAGGATGCCAATCGTTATCAGCTCAACAGGCAGTCTTAAACTTGACCCCTGTTGACATCCTACTTGCCACTGTCGCGGTCCCTTTTTTCTGGCTCATCCTACAAGGTGTGTGCACCACTTTCCATAATTTGACAGTAGAATCTCAATGGGAGGCTCAAAGGTGCGGTTTCTCCTCCATTACACGTTTCACCTTTTCTCCTCCCTCAGCCCACTGATCTTCGTCTTGGAAGATTGGGCAGCCCCCAGAGTCGAGAGCGCCGTCGTAGTGGAGTCGACGCTGTCATGGCTTCTCGAGAGCAAGATTTAGGAAAAAAGAAATGCCAGGTTTTTAACACTGTCACTCAAAGGGAACATTCGACCATTGCTGGACATTTGCCCTCCAAAAACGTCTTGCAAACCTCCTGTACACTTTGCTATTGTTCAATTTTGGCTTTTTGTGTCGTGTACAAGGACACACACACACAAGTACCCACGCCCTCGGAATAAGACAAGTGCTGGAGCGCAATTGACAAAGAAAGTAGAGATTTCCTTGGGCTCTCTTTGTCACGCCGTACATAAAATACGTGAACTGACGGAAAAAAAGTACTGTATACATCAGTCCATTGATGCTAGAAAGGCTTGAAATAATAAACAATTTTCAAGGACACGCGGGAAGGAAAGGAAGAGTCAGCACGAGTCTCTCCCTCAACAAATATTCCTGTCTTCCGTCCTCACTTCATCCTCTAGTCGGTGTCCTCACCTTGTTCACTAGTGCGCCAATAGATAAGGTGAAGGGTAGAAAAGATATCTAGGTTATCATTGCTTTCCTTGACCTTTATTCTTCCTGTGCCTCTTCTTTTTCCGCCTTTGTGGAAACTTCTTGGCTCTCCTCTGCGTCAGGTGATCAATCCTGTGGAAAAAGAGAGAAAACCCTTAGCACCCTTCAACAGACAAAGCTTCGAAAGTTGACCCTGCGTGCCATGACTTACACACGTTCTGGGAGTAGCGATACAGATTGCACCGTAAATAATGGTAATTTGGATGCTATTGCACTGGAGGTTTGGTGATTCACTCTCTCAGTCACTTGGTATCGAAGCTCTCTTATCACTTTCTGGCACTTTACTCCTTCTCTTCCAATTTCAGCCACCAAACACCTAGTGAAGTTGAGCAGTTCTAAGTTGAGCATTTTCAAAGAGCTGATGTGAGAATTCCGGTGTGCGCACCTTCTCATTCCATACTTGCACTCGAAGACAGAATAGAGAGAGAAGAAAACCAAGATATTGACAGAGATGTGAGCGCACAACAGGATTCCAAGCTCAGCAGCTCTTTGAGGATGGTTCAACTCTAAATGATTGACCTCAGCACTAGATAGGTAGTTGAAATTGGGGGAGGATGCTTTGATGTTCAACGATTGGTGGAGTGGGTCACTAAATCTCCTGTGCAGTCTAACCTCACCAGCAAATTAGGGTCATTGAAGACACAAGCTGTAAAGTAGTTCTTGCTGATGTAGACGCGCCCAACCCTGCAACGACACATGTGCAAAGATGACGACGTAGCGGAAAAAAGATGTCTAACCCACGTAGTATAAGCTGCTTAGCTATGCATCTCGCAAAATTAAACCTTCTTCGCAATCCTTACAATCTTGAGCGCTTCATATTCATATCCACGCTCAGCCCAATGTATTTTTCTTGCACAAGCAACCTGGAAGAAAGCCAAGAAAGACGTCTTCAGGTGAGTGAACATTGCCATGACATCCCGTATACGCTCCACGGTCGACACAAGAGGCCTTGTGTTTGTTCTGCTGCGGCTCCGACTTGCGCCTGATATTGTGTGAGTCAAAAGCGGCAAGAAGGATTTCATCTCCCTCTTATTGGCTCAAACTTCAGTTGTCTACGTTCTCGCGTGGTTGAAAAGTAGATTTGAAGTTACAATTTTTGCAACTCTCCCGAGCATAAGAAAATCTATTTAACTAAAAAATATGTATAACATATTGAGTGAATTGTACATTCGAAAGTTCCTGGTAGATATCATGTAGATCATTCGTACGCTGTAAAACTACTCTACCTCATGGAGTGCACAGAGCTATGGAAAATGTCAAGATGTCCTCATGAATGAAGCTTTATATACCCTGTGGCTCGCTTTTGGATTTTGACTGTTATGCCCAACCCTACCTTTAGTCCATTTGTATGCCTTTAGTCCATTTCGCACTAAATGCTTTAATTACACATAGTTAGGCACATACCATGCATACCGAACTTGGTCAGAAACGGGAAAACATTATAACCAGATGCATTTTGAATTAGCAACAACACTTTTGGCATTTAAAAGCAAGAAGACAAAAAGATAGGTCTATGTAGGAAACAAAAAGAACTCTACCAAGCGAAGTTCCGGGCTCAGCTCGACAGTACAATGATTCTCACACGCAACAAATTAAGCATAGTCACACAAGCCATAACTGCCCACAAATATCTAAACTATCACCTATTTAGCTTAGGCATTATCCCAAAACAGGTTGTGGGGAGGAGCGAGCAGAGTTGACACATCTATCGTCTAGGTGCTCAGCACTGATAGCGAAGTATTTGCATGGTTTTCATAGCCTTCAACCGGGCCTAATCCCCCAAGACTTGAGAAACTTGCCCAGGTTCAAGAACAGGCTATTTATTATATGTTAGAAGAGGGTAGAGTAAAGTTTAATTATGAATACCATAAGAAAGGAAAAGGGGAAAATCTCTGTAAGAGTTCTATGAGTTCCTCTCTGTGTCGAGCCTTTCAGAAACAAACAAACGAGGGGCCTTCGAGAAAAGATTAACGGTCAGATTTTGTGCGGCCAGTTGTGCTGCAATTGGTTCGCTTCCTTTTTGCAGTGTTCTGTCATGGAAGCACAGCAACTGTTATAAGTAACATTTCTTTCAAAACAAAACTATTAATGGCAGGATAATTTGCCCCAAACTGTATTGCATTGTGCAAGATGTTGAGCCGAGAAAACAAAAGAGGAGTAGCAGGTGACGAAGATCGTGCTCTCGAGCGTCATAGAGCCTTTAGCCTTAGCCGGGGAAGGAGTTGCTGACGTGCACACGATTCTGGATCCACATTGCAATCATCGGAGGATCCTTTTCCAGGGGGGCCGAAGAATGGAACGCAGTTCGAGGCAAAGTCTGTCACAACCAACAGTAGCACAGTGTGCTAGGTTTTAATGGACCAAAAGCATTTTATTTGGAAGCTAATATAGAGCTCACACTTTGGTCTTAAGGGTAATTTGGGCCACAAATCACTATGGTGGCATTTGACAATTAATTACACCACTCTGTACCACCTGCAATTATGCGATTTCAGGGTCATTGATGACAAAAAAGCAGCAGGAGGCCTGAAACTTTTGTCAGAGAGATGATTTGGGTTACAAACAACAGCTGTTATATTACATTTTACATGTTTGATCACTCTTTAAAAAGCAAATTAAGTATTATCAGAGCAATTTGAGACGTTTCTTAATTGTCTACTGTGGAAATTACATTTTTAGTTCATATTTGGGCTTGAATCACATGATGGTTTGACTTCAAATTTTGACACTCCTAATTATCCCAGATAATTATACTAATTAAAGGGTTTGCTTGTTTTTTTGTTAATGGGGTCTCTCGAGGGGAATAGATGTCATAACGAGAGAAGAGGAGTAACCCTGGGTTGGGTCTCTTCCTCCTCCAGTTTGTGGCAAACATCTAAGTGCTTAATGGACATTTATGCCTGGCGTGGGGAGTCCACCAGTGAATTTAACTTGTTCTGCCCTCCTTTCCATGGCCTTGCCAATGGGGTACACTTTTGTCAGCCTGACAAGTCCAGATAGGCCAAGACATTGTCTATTAAGCTGGTGCCCCTGGACAGGGTCCAGGCACACCCTGGCAAGTGCAGGGCACTCACACGCAAGGTCATAATTAAAGGGTAATTAAGGGATCATTGAGGGAAATAAAGGGAAAGTTAAAGGGAATTTTATGCCTAAAAGAGTGAAGTGATTACATCAGGACTACCTAGCAGTGTGCCAATGGTGATAAACACTTTTTGCTTTGTGCCTGTGGTAAGACCACAGGCTAAAAAAGGGCTTTTTTAAAGGTTACCTTTGAATTGATCATGAAATTTAGAGCAGTTACCATGGAGAACCATTAACTAACTTTTCTGTTAAACAACAGGGTTAAGTTAAAAAAGACAGTAGCACCACCTGTTGGATTAAATTCTACAAGCATGATTTTTTATCAGAATGAACACCAGGAACAAGGAAAAACCCTTGTAGAAATGTAAAATCAAATTTTTGGTGGGGTCCCTGAAGTGACATTTTTCTCTAAAATGCTTCCTTGTGGCAGAAAATGAGAAACATTGCTTTTTTGAATCAATATTCTGCGAATAGCCAGTCATTATGCAATTTTTTGTCAACAGAAGTTGTGCAAAAAAATAAAATTTTTGATAGGGTCACACTACTGACTTATTGGCAAAAATCAAAGGCTTGGGTGTCCCATGAGACTGTTGTATATTTTTGGTCTTTTTTGGTCTTTTTGGAAGTCATCTCATCTACCGTTGTGTCAGACTTCATCTGATCAAGCCCTTCATTTAACGGGCAATCAACATTTTTTTAAGATTGACGTCACGAATAACTTAGATATTGGAACGACGGTCGAAGAAGAACCAAAATCGTTGCAGGGAAAGAATTTTTCATGTCGTGTTGTGAAGTGAATGGTGTAAGCATCAAGAATTGTGAACAAAACTTTAGAATTACTTATTTTTTAAAGGTTCTAGGATTTTTTTATGCTTAGGCTTGAACGTTGGCCACGATCCCTGCAAGTTATGAGTAACTTACGTCACAGCTTCTGTTTCTTCTATGAACTCCGGTGCCGGCCTGAACTCGAGCAATCCGCTCTCGCCACCGTAGACCTCCACGGTCTTTTTTGACAAGCTGTTCTCAGCCTTCATCTTCTCTAACATTTTCACCTGAAGACAAGCAGCATGCATTTAGTTACACTGCATGGTATACATATAATTACATTCTTTTACACAGCCAACTACACCGATCACCTCCGTGTCTGTTGGTTTCCCCTTGCCCCAGTGATCCAGAATGGCGACCCTGGCCTTCCTGGACCCGCTGAGCGTCGCCTAGAGATTGTTTCGCGTCATCCACAGGTTCGACAGAAACAAAATCCCTACCTGGTAGTTCCAGTAGAGCACTCCAAAGGTGAGGCACAGCACGAGTGACAACGACACGAAGCACGCGAGGAAAGGACGGCGATGGCGAAATAGCAGCAACGAAGAAGAAGCGGCAACGGCGACGTTGTTGTTGCTGTTGTTGCTGCTGCTGCTGCTGTTGATGATGATCGGCGAAGACACCGAGGAGAGCAGTGGCTTTTGTTGCTGCTTCTGCTCTTCCTCACAAGTGCTGACAGGCAGGAGTAGGGTGAAAATGTAGGATACGTATGACATTAGCGGATTTTCTAACAGCTTGGACAACCTCATTCACTCACCCTATGTTTTCAGCAGCGCCGATCACATTGGCCCTGGCGGGCAAGAACACCGAGTCGCTCTCTTCTTCATCTTCGTCCACTCCAGAAGTCTCCTTGGCTTCCAAGGAGAATGACTTGCTGCTGTCGTTGGAGACGCTGCCGCCGCCTTCGTGGTGGTGGTGGAAGAAACGCTGGGACGACTTGCCACACCCTCCACTACTGACTGTGGAAGTTCTTCTTGTCTTGGGACTGATCACTGGTGAGCATTGGTGAACGCTGAGGCTCCTCTGGTACACTTTTCTCTTCACTTCACCACTGCCGCCAGCTTCGCTGCTGCCCAGTTCTCTGGGACGACTGTGACAGGAAGAGCCCAGAGGGTCAGGACAGGCCAGAGATTGGCTTATTCCTCTGGTCCTTTTCACACAGCCAGCACCGGCCTGACGTAAGTCATGTCTCTGGTGAGCGTCAACATTCTCTTTCACTGCTTCTTCAAAAGCTGGAGCTGCGCGAATCATCGTGACCTTACCGTCAACCGCCGACACCCGCAGTGATTGGACGCTACAAAGACAGTGATTGCTTTGTCTGGAGTCCAACTGGCTTCACAGAAGTCATTTATGTATCGCTCCTCTCGGTGATTTATCACGCGGCGCAGTTTTTTTGGACATTGTTTTCCCAATTAAGTAGCTGCGGGGCACGATCACTGCAGGCACGCAAGATCCAATTCTTACCCTCTCCCCTCCCCCCCCCCTTGCGTTATGCACGAATGGTGCCGGACACATTTAGATCTGCAAGATGTGCTGACGAATTGATAAGTGGGATCATTCTCGATGGCGTCCACGGACCAGTTGCTCCATGTGCAAAGTTTGGAAAGTTTTTCTTTTTTCTGTACTGAACTAGTCCTGGTACAGTATAAACGTAATTTTGTGTAAACTGCTTACTTCACGTTAAGCAAGCTTGGTGCGAGAGGTCTGTTTGTATTTGTCCCTTATTGTAACAGCCCGGGTGACTCAGCTGAGACACTGAATAGTACTGAACTTTTTTGAAATAGAGTCTTCCTCAGTACTATTATTAGTCAGTCCTCCCCGTCTGTAGACTTCGAGCCATATTTATGTTTTTTCGCTCTCGTCGCTGTCATGCGAGGAGCCGACTTGCATGCAAAAGCGCAAAAGGCGCAGTCACTGTGGCGACAAAATTACAGACCTTTCCAGCCTCTTCAAGATGTTTCGAGGTCGAACCTGCTTTCATTTTGTCTCACTTCCGAGCGGAATTAGCGATGGCTTGATCGATTAAGGACAACTTGAACACTGAAATGTTTACGACATGTTCAAGACCTTGGTTGAAGGAATCTTGTGTTTTTTGTTTTGTTTTCGGTCTTTTCTTTTGCTTTCTCCTTGGAGAAAGTGATTTCTCCATGTTTTCGTTTTGTCCGCCGTTCGCTAGATGCTCCTTCCTGCTGCCCCTTGTCGTCGTACGAGTGATGTGGACCTACAATAAGTGGTGATGCATTCGTCCGTACTAAGGACTCTTGTCTGCTGTTGACTTTAACCGCACCTTTCTACACCGGAAGTCTCGTTTGTCGAACCTTTCTCGTCAGGAGTTTCGGATACTCTCCCCCCAAAAAACTTCAAAGCTCCATGAATGAAGTGTCCATCGAAAGTCAAGGCTCCGTGAGAACCAGCACGCGCCAGTTCTGGCTCAGGTGAATGACAACTTCAGCTAAGGTTTTTGTTTTGCTACTTCTTCAAAGTAAACACTCACCCTGGCGCAATGGCATTTTCACTGTATATTTTTTTTCGTCAGCCTCAGAAGTGTGGATATCTTGAGCTACTCACTCGCCTCATCCGAAAGCACTGAGCGATTCCTTTTCCTCTTCCTCAACGTTAAAAAAATCAAGAGAAATGGGGGTCGCTAGAAAAGGTGAACGCGTGCGCGGGAGGAGAAGGCACGGAAATGGGTCTCTCAGACCGAGAAGGAGAAGAGTTGATGTCCGACGAGGCTGAGGACTCGCTTGCACTGGCCGGACTTGGGGCACAAAGGGACGGGACAATTGAGGTCGGGAATCCGCCCGGAGGAGCCGACCTTGAGGAGGAGAGAAATCGGACAGAAAAAGCAGTATTGATGAAGACTGAGAGTCTACGCGGCAAAAGGGACATGAGCTGGTTCCTCGGACCTTTGTGCAAAATCGGATTCTGCGACGAGATCGACGTCAAATTGTAGGAAAATGAAACAGAGAGGATGTAGTAGACAGATCAACGTCATCTATGCTATCACCTTACGTCACTGCAGAGCGGATCAATGTATGTACGATTGGGCAGCCTCGGGGAAGGGGGGGAGCCCAGGAAGGCCTTGATTCATTAGGCCTCGCGAGCTATTACGCGAATTGCTTCAGGGAAGAAGAAGAAGAAGCTTCCTCAAGAGATTTGTTACGCTGAAAGGGGGGAAAAAAGAAGCAATGACAAAGTTCTCCATCTTGTTTGAGTCGTTCTCTGATCAGCCTTAACCAGGGGAATTTCGAGGTGTCAGACTGCAAAGCCATCAATCAGTTGGACCTTTCTCTCTTGGGCCTGTCTAGTAGTTGCGTCGCCTGATCAGCGTCGACGACATCAAAGGTCTGCGCCGACAACGACGCGTATCAGCTTGGCGCCTTCAACGACAGTGGGAGCTCCATGTGGTAAAGTGCAACGCAGCAAAGTCGAGTCAAATGGCGCAACAGCTAGGCTGCAATCTGCATAAAAAGGCCACCAGACAAGAGGCTCCAACTCAGTAGAGTCTCTGAACAGCTGCCATGAGTCAATCGGCTGAGCTTTTGGCGCTCTTGACGTCCCTTTGCCTCATCCAAGGGAGTTTGGAGTTTGACGAGCTAAAAAAGATCGACACCGCGGCGGCCTCCCAATTGCTTGGATCTGCACGGCCTGTTGACTTCTTCACCGGACCAAAGATGTAAGTGGTGACAGACAAGTACTTGCTTAGGACCAGCTGTGACCACTCTTTTTTGTTGTTGTTTCTACCACGATAGACGGAATGGGGTCTTCATCATAGACGACTCCAAGGCCGTCAAGACCTTTGTCAGGACCGTGGAAAGGCTACCCAAGTCTGAGCCACTCATGTCGTCGCAGGAGCCTCTGGGATCCGCAAAGCAATCACGTAAGAACGTTGATAGTGGTAACAATTGTAAGTTGAGTGATTATGCCGAGTGCTAAGATATGTTCCTCCTCAAGGCTCTTACAATGGATTGCAACACCGAAGGTCTTTACTCACCTTGTGGCCCAAGACCGAGGCGCCGAAACGAAGGACTTTGAGGCCGGCAAGGGAACAAAAGGCCGCTCTCGCCACTTCAGAAAGAGACAAAGGCTACGAAGAGATTGTGCAGACAGTTTCCAAGTAATATTAATCAGCTTTTTCCATGCGAAATGGTCGTGCATTGTTAAGAATGTGTTTAATCGTATTCTTGAGCCCTTTAAGCCCTACTCGTCTCACTCATAGACTCTATTCAGGATGCTTCACAAGACGGTTCAGTCGTTCTCGCCGTCGGCTACGCATCCTCAGAAGACAAAGAGCGAGCTCATCCTGAGCGAGTTGGCAACTCTGATTACGGACTTCATGCTCTCTTCGGCGAGGAAGACCGAGAAGACCAGCTTGCTGACGGATGAGGTCGTGAAGCGCCTTAGCAGCCAGAGGTCGAGACGTATGATTGGCAAGGAGGTGACTAGAGTGACGCAGGCCTTGCCAGAGGAAGGGCAGAAGCACCTCACGAAGGTAAGGTTAAAAAGTGTCGCACTCTAGACCGTTTTCGTAGTTCCTACGAGGCTGCGTTTTAGATTGGAAAGCTTTGTTCGCGGCTTATTTCGATTCATCTCTCATCCGCCAGGCTGTCAAAGTGTTGATGAGCAACATTCCATCATCGGAGTTGTCCAAGTCCTCGGAAGCCAGCATCACGGAGCTTCTGACCCAGCTTGCCACTCCAGGGGGAAGTCCGGAACACCCCGAGGCGTCACTCGTTCATTCGGGGATTGTGAGCAACTCGCCATGTACGAGTAATCAAAATACTCAGATGCGTTGCGCTGTGAAAAAGCTTTCCTCGCCCCTGAGTGATTGAGTGACGGGTGAAAATTCTACAATGTCTGCTATTTGTCGCAGTGGTTGACGGTGAACAACGCCAACACCGTAGTGGACATGGCCGAAGTCATCATCCCTCAAGTGTCTGATGAGGTGAGAAATTGTTCTTTACGTAAACTTTATCTCCCCCCCCCCCATTTTAATTACGACGAATTTCAGTGAATTAGTATTGGATGGAACTTTGCATGGACTTGGTCCAGCTGAAGTTGGCGACATTGAGGAACATCGTGACCAGGGACATGGACCGGGTACTAAATGTGAACGTAACCACAGCTGAATCTGTCACAAAACCTCGATTGTCAAGAGCTTTCTCAGGGTGCTCAATTTTTTCTCTTGTAGAAAACAATGTACTACTGATTTATAGCAGGAACAGGAATTTAGAAGGAAAAAACCTGGCCAGTGATGACAGCCTGAGATTATAGAACAGATAGATTATTATATTCATGTTGCTTGTTGAAATCCATAACGATTATAAAAATGACTAACTTTGTTTTCTCTGTTTGTCTATGTTAGACTAAACCTGAAGCATATTTTTAACGCCTGTAAAATTTTGGGCAGGTGAGGCAGAAGAACAGGCCAGGAAAGAAAAAACTAGCGTTATTTCTAGTAGGATAGCAAGTCAGTATAAAAGTGCCACAAGGCGTTGGCATGTTCCGGTTTACACTGTAGAATATTCGGATTGCGCCCGTTCACATCGAGTCAATGCCCAATCTTGATCAACTTTTGAAGGGGCTCCACTCCGGGGGGGTTGGGGTTGGGGTTGGGGTTGGGGT
>JAAUXU010087607.1_pt1 | contig 16671 bp, 15 predicted proteins | sample 7278151 | NCBI WGS metagenome assembly JAAUXU01 (sample SAMN14350113, study PRJNA611818) | marine sediment metagenome | isolation source: surface marine sediment (1.8m) | place: French Polynesia: Moorea | collected 2018-08 | reverse complement strand
CGATCATCTCAGAAATGCTAGAAAGCTCAAATTTGTCTCTTTCGGACATTTTAACAAGAAGAATATTTGAAATATTTAAAGCACCTGGCGGAATTTGGAAACTCGTAGTAATTCGGCTGCTTTGGATGTTGTCTTTGTCCAGTTTGGTCACCGTCCATCTGGCAACACAGCAACTCTGCCCCATGTGTTCCTCGGCATCCCGACCCTGCTCTTATCATAGGTATCCCTGTGTAAGTGTACACGTATGTCTGTGTTCTAACATGATATGAATGCTATGGGCAAATACATATTACAGTGCGAACTATTGTCCCAGTGAAGAAGCCTTCTCGATAATCAATAGTGTCTCTTCCTCTCAAGCTACCATAGGTCAGAACTTGTTTATGCCTGAAAGTGCCCGGGAAGCCTTTCAGAGATCGTGGTAGAAGTTTGCGTAGAAGCCGAAGGGTCCGAAGGCCCCGGTGTGATGGTAAAACGGCCCGACGGCGTCGTGGCCGGCGGCGAAACCGTGGCCGACGTCGTGAAAGGCAGGGATGGCGTGAATGGGGACGTAGCCATGGTGATGTGGATCTGAATACTCGTAGCCAGGCGCGTGTCCGTGCGTAATCCCTTTGTAGCCGTAACCGGCGTAGACGTCGTTGTGGTAGCCGTGCTTGTGGGCGTAGCCGTAGCCGTGAGACTGCGAGGCGTAAGAAAAGTTGTTACTAAAATGATAAGAGCGCATAAAACTGACTCGCTTTTCAATGACCCAAATGACATAGGCTTGTGCAGATCATACTGTACGAGGAGACACCATCCAGGGAGAAGGCACTTTTAGGCACCGTACCAATTGTGCAGCCTAACAGTTCAAACGTCACCACCAATCACTAATATTCTCTTGCCTTGTAGAGGGTGCCTTTACATTCCTTAAAGTGTGAATTGACCTTGAGGCCTGCGAATCTACCCATTACAGTCGTTGCAGACTATTCACTTCAGGGGGACCTTGAAGAACGTCACATTTCTCGAAACTTTCTGTAGTCATCCTGTCACAAAGATAAAGTGCCATAAATTCGCTAGACACTTGACAAAAGTGTTTGGAATTTTCCTTTCTCTCTGTAGATTTAATACGGCTGCAACAAGGTAAGAATCCCTTTTTCGTGTCAATACATTCTCTACATTCCACGAATTGTTTACCCTATATGGCTTGTATTTATAGTTGTATCCGTAGTCTCGATGTCCGTAGGCCGGCGCGTAGTGCCCCTTTACGCCGTGGTTGTAGCCGTACTGCCTGCCGTAGGAGTAGTGCACGGAGGAGGCGTCTGTGACGAGATCTTCATCGGGCAGTGGCGACGCATAACACCGTTGGCCGCCAGCCGCGACCAAGATCAAAGCGACGAAAACCTTCATGCCGTCGTCCGATTTACCTACTGACGCACAATCTGGACTGTCGCAACGCGTTTATACGCACGAAATGCGTCTCCTGACGCACGCACACGAGGCACCGACGCACGTGCTTGGACGTGCGTGCGGCTTCGCTGTAGCTGTTGTTGCCTCAGAACCTGCGCGCGCGGACACCTCAGCTAAAGACACGTGCGCAGGAAAACTGCGGTAAGAGACAGAAAGAGGTATGATTGCAATGACGGCAGGCAGAGCAACATGTGTGTATTTATGAGTTTAAACTTTGGTCTAGTCTAGGCGAAAAAATACGTACCTTGAAAATGGTGTCCATTGAGCAACTGCTGTTAGCAATATACTTGGGACGTGTAGCCTGTAATTAACATAATAATTGCAGGCAACGATTACGAAATTAGAATACTGACTTTGGGTATCTTGCCACCGACCAGATTCAGTAAAGCCAAAGGCACTCTGAACGCAATGATGGTCAGAAGTTGATGGACGATGTCGAAACATGTCATGCCAAGAATGCATCTGCATAGGAGGAGCTGGACAAACTATTGTGAATGCTGCTTCCTCCTCATAACTTTCTCAAGGTTTCATATGTTCTCTTTGATGCTACGGAGGTTGTGTGTGAACGCGTGTTTAGCTTTAATATCATCAACTAACCGGATTGTGTGGGCCAGCATCTAATCCTTCCTTTGGCAAGCTGTTGCTTCACTAAAGATGCTTTTTGGACCACTAAAAGTGTTCACACCTCCTCCTCTTTTTTATTGTGGCCAGGTAGTTAACGTTTCTTCCTGCGATTTGGCAACACAGGAGGCATCTCTGCCATCTGACGCCTCTCATCCGAGCAAAGATCTCTCAAAAATGTCTGAAGATCTGATACGCTTATTCGAACAACGATATGTGGCACATTTTTTGCTGCTGTTGAGTCTTTATCCATAGCATCAAGTGAGTATTTGCAACAGTTTGTCCCAACAACGCCCTAGAAGCGATGTTAATCTGCAGCAAATTTTGCGTTTAACGCGATCTCCACTCAAGTTGGAAAGATGTGGCTGCAGAGGTCTCAGACCGGAACGAAACTTCTTTCACAAGATTTGCCAATGGTTATTAATATTAGCTTTGTTCTGCCACGCTTCATCTACGTACATACGTCGTATCCGGAGGACGTGAAGCACGGTACTGTAAGTCTATAATCTCCAAGTCTGTCTGTCTGTTAGTCTCATCTTGTTTCCAGGCATCAGCTGCAGAGTCTGACTCTCGGGCGGGGAGCAAAGAAAACCAACGAAATTGCGTTTCTTTTCTTCTGGTTTTCAAGATCAAGGCAAACTACCCCTTCTTGCCTCTGCCCCGCTGCGAGCTGTTCTTCGTAGAGGAGATCTGGACGGAGATATCGTATGTACTGAATCTATCCATATATGAGCACATGTGTATTTGCATGTCTTATGCAAGTTTGCGTCGAGCATCGTCAGATGGCAGAAAAACTGCCACCTATGTGATGAGGTCGCTCCTGGAGAGGAATTAGAGCAAAATTGCGATGGCGGTCGCGGCCTAGTGGATGCTTCCAGTCTGTTACAGGGTGAAGGATAAATCCGGAATTCGCACAGCTTCATCCAGGTCCTCGTTTTTAAAGAAGATTCTATAGCTTCTGCTAAAAGTGCTTCATAACTCTCTTCAACTCGTTAAGGATCCGGCTGAGGTTCCGATTCACCTCGGCGCACACGTGCAGAGGACCTAAAGGCCGGCAAAACTCGACATGCATCCTGAATAGCATGGGCAAGTGCGTGTATGTAGCACGTTAGTCCGTCAGAGAGACGAGATTTGCAAAGGCTGCATATACCGTAGGTAGCAGAAAGTTCCCTGCAAGCATCCATGTGCAGTCGAAATAAGCGGTCCTCCCAATGTCTGCTTTTTCAGTCCTTTTAGTCCTCTTTCGATCCTCCGTAGGGAAGAGATTGCTTGAGTTCTCAATCCAGGACGTCGTCAGGTATTTGCTAGAGAGGCACAACAACCCGTCAACAGGATTGTACAATGGTTCACGTGAGTATGCAGTCATTTAGGGCCGCCGCTGGCGATTGTTTTTTCGTAAATCAGCCGGTCTCAAGGAGGAAGTTAAGTGTTCGCCAACATCGTGACTGAACGAGTACACTTCAATGAAAATGCCGCGGAAAAAAAGAATTTATCATGGGAAAGATCAAGAGTCTTCATAGGAGCTGAGTAAAAATGCATCACCAAAGTGAATGTCAGAGCACGTGCATATTTTCCTGTCACGACTATCACTCAAAGTGTAGCTGATACAAGCTCAATTTTTGCTTCATGTTCTGAGCCTCTTAGTTTTCAGTGCCCAAGATTCTTTCTTTCAATTTCGAGCATATTGGACGAGCAAGTTTCCTAACTTCCTCTCGTCGCTCAGACTTGGTACTCGTCCTTGATGTTTGCGTCGCCACTGTTGTCGGAGCAGTTCTTGTGGCTGCAGCTGTTCTTGCTCCTCGTCTTGTCGGAGGGTGATTGGTTGGGCAGTAAAGAAGATAACCAGATGAAGGAGTCTCTCATGCTCACATTCTCGTCCGCTGCGGCCGCCGAGGCCGTGTCTTCCCCCTCTCGCTTTTGCACCGGCCTCACGAGGCAGAGGAACACGCAGATGGCGACGACGGAGATGCAGGCGAATGTGGGCAAGGTGAGAAGTGCCAACGCCAAAAAGTAATCGCCCAATTCTCGGGAATTGGGTGGAGGAGGCATCACTTATATACTAGGAGATACAGTGTGAGTTAAAAAGGGTCTACATAAACGCGTATCTGGCATAGCTGCCAATACAGTATGTGCAAAACATAGCTGAAAACGCTGATAAAGGTAAACCAGCACCACCATCTTAGTACCGTCTGAGTAGAAAATATAGACAAACAGTTGTCAATACGGGGAGGATCTCTTGCATTGCGGATTAGAAGACTCCAAGCTGTTGCAGAAATTTGAGGCGTCAATTGGCAAAATCCTGGATTAGAGTCTGTTTCAGTCCAACATCGATAACCTGACACATGACAAAAGGCAGTCCAAGGCATTAGATTATACAGTAGTTGTTCATACAGTTACAATGGTCCGTCAGCAGCCCAGTAGTGACACCGTCTCATGAGTGTAGCTTCATCCTAACCAAGTTAAGGTTGCCAAAGTATGGGCTGCTAAATCATGAGTGGTTGTTCAACATCAGCGTGACAGTTCTGATTGATTCATTAAGATCTATCATCAATATAAAGTCACAGGCTATGCATTAAGCTTACGTTTTAAAGCATTCATCAGTGTCATCGAGCTTCGCCTCCTTGATCTGGTTGAAGTTGGGCTAGACGGAGTCCATGCTGGTCTGGGCCTCCTTTGCTCAGTGCATGTTTTTGTTCGAACTCATTTTTTGCACTTAATTGTCAAACTTCAGTCATTTTCTCATTTAAAAAGTTAAGTTTTCTTTCTTTAAAGCGGGATTTGCCAGGTCTTTCAGTGACGCCATGGCAGATTGTCAAGAAATTAGGGCTTTTTCGGATACATGTTAGAGTATGAATGATTTTAGCCATCTTTGACCTTAAATCTCAAATGTGCACAGTTTAGGTTTAAGACTTTCAAGATATGCCTTTTGTCTTTCCTTAGTTCGTCAGAAACACTTTTTTGTTCATATTGGTCAGGTACTTTGTTACTGAGTCTACCAGTCATGTTTCACAGCTTCTCTGCCCAATCTATGTGTGCTGTACCAGGGGGGTCAGTTCAGTTGAGGCGGCGGAAAATTAATCTGTTTACCTGTCCTTCCCTTGTAGCAACTACTTTCTTCAATGCCTTGGGTAGTTTTAGGAGCTCACAAAAAATGGTGCGAGTAGTAATCAAGAAATGCAACCAATATTAAGCTACTTCTTACCTCGAATCCAAAACTGACTCTTTTTCTGTTACTTCCTGATTCTGCAATTTTCACTTTCTCTCGCAGGACTGCTCAAACAGACTTTTCTGGGGTGACAACGAAACTTTGTGAAGAATCGCCAACTATCGCAGAGAGAGGATAGAGAGAAAGCGAGCTTGAAAGGAGCAGGTGAAGACGCCACCTCCAAGAAATGGATGTCACACAAGAGCTCCATTTGATGACCTACGAACTAACATCATGGTCTGGTCATGCCCAGGTCAGTCGCAGGGAAGCCTGACTGTCCCTCCTGGAGGTAGGTGGGTAGGCATCATAGGCCCCTGACCTTTTGCGTAGTCATACTGAGTAGTGACGCGCAAGTTGAGGTGAAAATGGGGGTTCAGAACTTCACTTGTTTGAACTTCCCAAAGTCACTTAAAAAGCATTATTGAGAAGACGCGTTAACAAGTCAACTCTGGCAACTGCTTCACTTTGAGGGCATCAACCTCTCATTTTACGCGATGTTTCCCCCCCCCCCTTGAAAATGAGAGTGCAACTGATTCTCCTTCTCATCCTGCAACTTGTTCTGTTTCTTTGAAGAAGCAGCATTTTGACTGTCAACTTGCCCTTGTTTCTGGGCCAAATCTGACTCATCTCCATTGACACCAATATCGCTGCACTGGACGCAGACTTAATGACATCGCTAAACAATTTCCAAAGGAAGCTAACTATGGCGCACCCTGTACACATAATTCACCATCAGCTGTTACATGATTGAAGTGATGACATGATGACATCAAAGCAGAAGGATGACGACGACATGGACGTGACGCTCATTCTACACTGCAGCAGTGACTTCGGATCTTACGTCAGTTTCCTGACTCCCACAGGTGACTAGTATAACTGTGGGACTATGACTTATTCCAACAATTGGAGGGAAGCTCCTTCCTCGAGACCTACGGAAAAGATATTGCAGATAGCACTACAACCTACCTACATATCGACGCCGTTATGCGCTGCCACAGACGTGATACAAACTATGCATATTGCATAGTTGCGTGCCTACTAATACAGTTGTGTAATTCAACGAACTTGTCAAGAGGTACAAAGTATCACATTCGCATTACGAAAAAAATTAAATATGACTCTTTCTGCTAAAGAATTGACTGTTGTCACAACTCGTTCTTTCCATCTTTACTGTTGCGCTGCTTCTCGTCTTGTTGAAGGAAGAGCAACCCTCTCAACTTTTCAAAGCTCAGGGGATGCACGCTCTTCTGGAGGTTCGTCAAGGACTGCTCGGTCTATAGGCGAAAAAAAGATACATAAGTATTAGGATAGGTCGAAAATTGAGATTTCCTGAGGGTGTCCAACATTTGTAACTGCGTATGATAAGAAGACTTCATAGTCAAATGAAAATAAAAAAAAAGTTATATCTATGCTCAATTGCATTTAAAGTTGTATAATATAGTAAAACTAGTTGTAATTTTTTTTTCAGAATCTGCTGTAAAACTATTTTCTAACAAACTGGAGCATGTCAGCATTTTGGCGTGTGATTTTCACCCAGTTTGGCAGCTTCTGACAGCCACCAGAGCAGAAATCTACTTTCACAGCAAGTTTACTGCAGTAGCTTACTGCATAAATTTCAAATCAAGTTGGGCATGGGTAAATGCAACTCTTTTCAAAAACTATTTGACTGCATCTTCATTTGTCCTGAGGTAAAAAACAGACCCCACCAGTGAATTTCCGAAATAGACGCCTTTTCGATTTGGCCTCATGTATCATGTGTACAAGGCTAGACCAAAACACGGAAATTCTGGAACTTCGCTGAGAGCATCGTAGGTTTAACTGATGCCAGATGGTAAAGCGTTTTCAAAAAGAAACCATCCCATTTTTACAGTACCAGTCATCTAGGCGAGCGGTAGATCTAGCGCTCTTATTTTTGCAAATTTTGTGAGAGTCATCTATATACATCGTACTTCTGCAGAACTTTGAACACTGAGCTCAAATTTTAGGAAGTGGACCTAGACTTGCTCAAAATTTGAGCTCACAATTCCACCTTTTGATGCCAGTCTGCCCTTACAGTAGCACAGAGCAGTACAGAATCTTCTCTTCCAAAATGCTAAAAGTTCTGAACTGTGCCTTTTTGTAATTTTGCTTTGGCCACCCCCATCCAAAAGTACTATGCATGTAGAAGACACTGACAAAATTTGAGGTCAAAATTTGCAAAACTAAGAGTGCTAGGTCTGCCACAAGAAATTGTTGCTCGACTACATGACTGCTGCAGCATCTCCCTCTCTAGCAACAAAGTTTGATCACGTAAGTTGAGAACATAACAAGGTGTTCAGTTTTTAAAGGCCATAGAGTAAAGCTAAACACACTTTCTTTTTAGTTTCATTTGACGACAGTTTGGCAACTAGAAGGACCACGTCAAATTTGTAATGTTGACCTAACATCCTTATGTTCTGTGTTTTTAAAACTTTGAGAACAGACACGTTATTACTTCATTCGATTAGAATGTCTTCAAATGGAGTCTTGCACTGAGAAAAAGAAACTTTTATGTGCTGATCACCTTTCTGAGCAACTCTGCAGCTGCTCCAAGCATCTCTTCCCACTTCTCCATCTCCAGCTGGTGCAGAAGCTCCTGCTTGTGCATCAAGTCGAGCCACTCTTGCATGGTCGACGGCTCTTCGCCGTTGAGAAACGTCGCCGCCGCCTCCCCGAACAGTTGCGCCCGCTCTTGCGCGTCCCTGGTGCGGCTGGCGCGCAACGCGTCGCTTGTCAACCTGTTTTCCAGGCTCCACATCTGCGAGGGGGAAAGCACACACGGAACATTGTGAAGAAGCCTTCGTTCTTTCCACTACAGGGTGGGTGCAGCCCTTCAAACCCTCGCGTAACGGCCTGCGATCAACGTAAAGCTGTTTGTCTTAGAAAAACGTGTCATATCATAAATGTTGACAATAGGCCACATAAATTTGTACGCTAATCCCTTCTAGCAACAAGACGGGGCTGTCACGTCACCAGGATTTCTGAGCCATAAAAGGATTGGGAAAGGCCTTTCGTGTTTGTGCCCACCCCGTAGGTTGTAGCCATCCTCACTCTTAGCTCAACAATTGGTTCCACTTTCTCCCCGCAACAGCTTCCGTGCTCTTGTTGTGACTCACACAGCATTTAAAGTGAACTAAGACCAGTTGCGAACATTTGTGCAGGTGAAGAAAATACCTGAGCAATCTCGCGTCAGTCGTCACACAGAACGAAAGACGGTTCAGCTTGCCCAAGGGAGACCAGGACTGTGACGCCGAGAATGGAGAAACAGACAGAGCAGGACTTTAAATATTTGCCTAAGCGTAAGACCAACAGACAAAGTCCGAGAAACAACACTTGGGTACGTATGTTAAACAGACAGACAGATATATACGAGTGTTCCCAAAAGTGGAGAGAGATAACCTGTTGCTGCGTCGGACACATCGTTCGTAATCAGTGAGTCACTTCCGGGAAGTTGGGCTTACGGGCAGTAGGGAAAGCACAAACGCTAAAACAGGCAATGGCTAAAGACCTGGTGATGTGGCAACCCTGACGTTTTGAGTAAAACCATGTGGTTAAGGCTATGTGTTTGTATTGTTTTCATTTGCATTCAGTACTCAGCAGAGTGTTGAATGAAGATGAATCGTCAAAAAAGTATTAAAGACATTCATCCCTGACCAAAAGTCCAGTAGGACTCCTACAGTGAGGTCGACCGTCAGCAGGGAAAAACTTAGTGTTTATATCTATTGGGTCTTGTTGCACGAGCCTATTGACCATGTCACCATGCACGGATCATGCCGATCTCTGCTGGGTACTTGTACGTCGATGTCTCTGCTATAAAAATTGGAGCTAATTTATGCCAGGATCAATTCACCAAATGAGTCGCAAAATGAACGGAGGCCGAGGGTGGCCTCTTTGAGCACTAGCTTAAGAAGTCACAAGTGCTTTAACACGAATATAAGCGTACACTATGGCCCTAAATGCTCACCCAGCTTGAGCCACGGGTGTAACCTAGTCAAAACAAGTGAACGAGACCCAATTGATATGAAACAGTGCATACTAGGGTGGAGTTCGACAGTTAGTCAAACTGCAATGAACTGTGTACTCTTATGGCCCCTACTGCCTGGCGCACAGTGCTGACCAAGTCAGCCACTCAACAAATAGAGATATGCATGTCGCTTTAGAAACTTCTACAATATCCCACAACAGAGAAAAGAACCATTAAGGCCATTATTGTCAACATCCACTATGTACACTGACGATACATCTCGTAAAGCAGATAGTTTTGGAACGTACGTATTATTCAGATATCAGTGAACCTAGATGAATCTTTAAGTGCCCATCCTGTGTGCGCTGCCCACCGATTGCCTACTCGGTGACCTACAAATACTGTACATTAGAACAGGCAGTACCTTGAACAACAAGACTGTGTTAGCAAAGAGCAGCGCGATGAGCACGACGAGGACGACTCTGAAAAGTGCGTCGGCTGCGCCGTCCGACAGCGCCACAGACGGAACCGACGCCGCGGTGCGACTGATGGATGCCAGGAGTGAGTTGCGCTTCAGCGATGAAGAAGAGGACGCCGAAACTCCCGGGGCTCCGGCGGCTGCAGTATGACGACCCCGGTCTGACCCGTTGATACCGGTGGAGAGGGAGGCCGACGGATCGTCCGGAGCTACCGAGAAAGAAGCAGAATGTGACACAAGCATGGTAATTCCCATGTGACCCAAGAGAGAATTGATTCGCAGAGGGCCAGAACTAAACCCTAAGCAGCTTTTCTTCACATTAATAAAATACATTATATAATACCGTAAAATGGAACTGTCAGGATGAAGCACTGTGTGAGGGTCATTTTGAGATACCATCCCCTGCATTCCCATTGTTCGGACTGGAGATCCAGAAAGAGAAATTCCTGTCGGCGCTTATAAAGAGCCTCAGAGTAAGTTCTAGATATTCTCACCCGGACCGGACTCCAGTAGGGTCACACAAAACGGCCGTAATATCGCATACCTCTCGTTTGAGGTTCGGTCAGGTCGGTAGTTGCGCAAAGGATGAGCCTAATCCTATTAGAGCTACTGTAACGGGTTGTCGTGAATCACCTCTGCAGGGAGAGGAGTAAGAAAATTTTAAGGAGGATTCGACACAATGACCAGAGACATCTCTTCCTCACACGTCTCCCTACGTACCGGGAGTGGAAGAGACCTCAACTTCCTGATGCTCGCCACTATTTCGTTCAGCTTGAGATTCTCCATAATCTTCTACTGTCTTGGGCTTCTTCTTCTTCTTCTTCCGCTTCTGCTCTCGGGCCCCGGCCTCCTGCAGAAGCTGTTGCTGCTCTCCCTCCTTGTCCAACGCCGTGAGACTCCCAACAAACTGCTTGATGGGGATCAGCTTTGAGATCTTTCTCACCCTCTTGTTGATCAGGTTGCTCGTCGTGGTGAGCGTCGCTGGCGGAGGCTGCAGCAAGTTCGACGAGGACCCGGTTGAGACGGAGGAGCTGCGCTCACTGCTCACGTCAAACATGGAATGTGCCCACCGCCCTAGGCCGGAGTCCCGTCCTTTATGTTCTTCGACCAGGATCGGCACTATGTCAGGGATGATGTCATCATTTGTTCTCTGCCTACCTCCGGCCCCTTGAATTGCCGAGTCCACTTCGTCAAAGTTGCTCATGTTGGTCACGCTCTGGGCCTTTCTCACACCGCCTTTGGAAGTCATGTTTGTTTGCTTGCACAAGTCTTATTTATAATCTTTGTTCTTCTATTCTGTGCTCACTCAAAAAAAAGCGAAGGAAAGTTATTGAACATCCTTCCACACCACTTTTTCTTCCTTTCTGCCCGCCAGATTATGTAAAAAAGGGAAAAATGCTCTCGTTGCTCATTCGCCTATTCGATATCTCGACAGGGCGGGTATAATGTCAATAAGACAATCGTTCTTGTCGCTCTTGCTGGTGATGCTTATGCACTTATGCGGCCGACAGCGCTGGAGAGTAAAAGAAATCGATCTCCATCGTCGTGCAAGACAAGCAAGGGCGCTAAAACATACACTCCTTTATCTCGAAGATAAAAAAGGAGTTTATTTTGTAGCAGACGATAAGCTGGGGAAGTCTGTCTGTCAGTGTTCTGGGTGGTGAGAGCGCATGCACTTTTTATGGTTGTTTTACCTGCGGTTCCTCTCCGCAGACTTCTCGCCCTTTGCACACTCCACGAAGTTGAAGCTACCGCGGAGGCAGTGTCGGCGTCGTCGGCTGCGCTTTCGCCGGCGCACTCCTCCATGATGAACTTGTCGAGAGTACCGTAGAACTCTTGCAGTCCGCTCCAGGTGTTTTTCTCAATGAATGCTACAAGACAAGGTCGATTAGCAAATGCAATGAGGGTCCTAGGTGAATCTCACTTTTCGTGATCGCCCACACGTTCTTCTTAAACTTGATGTCGGCGTTAACGGCCAACCTTGTCTTCCATGGCCCCTCGGTGGCCAGACACCAGTACAAGACGACGTGGAAGGAGTCAGCGTAGGGGATTCCGGAGTTCACGGTGTCCACATTCACCACGTAGATGTGCCCAGGTCTGGTCTGAGGCCCCATCAAAGTCTACGTATGAACATGTACATGTCAATGAAGTGAAAGTCCATCTACCACGCATCAGACCCATGGACGGTGCTTTCAGACGAGAAAAAAAGTTACTAGTCTTCTGTTGACATTCTCGATAAAGGCCCCACGTGGAGCTGCACCCTTGATCGAAGTTATCCCCTGCCAACTTAACAGAATTCGTCTACATTTTGTTGCTCACTTGCGTCTCGGTGACCTGCGAGTGCTTCGGCCCCATGGGATGGGTGAGGGTGAGAGTGAGCGAGACCTGGCGAGTGCTGTTGCCGCTGCCGTCGTTCTCCCAGGAGGAGTGGACGATATCTAGGGAGGGAGAGAAACGGCTGCAAGAATCTGAACAGCGTGACCGTCAAGACTTTCACCAGTCAAGTTTTTGCAAACAACAATTGCTGCAGTTAATATCAAGCGCAGGTTTTTGAAGTAATCCTGTAGTCATTAAATGTTCAGCTCAGGTCAGTTTAGCATTGCTGACAGGGCTGCTCCATAGTCTTAGAAACTCGGGATGGACGAGACACACTTGTTCCTAGGAATGACTAGCACATGTAAGGAAGTCTAATATGCTGCTCTTTAATGTTCAACACAGCAGTCTTTACTCGGTTCTCGCTCTTGGACTTACTTTACGTTAAATCTGTCACACTGTTCCAGTTAAATGTTTAATGTTTTCACCACCTTTCAAATGAACGATGACAGTGTCGCAAAATTTGTGTAGCGACTTAATGGGGGTTGAGACTATAATGGACACATAATTTTTACCGAAAGACTTCCTAAAAGTGTGAAAAACGGCCAAAAACTTCGAGTCCGTGAAGAGCATCGTGAAGAGCGTGTCCACCCCCACTGGAAACACCTTGTTCAGAAGCTCTTGCCCTGGCGTACCCTCCCGCCAGCGGTCAAACGCAGGCGACCGCTCGCCTGGACCGCCAGAGACCGCCTTGGACGTCCTCGAGGAGGCATGACCTGAGGATGAACAGACTATGACGTATTGAACTGTGCAGTCACACAAAAAAACGAGACTGATGCATCATTTCATCAATTTTTTCGACGCAGGTGCCAGCAGCATCAATGCGCATTAGTATCTTCGTGCTCATGACATCATTTTCCGCCCCCCCAATGCTCACGAAGTGGCAACAACTTCGCGTCAAATCAAATCAAGTCAAAATTTGCATGCAGTTCAGGAATCTGCAGGCCTTCTGAAAGAAGGCTGTGCGTCACTTCACAGGCAAACCCAGCTGGATTTTCGTTCATGGACTCGATGACCTTCGACTACTCTAGGTCATGTCCAAGGGGTTGCCCTGTTCTGGCTCTTACGGTAACTGAGCTACAAGCACCGTAAAACGAACGGGACCATCACTGGTCATAAGATCAGACGCCAATAACAATCATCTTCACCTCATCCTGAAGTGATCCTCACATCCATTCTAAAGTGGGCTGGATAGATACTACGGGAAAGGGAAGAACCGAGCAAAGAAGTCCTAAGCCCGTTCTATCACTACAACATAATTTGCTACTGCGTGGGCTGGTTTTCCCTAATCGAACAAAGCTTTTTAAAAGTTTAAAGACAAGCTATTTAAAGTTTTTCCCCGGAGACCACAAAAAGCCGGCCTCTCTACTTATTTTTGCAGACAAACCACAACGACAATGATAACTACCAGTGTGAAGAGCACGAACAAAAAACACGATGTTGTCCCCATTCCGCCAAGACTCTGCATGCTACTATGCTGATACTAATTATTATGCATTTAAAACTAATTATATAACAATTAAATATGATCATGTAATAACCAAGTCAGAAGAGAGGAAGGAACTATGACAATTGGCAAATGCACGACCTATCGTTATCATGGCTGTCGTCAAAGAATCATTATGGATATTCGTTTCTTTTGCACTGAGTGACCGTCTAGAAAAGCCTTTGAAATCGAGGACATTGGCAGAGAAGCTTTCAGTCAGACTCAGATTTGCCCACTGCTCCATAGCAGAGAGGTTCTAAAACGAATATCCCACTCATATTCGTTGCGATTTTGCTCCTGGAATTAGACTGTTCCGACCAGCCTATTTTTTCGACTCATTTTGACCACTGTGCCAATAGCTGGAGGCGAATGCTTTGGTCTTGAAAGTCGGTGATGTATTCAATGTTTTTAACCTTGAGAGCTCTTCTTCGGCTCCTCCACTTGCTTCTTGCTTGCAATCTGGACACGTATTCTTCGGCGAATCATTTTAAAACCTGCGCATAGAAGTCACAGAAGTGTCAAAATCGTCTATAAAACAATATTGACGACATTGCGCTGTTCAGTGTAACATTAGGACTTTTTACGAGGAAATGACCTGGAGTCAAGATTTTTATAATTGCCGCCAGCTTCAGTGAGAGGTCTCAAGTTAAAGATTTATTCAATTGTCGCTTAGGCTGTGCCGAGTTTCGATCGAAAGCGCTATCGTCGCTGGGCACCATTCGTTCAATGAGAGGGAAGCAAACACAAAAACCAACGAGGACTTCCAATGCACTTTAAAAGATCTCGTGTGCTTAAAACTGCCATGACCAGAATGGACAAATGGTCCAAATACCGTGGCATGCTGACCACAGCAATGGAGCGAAACAAACAATACTTGCTGAGAGCCTTTATGCAATAGGCAAGCGTCATTGCGTTTTCGCGACGAAGGCACCTACGAAGTGGCTGGCACTTGGAGGCCTGGAGAATCAGGCCTGCCAAAATAAACATGGCCTTGACTAGATTGCAAAGGTTACAAAGGTTACAGCTACGCAATCTCGAGTTCAGAGACTACGCATCCGTCATTGCTGAATGGTTCCAGAATTGGATTGGACGAAAGGCATCTCTTGTGGAGCTCACTCATCTTGACGTCAGGTCTGACTCATGTCCAGTCATCAAAGCACTTGGAATTAGTTGGCTCACCTCAAATGACACTGTCAAATTGAGCAAGCTCTTCATGAGAGCAGTGATGAAATCATGTGGACTCGACGTTTTTCTTCTCAGCACAGCAGCTAAGGTCTTCGATCCCCTCACCACAACTCAAGAAAGGTGAGCACAGGGAACCTGCGGGATCTCCGTCTTCCAGAGTATCCGAACGAAAAGCTTGGCTATATTGATATCTTCAGCTCAATTAGCTCCCAAAGATCTCCATCCCTCTCTCCTTGTGCATCTTGATTTGGCACACGACCCTGGACAATTTTCTGGACGGTTTCGGTGACATCTAAAAGGCGTTTAGCTTTCTTGTAAGTTATTCTTCTCACGTCCAATTTTTCATGTCGAAAATGGGACTGGATCTACCAAGAAGTTCTTGTTGGATTTTGGGACCACGTTTGCATTGCTGAAATTCGATAAGACACTCACCGCACAACTAATTTGGTCCATGTCGCTGAATGCTCCAAGGGAGTCCAATGCTTCCAAGAACCCTGTCTGACATTCCTATATCACATGGATACTGAGGAGACGCTGTTGCAAAGGTCCCGCCGGTGGAAATTGGAGTTCTCGGAACTGGAAATCCATTGGCAAATGATGCCTGATGGCGCCGATAACTCGGAAATCCAGGTCTGACTTTCCAATCTTTCCCCAGGGTCTCATCATCCATGACCGCTTCATCTGTGCCCTCTCCTGCGACAACGATGGTTCTGAAGTCAAAGGAAGCAGCCATGCTACCAGGCCGGTAGAAGTGGCAGGCTTCGGATCAGTGAGGCACCGTTTACTTCAGTGTCTCATGCTACACGGTCCGACTAAATCTAAATGATTTAGGAAAATTTAATACGATTATGCCACTTGGAATGCATTAAAACTATTGATCCTCTGAGGACTATTTCTTGTGACTGCCATGAAGAGATATTGATTGGTGGATGTGACAATAATCCAAAAATGGACCCCCTGGCATCGACTGCAGGCATTCTGAGTATTCACCATGCTCAAGCTCGCCATCATGTTTTCCTGTCAGAAAATGAATCACTCTTGTCCTTTTCATGGCATAAATTGTGGCACTGGAGGAGCCATGGTCGTGCATGCCATTCATTGCGCGCCAGCATGTCCCAAACAGCTGCTTGTTGGTCACCCTCATTCATGCCCAAGAACTTCAGGAAGGTGCTTTTGTTGGGTTTTGTTTTTTCAGCAGCTCGTTTAGGATGCTCCGAGAGTCCTCCCTCAGACACAACTCCATCCACTGGCAAGAAATGATAAAAAACAGCAATATCGTCTAGATTTCGTAGGACCACGTCAGTACTGTCATTTCTTTCCTCTCCTCGGCTCAACCAATCTCACCTGTGACTTCGATTCTGTGATCCGTTAAATTCTACTGCTCTTCTGATGTCCGAGGGGGGCAAGCTCCCCTCGGCTTGCAACCAGTCAGTCGACATTCCGTCCACCGTCGTTGCTTACAAGAGGCAGGCGCCCTTCCACCGTCCGTAGTCGCAATCCCTTCTACTTCGCCACGAAAGAAGTGTCCTTGCATTCCGGGATTTGCGTGATCGACACATCCGGAAATGATGCCCCAACTTGGTCATGCAGATTGCCTATAGGCTCTTGTGACGACAGCTCGGACTATTCGTCAAGGTGAACGACATCCGGTCGTCCACCTGCCCCTGCGTGAACGTGTGGGGGACCTTCAACGTATTGGTTCAAGACACAGTGACAGGGTGACGACCTGTGAAGCTGGCACAGAGCGGTAAGGTCAGGACGTTCAATGTTATGAGTCTATCTCGAAGCCGTCAACCAGAATCATGTGGATCAGCTAACCGTGTAATAACCTCCCTGCTCGCCTACTCTGAGTGTTGGGAAACTTTGTAATCCTCTAGTCTGCTCTTTGAGTCCTTTTT
>JAAUXU010116544.1_pt1 | contig 16676 bp, 13 predicted proteins | sample 7278151 | NCBI WGS metagenome assembly JAAUXU01 (sample SAMN14350113, study PRJNA611818) | marine sediment metagenome | isolation source: surface marine sediment (1.8m) | place: French Polynesia: Moorea | collected 2018-08 | reverse complement strand
GGGTGCGTAGTGCCTTTGCATCTGACCCTGCATGCGAACGCCCCCCCCCGACTTCCGCCCCTCCATCGTCTTTGTCCTCGTCCGTATTTCATCCTCTCTCCCCCCTCCCCCCCCGGCAAAAAGTTTTTTATCAAGCGGGCTAAGGAAAAATCCCAAACCCCCTCAAAAAAGTGCCCATTTTAGGGGCCATAACGGTTCGCGTGGGGGATGCATCGATAACGTTCACTACATTACGTACATAACAAACGAGTACACGGAGTGCAAGGGCGAGATTGTGCGAAGTGTTGACTGGAGGTAGAACATTCGAGGGCTCCCTCGTTTGCTGGGATTCGCCTGCCTACCTCACACTTGCCTGGAAATCACTTCTTGGGGATAAAAAAAACCCTAACCCTAGAAGGTTAGGAGGGGGCATTGGGAGGGTGGAGAAAGATTTTTTTCCGTCTAAGGTTTCTTTCTCTCGGGGACGACGCCAGATGTGTGCACGTACACACACCAGCCCGGCCTGGCTCTAAGTGCAATGTACTCGTGAAGAGAATGGTGAATGTTGTCTCTCTCTCCTCAGACTCACTAAGTGTTGCGAAAGAAAAGAATCGAGACGAGTGCGGAGCTCCCTTAATCCATGGAAGATAAGTAAGTCAGCCAGTCATTCTTCAAGAAAGAAGAGAAGAAAATTACATACGTCCCGCAGCAGGTCAGAATAGGGATCGTAATCGCTGGAGACAAGAACAAATGCCTCGTCCTTGCTCCCGCTGGAATTATTTTTTTCTCCTGGCTTTGACAAGGAAAGAAGGGCTCTTTTTTTAGGCTCAAAGTTTCTTTTTCTTCGCAGAGTAAGAAAGCAGCGTGCTCCATTCATTATCGAAGGAGATAAATTTGGAGTAGATGGGAGGTCATGTCCTCCCCCTTTTTTTGAAGTACATAAGCTGGCTTAAATAGTAGGTGCTTTATGTAGTTTTTGCTTCAAGAAAGCAAGCACTTTCGGCCCTTCTAGTTGCTTCTCTCGTACAAAGGGGCCGTCTGCTTTGTTGCCTCCTTTTGCTGGAAAAGAATGACTTCCTTTTTTAAGGCCATAAGTCTCTGATGTTATCTCAAGAACAGCCTTAGCAATTTAACTTTGTGCTGTATGGAGGCTAGATTGATTTTCTGACGATGCAACGCTGAGGTGAGCATCTCCAGTCTTCTCTGTACGACTGTGTCCTACTGGGCACTGAGCATAATTAGAGATTTCCGATGACGGAAGGCTCTTTAGAGGGGGGGTGGGAAGCAGAAAAATCGCAAGGATCCAGTCTGACTGCACAAATATGAATCCAATTCAATCCTGCCAAGTCCAACCAAGTAGGAAGTCCACGTTCAAGCCAGATGTCAAGAAAGATCTCGGCTCCACCCAAAGCTTCTCCGAATCCCGGCCGAAGAAACGGCGCGCCCGCTGTAGCTGTTGATTTAATTTTCTCTTTTGCTCAGTGCGATGACGTGAATTGTGAACTCTTACTTTTCCACTGCCGAGGACCAAAAACTTGATAAAGAAAATTGCCTTTGGATTCGATTCTATCAGCACAGAGATCAGTTTTCTCTGAGCTCGAAAGCTCTGAGGTAGCAGGAATTTCTGGAAAGTCTATCTATTATTGCGAGGGTAACGCAGAACCAAACAGGACACTGTCAATGTTTCCGTCACTTACTATTTTTGCTAAATTTTTGCATGCATGAGATGTGGCCCAGATTGATATCTTTTGACGCTGTCATGACAACTTACAAAGGTTGTAACACGACTGCTGAAAGTCACAGGACAGGCAAAATATGTAAGCACTACCGGGGAAGTCAACCAAGAGCGAGGAAAAGAAGGTGATGTCAAAACAGCGTCATTGTGGGGTGGATGTGTTTTAAAGCTCAGCCTCTGAGGCCATCACTGTTCTGAAGGGCATCTCCGGACGATCAAGCCATAACTGGAGGCAAGTTTACCTCATTCTTGCTCAACTGAGGACAGGAAAAGATGTTAAAAAGCAACGGAAGGAGGAACATCAGGATGATATCTGAGGATCAATTCTCCTGCATCTTTCTTAAATGGCCCGAGCGTTGAGCCAAATGCATGGAGTTGAGTGGAAACTGTGCTGGAAAGCTGTATCAAAATAATTCACAATAAAATGATATTGGCAAAAATATTGACACTGTCCAATTTTGCTCGGAATTACCCTCGTACATCAAACGAGCATAGCTTATTCGTGTACATAGCCAGCAATTTTGTGGCTGAATTCATTTTTCATGCAATCGCACCTTGTGCTACCGAATGCCTTGCGCAGGTTGGCTTTTATAATCGATCACTAGGGAACAGCAAGACTCGGCTCACGGCAGCGCCGATTCTGGGAAAGTTTATTTACAAAAGTTCGGGGCTAACACAGAAATTAAGAATTTTTATTAAGGAAAAGCTCCTGAATGCGACCGTCCGACAGCTTCAAGCTACCAGCGCAGCATCTCGCTGCAGTGATCGATTATAACAACCAGCCCCGCGCACACACTGTAACGCGTCCTTACGGACGTAGGAAATCGGGACGTCCTATTGAGTAGTGGCGACTATGGACGTGCCCCTGAACGTCTGTGCCCCACTGCCGTCTATGCAGTGAATCTCTTTCTGCGCATACTTTTCTACGAGCCAAGGGATTTTCTTCGTCCGCGAGCACTTTGGCGAGCTCCTTGGGCCAGAGGAGCCTAACGTTCTTTTTCATGCTTTTTTGCACCATTTTTCAGGCTCTGTTTACATTTGCGCAATGAGCATGTTTTCTATCTCCGCTCGTTAAAGACCTTCTTCAACTCAACCCATGCTGCAGAGTATACGACAATTCGCATTTAAAGAAGTGAAGTTCTAACTTATCAACTTACTGAAACTTGGCGTAACAACTCGTTGACGCATGATGCGAAGTCAAGGAAGGACGAAGCTGACCAGCTACAGTAAGTATTTATACTTTTTCTTCTTCTGTACACAGAGTTAGTTATAGATTAGTGCACGAAATTGCGCAGTGACACGAATTAAAGGCAGAACACTCACACCAGATATGCACACTGCACTGGACCATACAGCGCGTATAGCAGTGCATGGACGTGTACAGTGTCGGGAAGCAAAATCCAAAAATATTATCAGAGCAGGACCGTCGCAAAAAACTGGAAAATTAACTTTCTAGCTCACGCATTGCCTCATTCACTTTTCCAAATGGTCGCCACCTTCGGCCACCATCTGCTCCATCCCGGGCCTGACCCTGAAGCAGACTGGCGCAATGGTGTCCTCAGGTATGTCGGCCCAGGCAGTCTCCACCGACATCTTCCAGCTCCGGATGCCGCTGTGCGGCATAGCACATTCCACCAGCCTGACACTGCTCCAGATGCCGTAGTCCTGAGGTGGCAGGTCTGGAGATTGGCGGGCCAGAACAATGGCAAGTTGTATTATTGCACCAATCTTTCATGAGGTTGATCTGCTGTCGCGGAACAGAATCGTGTAGCCAGACATAACTTCATTCTGAGTAAATAGTGTCCAATCACCGTGACCAGTGTGAAATACTCAGTTCATAGAGACAAAAAAGTACTCTCTATACGAGTAAAATGCCACTTTTGCTGCCTCACACTGTACTGTATCGATACGTGCAGCACGCCCTGCAACGCAAAAGCCCGATGCACTCACCTAATTGTTCTACTGGACATGCAACATATGATATTGACATTCATCTCTGGAAACCTTAGAGTTCAGAAGAGTACAAGCATCGGATGCTAAGTCCTAAAAGGTTCTGGAATTAGAGAGGGCAAAAAGAACGATGAAGCTTGCGCAGTCAGCAAAAAAAAATGCAAGAAGTCGTCGCTCCTTCTGACGAAACGTGCCCGATCGTATGGGTGAGCACCGCATCCAGAAACTCTCCTCACACTTCCTTTCCCCTCATTTTTTTCACACACGCTTACGCTCGCGTGTAGCAAAAGTCAGCAGGATACACGAAGAGTCTATGACGTTGTAGGACGTGGAGGAGGCTGCTTCTCCTCATTCTTTTTTCGCTCCGCTGAGAGTCGTTTCTCTTCGGTCCTCATGTCGGTCCCAGGGTCCGTCCGTGCGTGTGCATATGTGTGCCTCAGCGTCCGTGTGTGCGCGCGTGGGTGCGTGTGCCCGGTACGATCTCTTAAGTTTTAACCTTGCTCCCCCCCAAGCCTCGGTTCTTGAAAGTCAGCGAAGCCGTAACGTTTCGCTTCTTTTCTTCTGCTAGACAAGGAGGAGTGATGACTGTTGCTACACACGGTCGTGGGTCTCCCCCCCCCCCCTAGAAGTCAGTCCAATACAGCTTCTGCGCCCGGAGTCGAATCTACGCTTTGAACCATGAGTTGTCGACGTGTGGCAGCCTTGACTGACCACTTCAGTACTACCTGCGTCTGATCGAGTTGCTGCTCAAGACGCTGTGGCGAAGGCCAGATCGAACAAAAAGAAAAAGCTTGGGAGATGGAGAAAAAAAAACCGAGTGTGAGGAGCAAATGAAAGGAGAAGCCAAAAGCGACTAGCAGATGACGATGCTATGAGACACATGTCACGGACGTTAAAACGTCACATTAACAGACTAAATAGGGATGGAAAATTAATGCTGGCTGCAGACAAAGGCTCCATTCATGCTATAGAGCCCAAATGGTGAATTCTTCCTCACTTGTTGTCCTGCTTTCCTTGAAGACGTCTGTGCAAACTTAGCAATAGCTGTAGTATAAAGAAGTAAACATTAACTTGGATGGACGCAAGAATGATGATGCAAAGCCAATAATTTTTTCTACTCTCTTCTGGGGCTTTCAGCCCATATGTATGCATTGTTGTCCACCCTGTAGCAGCAACTACCTTTACTCAAAAGAAAACCTCTTTCGCTGCTTGTCCGAGTGCACGTACGTATGTACGTGTGCTCGCTTCAGACCGTCTGTGTGTGCTTTGCTCGATCCTGCCGGCCATCTCTAATGAACTTTCTTCTTTGTACTACAGTCCCCGCTACACACCCACCCACTCACCCACCCACACGCACACACCTTCAAGTGTGTTCGTGCTACCGACGCAGGAAAAACTTGTCCTCTTCAGTGCTTTGTAGGAATAAGACATTAGGATGTAACATCGAGCGTGTCTTCCTTGTACTCCGTCATCAGCGATGCTGTGGGGATCGTGACTGTGACCAGGAAAGTGTTGTCCTCTTGTTGATGGCAGAATTGGAGGAAGATCTCAACAACTTCCATGGAGAATTTGAGGTACAGTTAATACGAATGCGAGTAGCAAGTTTAACCGAGCGCCTCCCATCATCGACTTCTGAAATATATCAGATGCAAGGAATTATATATTCGTCTTAGAAATGTTGACTTGGACAAATGAAGTGTGCCCCAAGTGCTACATATCCATGCATGCCCGTAATGGTCATGTGGTAGTGTGTAAGTTGACTTCGTAATGATGAGAAGAGAGCAGCGGAACTTGGTGAAAAGTCTAGCATTTCTAAGTGATTTCTTATGCATACTTCGGGGAACTTCCGGCCAGATGAGTGAAAGTAACGCCAGTCCTCCCAAAAATACGTAACTTCACGAGAAAACATGCGTACATTTTCTGAGACGGCATATTTTTCCGCCCTCTAGTGATAACAGTTGTTGTAATAGTAAGCCCCTGGCTGGACTGTCAAGACATATAGCGTCAGTGTACAGCTGAAGCTCCGTCCCTCTGTATCTAGTGTGGACTGTTGTTGTGACAGTGTGAGTGTCAACATTATGCACTGACCTTGTTGCCCGTAGTCTGTCGAGTATTTTGATGATGAGACTGTGACAAGCCTCTCGGAAGAGGAAAAGAAGGTAGACACCTTCTTCCTGCTTTGGTGCCAAGGATGACAGTGACGATGACGAGGGAAGACGAGGTCGAGCATGAAGAGTCCAAAAAAAACTTTCTAGTTATTAGCAGAACACTGAAGTGACTACGAGAGCGATTAATCAAAAGCACTTGCAGCTGCTCATGACAGGAGACTTTCTCGACTCAAAGATGTCTCTTCCAGCGCCGAGGAGTGAAAGCTTCACGCTGCAGGACCCCGGTCGGCTTTTGCCCGCCATCTGGCGGGCTCTGCTCCAATGTTGAAGTCGGAGGAAGCTTTGACTTTCGACCATGTTCATTATTGACTCAAATGCTGGCCTACAACTTGTACTTTACTCCCCTGAACTGAACGAGAATTGGTATGTTTGTTTCCAAAATCAAGTCAGGTGAGGTAAAGACACGTGAACCACCTGCTCAGCCAAAGAAACAAAATAGTGCCAGAGTGCCAAATAAAGAGAAGCGTGCCTCTGAGTCAGTTCAAGTATACAAACAATTTGGTTAGTGTCTTCATCGGACACTTCATAGCTCACACTGCACACACAACATCTATGACATACACAGAACAGGCGAAATTGAAATTGGCAGTTGCTACAGCAGTGTCACCAGAGGAACGATCGTCTCATGCATCCACGACCTTTTGACTTCTAGCCTTTACCCGCTCTCTTTCTCAGCTCGAGCTTGTGCACTTCACTCCGATGCAGTTGCAGCAGCTCATGACCAGCTTTTCACGGACAGCTGTCGAAGGAAGTGACGCATTTTGTTCTTCGCACTTCTGTCCAAGCATTTTTAGTCCATCTTTTCATAGTACAGTTCCATCCCAAGGATGGAGTTGATGTTATCAGTAGTGAATTTTTGGTCCCAACTTTCTTTAGTCCGACAACCAACAGGCAAGAGGACACCGACATTGTCCAGAGAAATGGACGTGTGACTGACAATTTAGGCGTCCTTCAGCCTCCGATGACGTCTCCGAGAGCTCTGCATGCTTGAATGTGCTTCAGTAGATCAGATCATGCTTATACGTGTGATGAGTTACAATGCAATTTATTGGATGCAATGAATGCAGTTGGCTTGACAATGAAGAGCAAAGGTGCTTTTTTTTGGAGTCGAGAAGTTTTGTGCAATTAAGAGGTACCTACTGCCAGTGTGCAGCACTGTAGGTAGTGAACTTTTTTAGCATCACGTTGCCAAGGCTCTTGCCCGGTTACGTCCACCTCTTGTGATGTACTCTCTCGGACGAACAGACACCTTCTACGACGCGAACACTGATACCTTGGAAAGAAAAGAAGGATGTCTTTATTGGAAGATACAGAGAAAAATCTCAACAAGTCGTGGTGCAGCAACGTACGGACATTAGATGTTGCTCATCTAGTGGAAGACAAGAGTCATTGCTCAACATTTGTAGCTGACTACAGAGAAGTCATTCTAATTTCAGCCATTCAGTCAGCCATTTGCCACTCCAGGGCATGTGATTAAAGCTGTTCTTTCAAGTCCTGACTGAGACTGAACAGTTCGAAACAAGGCACGTGTCTTACAGCTGTGTAAGTTTCAACAACGAAGGTCTAAAAAGGTTTCCCCAGAAATATCAAACCTTTTGCCGCATTCGCGAACCTTTGGGGAGAAAAAGCAACTTTGCCTTCGGTTTTTGGTTTGTCCCTAGTGATACGTGCAAGCTCTCTGCATCTAATCTGGATATGCATCTGACAACTTGGATCACTCATACGAAGTGTTCGTTGCCGGAACGAAGAAGAGTCGTGTGAGACACACGAATTGCATTGCTGCCACAGTCAGTGCTTACCTCACCTGACAAACTGTGCTTCTACCTCACAAACAAATAATCCAACTCCTTGGGCTGCAAGTTAGGGAGACGTAAGGTTTATACCACCTAAATGACATGCAAGTCTAGTGGAGGATGCTAGTGTACATACGAAGCTCTGTTTCTCTCTTGACTGAGAGACGTGTTTGCTGCTGTTCTGTGTCAAAGTAGGTGCGTGCATGCATATGTGGACTGATCCCTCCGACAATTTCTGAGCAGTTGGCTGTGGGGAGTTACAATGAATAACACAAACATATTGAGCAGGCCTTCCCCCTAGCGCCAAAAGTTAAAATGAAGCTCTGGGCAGTCAGGAATGGTGAATATCTCTGCAAATTATGCGAATGAGCAGGTGACTCTAATGTCTGGGTCACACGTGACGAGAAGATCCAATGGTCTTAAGAATTCTAGAATCTTCGCCACTGACAACTTTTTATGTGTTGCATGCTTTGCACCGGCAGTCAAGTAGCCGTGCTGAGGGGAGCAAATAAAAACTAGGGTGTCCAGAGGACACTGCCCACATTAAATTGTACACTGAAGTGTAATTTTCTGTACACATTTGCACGGTTATGCGGAAACATTGGACGATTTCAATGGGCAGTTGAAACCTTCCAGCTTGACTGTTTGGTCTGATGTCTGTAGCCATGCCTGGTCTCAGTGTACAATTTCATATGGAACCCCTTGTCTGTTCATTTGCGAGAATCTGGACCTCACCGGAGTAATTGAAAGGCGACGATGCCCAGAAAAATGTCGGAAATGATCCGTATTCGTAGAAATGTACTGCTCCTGTAAAAACGCCTATGGAATAAGGCCCACACAATCGCAGCGGGCCAGCTGACCTTGGCCAGCATGCACCGAAAAGTGTCAAAACTGTTCACAGATCCTTATCCATCAGCACCTTTCTGTGTGTGACGCACCCCTGGATTCTTTTGTGCCTGCGTAAGATTCGCCAGCAAAATCGATAACAATGCTGTGGAGGAGGTCTCGATCTCGACCCTTTGGACACTCCTCTCTCTCTCTCTCTCTCTCTCACACACGCACACACACACATGACACGCCTGCGGTCACTTGACACGCGCACGCACGCGCTGGTGTGCGCGAGTGCTCCGCCAGAGTAAAAGATGAATGTCGGAGGGACTTTCTCTAGTGCAGAGAGAAGGCGTCTCCCCCCCCCTTTCTTCCCATTGTACTGTTGCAACATCGAGACTCCAGGGGTGGAAAAGGCAGCAACAGGTCTCGGTCTCTCTGTGCCTTGCCCACCCAAGTTTTCAACTGCTTCCGCGCGCTCGTTCTGTGCATGTTTCTGCTCGTGCGCTCGCGCGGGCGGCCAAAAAAAGAGCCTCGCTTACAACATCTCTCTCACTCTCCTTCCCCAGTAGGTAAACGGCTCTCCAATCGCCTCATGTATGCTTTGAGCTAAGTCGGGTGCAGCATTTAGTAGGATAGCGCGCGATCGCATCGAACGGAAGAAAGTGGGCGAAGTTGTAATCTCTAAACAATCGATCTCTGCCGCCATGTTCGTCGGCGAGTCCGCCACCGGGGAGCAGCGGCGAGAAGAGGTGGCCGACCTGAACATGTATGGAAGGCAAGATTTCCCCAGTGATTACAAGGGTCAATCTGGAGTGATACCTGAGGTGGAAGAGGAAGAAGAGCAAGGAAAGACGCTGTTGGGATCCGGGCACGCTTCCACCAATCAGTCCACGGTCGTCTCGGCCAAATGCTTATCTGGAAAGACTCCTGCGCAGTCCACGCAGCCGCGGCAGACGGCGACTCCCGCTGCGGCTGTGGCGGCCATGGCGGCCTTCCTGGGCGGAGAGGTGAAGATGAAATGTTTGCTACTTGTGTCAATACAGCACCTGCGAAGGAAAATGCAAAAAGTAACGACTACACGCCGGTGTACGAGGGGCTACTACACGGTCGTGTGCTCTGCCCCCTCTTTCCCCAGCGGCTTCATTATGCATTAAGGAGGCTTTCTGCTACGCGCTGGTCAAAGATAAATATTTAATCAAGGGAATCTTTCCCTTACATTCTTATTATGTACGTACAGGCAAATAGTTTTCCACTTGCAGCACGGTAGCTGACGTGCAAATGTGTGTGAGACGTAGATTAAGTAATTTTTTTAATCACCTGCGGCGTGCTACATTAGTTGCAAGACTTCATTGAGTCCATTCTAGCTGCATGGGATGAAGAAATCATTAGTGTTCGGGGTCCCCTCTCTGCACACTGCATTTACTACTAAAGTTCTTCTTTGGCAATGCAGTTAGGCCGGACTGGAGTACATCGAAACTATCATGAGGGAGGAATTAAGTTGTTAAATTTTTTAAACCTAAATGTGACTACGTCTTCTCTATTTGGCGTTTGGAAACAATTGGGCTCAGTCAAATTCCAAAATTTTCATTTTCTTTTGACCTAGCCCAGTGGGTTTACACAGAGCATTTACATAGGTTGCACATTGAGCCTTTGCAGGCGTGATGCTTAAGGCACCAAAATCAAGAGGATTCAGGAAGTAGGTGGAGGCAGGCCAAAAGTCCTTGGGCCAGAAGTCTGCCAAATTGTCGTTGCACCAACTTTGAACAGTCTTGGCTGAGCGACCAGGTGCACCGTCTTCTCGCTGCATGTAATTTCCCTAGGGATAGATGGCTTCAATCAAAAAAGACTTTGGAATATTCTCCATGACGCGAAAGATACTCTACTCCACCTGACCCGGCGTCAACTCTCTCGGGAACCAGTATCGCGGGCGTCTTCCTCCCCTCTGAGGAAGCTGGCCGCAACCATCTATCTTGGCGTTGGCTGTGTACTTGATGCTGCTGATAGCGGGGGGGGGGGGGGAGACATCACACGGAGAGGCAGTGACAAACCTGTCACTGTGGACATTTTTCAACTTTGGAAATCTTCTGTGACAAGAAGACTCGGACTGTTGAGCGGTGGCTCTCCAACCGTTTCAAGATCGTCCTCCCCTCTCAACACTGATGCAGACCTGTGGCGCACTGTGAGGGGCTGGCGGAGAGGCTCTCGCAGCTGTCGAGGGATCAGATCATTGTTGACGTTCCTTTTGATGGCCTTGGAGCCAGCAGTGGCCTTCCTCACAAGCTTGTGCATGGGGATGTCTCCATTTCCCTTTACTTCTGCTGCCAATGATCCAAGAAATACTGGACCATGGAGTCGGTGGATTGTGTCTAATCCAGAGCCCTTCTGTAGTCCGTGGTCTCCTCCTGGCACTTCTTCACAGCTCAAACTGTTGCTTTGAACCAAACTCTATGACAGCAATCCCTGCATGGGGCCAATCAGCAATCCCCTGGCGTGAGAACTCCTCCATTTTGCCAGTATAGCATTTTTTGTACCCTCTTCTTAGCATGGGGTTCTTCAACACCAAAAAAGGGGGGGAAATGGCCTCAAATCAAAAAGCAGTGTTTTAGCACTTGCACAGCAATGAGGTTAGGCAAGATCTGGCTTTGGAGGGCGTTTAAAGTTGGAAATTATTATTATTATTAAAGATTTGATGAAATATTGCTGATCTTATTTTGTTATCCCCTCCCCCTATGTATCATGGAACCTCGACTCTCTACGTGAAATTTCAGGCCAATGTAATCAGTTTCCTGGCCATTTACATCAGGACATACATAGATACAGACATTCACCTGTAGACACGTTGATAGATAGAGACAGAGAGAGATAAAGAAAGCAGCGTGAACAGCAAAGAATCTGATTTTTATTCGTTGTTACCCAGCTAAGTGGGTAGTGGCAGTCGGGTATATAGTATGCTAGCTGGTGCATCGACCAAAAAGGTGACTGCTCGGCCAGACAGACCAGGCAAAAATTGGCTGACAGGACTGAAAAAATGAACGGCTTCCGAATGTTCTCTTCGAGTACACTCTCTGTGCCGTAGACAATCATCGTAGCAAGTTAGCGTTTAATCGGGCCAGACACTATAACGTTAACCTGAGACAACGAAACACAACTTTCTTTCACACAGAGATATTATTTTTTTACACGTGCACACATAGTCGTGGTTAAAGCCTCAGGACTTTGGACTAGACGATCGCACAATGAGAATACCCCTGTAAAGGGGATATCTTGATTTTCCTTCTTTGATCCACCATTTTTGGGAATGTCACCTCAAGACTCTTCAGTGAAGAGTCTTGTTCTTCCTCACGTGGACCAGACCCAATAACAACTCTCCCCTCTTAGCTGTCACTATATGGCAAAACACTTTAGGTATGCACAATCTTCAAGCAGCGCACTAATTCACCAAGACCCCTCTGCCACTGTATAGAAGATTGACAAGATTGGTGGTCACATTGCTATGGCTTAGTGACTGAGTCCGTTCAAGAACATTTAGGTCCACGACTGCTGAGGTTCCATTACAGGCGAGGAATGGGATCACCTCATATTCATACCCAAAAAAGGCCACCATAAAGATCTCTGGCACCTCCGAGTACAAGAGAAAGGCGGGCCCTTGGTGGACAAGACCTGATGTATTTCAAAGTCTTGCATGAACACAGCGAAATGAGGCGTGACAACATCCAGGTAGCCTTGAGCACATGCTTCAAACGAGAAAAGTTACCACAGATTGGCGGAAGACGGAAGTCCTTGACATGCATAGTCTCGGATAAAATGGACGAGGTATGGATTATGTCAAGTATACCAAAGCCTGTGCTCCTGGTAGGCTGGAGAGGATAGTTGACGGCAGCCTCGATTCTGTCGAAAATATCAATCAGAAACTGAGGGACTATATGAATGTTATACAGACACACAGGCAGATATTTGGCATTCTCTTGGACTTTTCGAGATGCCAGTATTTTCAGCGTCGCACCAACCTGACTAAAGCAAACTTGTTCTGACGCTTGCTTCGGAATTCCTGCTCTTGAACTTTCTTTTTATGGGGAGTCCGCATCAAATTTTATGCAGCGGTGCCGGGATTTTCGGCACATATTGTTAGGAGGTGTTGGAACAAGTTGCTCGATTGAAATTAAAGTCTGTACCTACTAGTGGAAATTGCTCTTTGTCCAATTTGTGAAATTTTTTACTCCAACACTGACAAAAAGTTATCTTGACTGGCAGTGACAGGCTTAAAATGTTCAACTAATTTAAAAAGTGCCATGGTCACTGCAGCCGTTCAACGTCATGCTGCCATGTTTGGAACACCACAAACTACTGAAAAAGACTGACTCAAAATGACGAGGAACTTCGCGTCGGCGCCGAAGAAGGACCGCAATCGACTTCGAAAGTCCATTTCTCACGGAGGAAAGAAGACAGGCACTTTCCAAGAAAAGGGGCATTTCAGAGCTTTTTCCGTGAGTGTAAAATTTGATGTGGACCCTCTCGATACATTCACGAGATTACGTCAAGAAAAGGTTCCATTGATCCAGTGGATCACAAGACGCCTGCCAAGTGAGGAAAAAGAAAAGAGACAGGAATGTTTGGCAAAAAAGGAGCGACATGAGGAACAATGTTAGGTAGGCAAATGAGGACGCTCAGGACTGGGAAAAAGGGTCTTCAAAAACAGCTGACAAACTGGGCAGTGTGATTACCACACAGCCATATTATAATTGTGTCGCTAATGGCCACATGATGCATTAATTTGAGAGCTTTCCCTGAGGGTATCCTTACCCACACCATACCCAAGACGCAGTCATTTACTGGAGACTGGCGCAAACTTTTGGTTGACATCAATGTTCGAGCACAGTACAACGCTCAAGCTTGACTCAACTCAACCCTCGCAGATTCGACAAAAACTTTATGTCTTAGATGTGATGAGAGGTGCAAAGAATTGGCGCAAAGGAAAGAAAGTGAGGAAGTATCAGCAGACCCATCATTCAGCATCCAGAATCCCTGGTTATTGCGTCCTGCCTATGCAGTCAGTGCTTGTACCCTGTCCTCCAGATGTCCATGCATCCCAGCCAGATCGTGCGGGGAGCCCAGAATTTGTCAAGTTCCTTGCAAAGCAGTTAAAACGATTGTAGCCAGTGACGGAACATATTGCCGGCACTTACTGTACGCATCAAAGGGCAGAAAACCCCCACCAATGGTGCTCACTCAATCCACTCTCTCTCCCAGCGGGCAAAGCATTTCCCCCCAACGAGACCAGCCAACTTTACTGGCGTTCACGTACTGTTTACTATTATTTAACATTGCCGTCCCATTTTTGTTCTTTGGCGGAGTCGTCCTTCTGCACACACGCCCGGTTCCTCGCGTGAGAGCCAGTGATTTGATCAATCATTTCTTCCTCTCCTCGTCTGGGAAATATGGCTGTAAGTACATGTTCGTAGGGATAATACTATATAGTATACGAAGAACTCCAGGAATAGAGTAAGCCTGGAGAAAGAGACGCCTGGTAAACATTTAGAGCAAAGAATGGCCGTCGAAAAAGTGGAAAAGGATAAGGGAAGGGACAAGATGGAAACTGGGTGGAAATTAAAAGGGAAGCCTCCAACAAACCCCAGACAATTGCGTGTCTCAGTCAAGTCGTGACGCAATTTGAGACACTCGCGATTTCCTCCTACCTCTGTTAGCAAGGAGAAAGGCGAACTTGTTTATTTCTTCGATTTCGCATCGTCCTTTAAGCCTCCCAACTCCCCTTCCCATTAACTGTCAGACTGTTTATATGCAAAATTGGACACATGCACGCTCAAGTCAAGTCGTCCAGATGGAGCATGAAGGACCAGCCTTGTTCAGTCCTAAAAAAAGCTACCTTGTAAGTAAGTCACAGTAAGTCGATCTCAGCGAGCAGTTTCTGTCTGACGCTTTCGTGTGGCGCTTTAAAGCGATAGATTGTCACAGTCAAACATAGCACTGTCCTCCCCTGAGTCGTCGCACAAGATCAAGAGCAGGAAACAACTGAGTGAGCAAGGTCTTTTTGGCTTTTCTGACCCACCATAAAATCATGATATCGAATCACAGGCGAAGAAAGAAGAGTAGAAGATATTTCTTTTGCGGTCTCTTTACAGTGTCGGTCAGACAAATGAAGTCAAGTGCTTGTATTGTACACAGGGAGAAGAGCCGCGGGAGACGTACTATGGACAGGCAGAGGTACTTCTCGTATATCGAGTGATAGGAAAGGAGACCGAAAACTTTTGCTACTGGTGCGTTCAGAATTAGTTCGATGACTTCAATCATGGCTGGAAGTCGTCGAGTGTCAGAGAAATGACTACGTCAGGTGATCAACCATGGCTGACAGTTGTCTGCTGTACTCTACTCGCACATGCACTCGATCCAACATGCATTGCCAGTTGGATCATTACATTGAACTGATCTACTCCTGTTGGAAGGTCTCCTTTATCTCTCCCTCCCTCTCTCTCTCTGTGTGTTGTTACTCCTTCCTTGAAGTCTCAGTCTGGAAGCGCACTGTACTTGCAGGAGGTAATCTTCGTTCTTTGCTTGCGTGATCAAACCAGGGAATTGCGCTGATACCTCTATTCCCTCTCTTTTTTCCCCTTTCCCTTTCCTTTCGGCGGCTTTGTAGGCTGCAGTCAGACTTCATTAGCGGTTGTGTGTGGTGCGTAAGTACGTGTAAAGGACGTACAGTGCACAAGAGCCATCTCGTCAGTGCCAGTTCCGACCCTTGGGTCTGATGGACAATTTGATGTGAATTCACTTCCATTGGACACGGACAGGCAACTTTGAAGGAGGACGGTACTTGCACTCTTCGGAGATCAAACGAGTGCTCCGCGTCGGCCACCCGGTACTGTGATAACCGATCGCTGCTTGCGCACCGGACAGAAAAGATGTACGAGACGTGTTCCATGTGCCGACAGTTTCGTGTCATCTGCATGTGCAAAACTGAACCACTCAACGCAGACTTTGCCAGGATACAAAAGGCTGAGTCAACCGGACAGAGTTTTGGGTGGAATTCGGGGGCATTCCTGGGAGGGGGGGGGCAGATCACTTTATGTGTTGTTGGCAGTGTTAGTGCGTGGCCGCATTACATACAACAGTACGTGCACTAGCTGCAACTGGGTCGTTGCACCAACGCCATTATGAGCATAAAGTACCTGCAAATGGTTAGGTTCGTACGTGTGTGAACATCCAGACGTCCAAGTCAACGTTGTTGCTACAACGACGCCATCCCACTCATAGCTCTGTCCAAACTCTGTGTCGCTTTTGACTATTGAGGAAGCCGACGTCAGATCGCGTAGAGGCAGCTTGCGGCGGCAAAGCAGTAGCAGCATTCCATTGGCACGTCGGGGCACCCTGACCACTGGTTCTACTGTCTCGTCGACCCGGCGCCGCCGCAGGCTCAGCTCACTCGGGAGAACTGGCAGCAGGGTCGAAAGTTGTGACCATGAACAACAGGTAGAAGCTCAGAGAGATATATCGCCATCGCCCCCGCCGCTGCCGCCGTCGCCGCCGCCACTGCCACCGCCACCATCATGTATGGCTCCAGCGACGTCGGCGGCAGAGAAGCAAGGAGATCAAGAGCTCACCTCCGGATCGAGCCTTGGCGACGCGGCCCCGGCACTGACTCGAAGGGTCATTCTCAGGCTGTCACAGCAGCAGCAGCAACAGCAGCGGCAAGATCACCTCCAGCTCCAGGAATCTTCAAAGTCAATTTTGGTCGCCAATAAGGTTGTTACAATTGGCCCCTTCCTTTATGTCTACTGCATTCAGACATGAGCACAGCTCCCCCCCCCCCCCCAAATGGTCCATTTTTAGGGGGGTACAGCTTTCCCTCTCCACTGCACAGACATGTTTATTACACTAAATGTCATATTTTTAAAAATGAGGAAGTTCTCTGGGTCCTCCTTAAAATATCACTAATATTTAAAAAGTTTTATAACATAATGAAATATCTAATTAAAATTATACTTATTGGGGTCTCAGGCCTAAACAAAATTTTTTTGACCCAAGTTGTACTCCTTTAGATGCTGAACACAGATATGTGTGTGGCTTAGTGAAATGACTATTACTAAGTGAGTTATTAATATTTGAATATTGAAGGATATTGGCTCACTAAAAACCATCAATGATGCACATGCAGCCATGGCCAGAAGACAAAACCCTCCTAATATCCTTGCTCTGTCCAAATCTGGG
>JAAUXU010142538.1_pt1 | contig 16683 bp, 16 predicted proteins | sample 7278151 | NCBI WGS metagenome assembly JAAUXU01 (sample SAMN14350113, study PRJNA611818) | marine sediment metagenome | isolation source: surface marine sediment (1.8m) | place: French Polynesia: Moorea | collected 2018-08 | reverse complement strand
AGCACTTTAAGGGTGATGAGTTGACAAGAGCACCGTGCCAGTCGCGGCCAAATTTTGGGCAAATTTTGGCATCAGCAGCAGACACTCGGCGATAGCAGCAGCAGGGACAGGTAACAGGTGACATAGGTAGACAAAGCATGCTCCTGCTGCCACTGCTGCTGCTGAGTGTCTGCTGCCCATCATTTGTCTGTGATCATGCTCTTGTGGACAAACGAGGTGTTTTCGACTTGCAGCTTGTCCAAGGATGGGTCGGAGGGTACCATCTTTGGCATGTGGCGCTGGAGGATGGGTGGCCACATCCACAGAAAAGTGCTCAAAAACATCAAAATTTGACCGCGACTGGCACGGTGTTCTTGTCAACTCATGTTACTCTGAATGCTCTAGCATCACAATGAGCTCTTGAAACTCAATGAAACTACAGCATGTCATGTGCGACTATCTTGGCTACTCATTGAATGTTGCAATTCAACTCTAAAACATTCCTGCTCAGGATATGATATCATTAGCCACCAAGCTACATTACGTACGCCAAGGACTGTATTATAGTTAGTTATTTTCTGGACCTCCTTAGTTCATGCGGAATGAGTGCCAGGTGGACATTGTGACTGCCACGGTACACGCGTTTGGCACGTGGCCTTTTACGTGCACTGCCGCAACACTCTCGGGCTGCAGTGCCCTCATGTTCGTAAATTCCTACTACTCTCTTACACTTGCATGGGTCAGGCTGAAGATGTGACCTGATTAAGACTGATATCTTTGTTTTTCAGCCACTCGTCGCCACATTCAAGCACTCTGACGGTAGCAGCGACGACGTTACCCTCAACCATACCTTCAACGAGCAGCAGATTCAGTGGTTCAACGCTGGGTCGGCCCTCAACAGGATGAAGCAGAAGGCAGCGGGAAACTAAAAGACATACTTTCCCGCTACTATGTAGCCTGAACGTTGGGTGCTGTTAATTGGTGAAGCAAGGATCTATCTATAGACGCCACTAGAACTTTTAGTACAATACGATTACGTCCAATGCATTGCCGCCGAGACTGCGTGTGAACGATTGGGAAATGTGAGACGTAGCTTTCCTTATCTGCTTATGGTCCGATGACATCAGTTTCTCCGACACTAAAAATTGAAAAATAAATTGGTTGTAACAAATGCAATAAGTAATAACGACTCCTCTTATTCCTGCTTTGCGTGCGTGGCCGCTGTTGTTGACGTGGCCAAACTGCTTCCCCGTTGTTTCTTCCATATTTGGGTTGAATGGCTATTAGACTGGCGAGCAAGCAGTAGGAAGAAGATGCGAAAATTCCCAGGCTGCCTTTCTCTACTCTCGTTTTCCTCTTGGCTACGTTGGCCCAAGACGAATATTGCATTGCTTTGCTCAAGCTCCTCCATGAGAAACTCTTGGCAAAGCATCACTGATCGCGGCTGGAGGGAACAGTGCACTGAGCCTGACGGACGTGTACATGCAGACGCTGACGACGGAGTCGGCCGTCAAGTGGAGCAATGTCGTCATGTTCAAACCGATGCCCACTCTGCATTCAGCTACTGCGTTATGCGCTATTGGCAGTGTGCACAGTATTCTGCTTCTCATCATCGGCAAAGAGGAAAACATATTTCCTCGCTCGCGTGCAGAGACCATTGTGGTGTTTTTCTAACTAAGTTATTGGTAGCCTTTCTTGCTCTCTCGACTCATTTCAACTCTGCACGAAATTGCTGCGCGGCAGAAGGCAAAAGTTTTAATAACACACTAGTGGAGGGACGTATGAGACGGCCCCAGTTGTTTTCCACCTTCAAATTGAGTTGCAAATCTCCTTAGTTCACCCTGTACCATGCAGCGCTGTACGTGCAGCAGTGTGATGGCCCTGACGTGTGTTCAACGTCGAACTGAACAGTATCTGCTTTACGAGCTTTTCAAGTACGGAACGCGTCTCGCGCAACTGAACGTCCATGCCATTATTTGAGTGTTGTTCACACCTGCGCATCATTGCTTTTTCACTCTCTTAGTGTCGGAAAAATTGCCCGCGTTGATTGCTATCATCAGTAGAGGCATCAGCAAACGCTGCTTTCTCCTCGTATCAACTTCAGACCGTTTCTGAGCGACGAAAACCAAGTGCAAGTCTCGGATTAGTTCCTGTACTGGTTTCTTCTCTGTGATGATGAGTCTAATAGTCTAATAGACCATTCCTGGGTTCCTGTTGGGAAAGCAGCAGCTGTTGACTCCTCCCTCCAAGTAATGGGATCTTTCTTTGTTGCTCTCTTGGCGTGGTTATTGGTAGTAAATGCCACAGTACAACACATTGACGGTGACTGTATACATGTGTTGTGCATATATGGATCCACTGTACATTGTAAAAATGTCTCCATGATAATAAATATGACTTTGGTCTCGACGCTGGTCATGGAAGTCTTGGAATCTTCAACAGTGGATTTGGACGCCGATCTATGGGCTAAAAAAACGAGTCAAACGAAAAACATGGCACATGTGACTGTGGAACATCCTTCACTTCTTCTTGTTCTTGTCTGCTTCTGCGTTGACGTCCCCGCTGATCCGCTGCATCAGCCAATCCTTGTATTTGGCCACTGTCGTGCTCACGCCCACGTGGGTGTCTAGAAGACAGGATTGGAAATCCAATGTATAGTTTCATCACTGAAAAATGATGGTGTTCACCTCCTGTCTCTCTTGAATGCATGTTGCCACAGGATAAGGCTCCTCTGCTCACTAGCCCTACTAACACAGCCCTGTCAACCATCTCCTATCGATGAGAGAGTGAACATAGCTACTGATGCACATTGCTAACATTTATGATACTGTCAATACCCGATCTTTGACTATTTGCCAATTTGGTCCTCCCGAATCTCCATTACACGAGTCGAGGAATCCGATGTCATTGAATGTGGCCTTTTTGATGCGTCTCAGCTGTGTGGTCCACCCATCAACCCCAGTAGAAAGGACCCTGAGAGCTCGTGACGGGTTACGAGTAAAAAGCAACAGAGATGCACGCACAGTGCTAGAGACCTGTAAATTGCGACCATGGGATTGTACATGATGCCGCTGAGGCAAAACTCGCTGGCGTCATCCATGTAGCCTTCTTTGATGTACCTAGGGGAAATGTGACAATGCGTAATCGATTTATTCATCGTCTAAGTACGACGCGTCCTGTGCAGCCGAGAACGTCTCACCTAGAGCAATTGACGAGCTTGAATAGCTGGACATATTGCAGCTTGTCTGGTGATTGGAATGCCTGGAATGAACAGGAGCGACTGCAAAAGCCCCAGTCCTTGTGCGGCTGCATTGACTTCCCCTTGGCCGTGAAGCACCATCCAAATTGGCCGGCTGGACCGTAGGATGGCCTGAATAGAGAAATTGAAGCCTGAAATGCTGCACAACCCAGCGTCCCTCTGCGGGACACAACAGAGAGAATGTCTGCTCGAGTCTTCAATTTCGTGGGGTCTTAGCTTTCCCAATAAGGAAAGGGTAGGTTGTTCGACGGTGAGGCATAAGCAAAGCAATGTACGTATGTAGCTCATTTAAAAAAAAAACTTTTAAATGGAGATGATGGCCATTTATCGAAGCTACTGGCTGCTTGTATGACTAACCCAACTAGCCAAATTTATCTTTTCCAATTGGAGATATATGCTCATGTACGTAAGAAAATGACTACAAGTGCTCAAGTTGTGACAAAGCGGAGGACTTGGGAAGTAACGTTACGCCCATGAAATAATGATTGTTTTCCGCAATATTTCACAAAAGATGAAGATGTAGTCAAAAACTTTTAAAAAAAATTGTGTTTACCTATGACCAACTTGATTTGAAATTTATGTTCTACACTACTGTAGTAAATTTGCGGTGAAAGTAGATTTCAGCTCTGGTGGCTGTCAGAAGCTGCCAAAGTGGGTGAAAATAACTGACCAAAATGTTGACTTGCTCCAGTTGGTCAGAAAAATATTTTACAGCAAGTCCTGAAGAAAAACAAATTACAACTTATTTTACAGTATTATGCAACTTCAAAGGCATTGGGGCATAGCTAAAAGTCCTTTTTGTCACTTTCATGTGACTTCAAAGTCTTCAAATGGTTTGTGGTTACAAATTTTGGACACCCACGGGAAATTCCAATTTTCGACCTAGCCTATTACATATCTATCAAGCACAAGGGCCGTTTTACATGTGAGTGTGTGTATGGGTGTGTGTATGGGTTTGTCTGCTTGTCTCAGTTAGTCTACACTACTTTCTGTCCAGCTTTTGCACCGGACAAAGTAGAGTCGAGGACAACAGTCATGACCACAAAAACAGTCTAATGCAAGCATAAAGGGTGTAGCGGCAAAAATGTCACTGAGTCTCAATCTCTCGCCACGCATAAGTGAGGAGTCTCATGAGCTCGGCCCGAAAGTCATTGTTCAAGGAAGAAAATGACTTGAGCCATCACATAAACGCTTTGACTCTCGGGTCGGGCTCAAGATGTGGCCACAGCTTGAGACTCAGTGACATTTTGCCGGCACACCCTGTATGCCCGCATTAGACTGTTATTGGGAGCAACTATGTAAACTTTTGTTCACCTTGGACAAAAGACGCTCCTTCTATCTTGCAATTTCAACCTGAAAGCTTCCGCTCTTCCATCGGGTTTCAGTTTTTGGTAAGTCTCGGTGCACCACTCATAGGTGGGATAAGGTTCTCGCCTCTCACAGTCGCTCTGGCACTCCATGTACCTGTGAGTGCTCGAAATGATGCAATATACTTGTGCTCGTACAGCTGTGCTAGTAAACGTTGGACACGCGGTATTGAATACGTTGTATGTCCGTACAATGTAGTACACATCGGTTAGTTGGTATGCACAGTACATCAGATTAATCACTGAGATTTCTCCTACATGTGTCAGCCAGGTGCTCATGCGCACTGTGTGTTGCAACTGTGCATGCGTGAAAAAATGGAATTTTTCGTATCAAAGTTCACCTCGTCGGACTTGGCCGAGTAGTCAGACATGAGTGTGAGCCCTGGTAGGTGTTCTCCGCTCTAGCCAGCCCCCAACCAGCCACAGTCAGTGGAATTGCTGTAAAATAAATAATACACTTTTAGCTGGTACCTACATCTCCGCACACCCAACATGGGCTTACGTTTGACTAGCTCTTCGGGTGACCAGTCGTCCTTGGGCAGGCAGATGACTTGCTTCGTCGGCGACAACTCGACCGGTGTCGACAGAGTGATCAAAGATATGTCGAACATCTTTAGAAGCACCCATATAAGAACTTGGTCCACATGAGATGTTGTCATTATTCCCCGCATTCTTTACCTCGGGATTTACAGGAGGATTGGACATGACGTAGTCCTTATGCACTTCTACGGCCTTGGCTTCGAATTCGTCTCCCTCGTTGCGATCGACACTGCCTATCCTCATTATGATCCTAGCTGCACCCCTGAGCTTCTGGAACTTACTGCTTCCCTTGACGAGCAACCCGCACATGTTCGGGGGAAAGTACTCGCAGAAGCAGTGGGCAGCGCTCACCACGTGATGGCGCGTTATCAACGACCCGCCGCATAAGCCCCCGCCATGATGTTCTGTAAGAAAGTCATGATACTCTACGTACATAGTATGTAGCAATAGTAATACACACAGAACACCTAATACCCCCTCTTGAAGGCAGAGGATGAGTCTCGATGTAAACAGCCCATGGAATGGGTTTCTCCGCCTCCTTCCCGTTAATTATGGCGTGCACGCGCTGTGTGGAAAATAGAGTAAGTTTGCAGTACGTGTGAGTTGAGATTACCTTAGCTAGCTTTAGTCAATTTTGGGGCCACAAAATTGTGGGTCAGCCGGTAAAATCCACATTCAAAGGTTGCATGACCTGAGTAGCTTGAATCCTGAAGCCAAGTTAATCCAAATTTAATGACCAAGCCCGTCTTTCCACATTACTCGGCCCGTTTTGCTTAAAGAAAGTGGACTTCACGTGTCCAGCTGCAGCAGGTCCACTTTATGGACTTTCCGGAGCAGAATCAATCGCACCTTGAAACCGCGTAAGGTATTGTACATGTACTACATACCGGTGCGTGTCAGTGCCACCAGTACCATGCCTCTTTCTTCAGCGCTTCTTTGCGTTGCACGGCATCAGCGCCCACTTATGACGTCGAGAGAAATCTCGTCTCCACTCACCGAGTCCGCCATTCCGCAGTTTGGATACGCTGCCCGGTGGTTTCGATCGATGTCCATCGCACTCAGGAGGCTGAAGTGCGCAATGCACACTGCAATGGAACCCAGTCGACCATGGATCATTCTGCCTGCTGGACAAAAGCATCAAGCTTTGCTTTGATTCCAATTTGGTAGGTGAGATCTTACTCATGCCAGTGCTTGCTTGACCCACATCAGGGCTTGATCAGTCAGTCGGCTTCTCTCTTGGCGCTGGACGTCTCTTGTCAAGCGTGATGTTTACGCGATGTAGAACATGACGAAGAACACGGTGCCGTACTGAACTAGTCTACATGAGGCAGGAGTAGGTGACGCGGTACGTCTAGAGTTGCTCCAACGTGTACGCAGGTATGCGGTGCCATTGATCCTCCCCACAGAATCTGTGTCATTCTCACAAAATCGCGTGACTCCCTTTCTTCCTTCATCCTGCTTTAATTCAGAGTCAATCTCTGCCAATCCAATCATTGTGAGCAAGCAGCAGCAATGACAATGGAGAAAGACTTTGGTAAGTGCCAATAGACGTGAGACTTTCCCGCACGACCCTCATGAGCGCCTTTTAAGTGATCAGGCTTTGCTGGGGTCTTTACGGCCGGAGCTTTCCATTTCCCTGGTCTCCACGAATTTTCCCATTAGCCCCTTCTTTCATTCACATTATCGGCGCATGAAAATGAGAAAACCTATGATGGATTATTCAGCGGACTAATTAATTGTCGCCGCCATCAGATAAGCTACTCTTCTATCCGCACGTTACGAGAAGGGATCAGGAGCCAATAATATGAACAAGTCTCGTCATTATCTTACGAGTGATTACTATCTCTGTGGGCTGAGCCGGAGTCCACAATATGACGTTTCTCTCTCGCTCTCTCTTTTGCTCGCCAGCTATACATATGCTAATGCTATTACAACTCTACTACACGTACAACTGGTAATCCTGAGTAAGCTCTGTCCCTCCAGCGGTCAGCAGAGCAGGTGAAAATAATGACACAAGAGTTGAGGTGAGCATTATTCAGTTCGTCGTCCTGCCAACCCCCCTCCTCGCACATTACGTGCGTGATTAATGTCGCGACGCTAAAATGACGTCGAAATTGAACCCCGCGCGCACCCACGGGACGTCGGATGTAGTACAGAGTGTCTCTGTGCACCATCCGTCTCTGTGCACGGAGGCCGCAAGAAAGAGGAGGCTCTCGGCCGGCTCTTCAGCCGCCGAGGCACCGTTTGATGCCGCTGCGCCTCTTGCCGCCCTCTCTTCTCGGGTGTCGGACGACGGCGCCTTTTGCTCAGCCAATGGGGAGGGACAAGAAAAACCCATTGGCCAATAAAAGGGGGCATGGGCGATGGCGAGTTGGGGGGGGGGGCTCTAGAGGAGTTTGCTGTTATCAACAATATGATTAGCATTAAACATTGTTAATGCCAGCATCACCATAGAGAAGCAGCTCATAGTGAGTCATCCTGCTGCTCACTGGAGAGATCAATTGGTCCGTGAGAACAGCAACGGCTGATGATGATCTGTTCAAGAGTTGGCGACTTGCAAAAGTTCTTTCATGCTCACTAACAACGATTCTTTGAAAAGGAAGGACTCTACCGTCGGCGTCCCGTCAAGTCCCTCCAGGAATCTGGAGGAGTCTGCGCCGCATCAACATATGAGTGCTGGGCTGAATTTTGGTTTGACCTCTTTTATCGCCATCTCTTCCTACTTCCTCGCCGCCGCTGCCGTGGATTTCCCTCGCTAATAGCCAAGCGCGCGCTCCCCAGGTGTGCGAAGCTCACAGCTAGACCTCAACTCGGTTCATCGCCCCTGTTGTGCAGTGTGAGGCTGAAAAATGGACATGAGTGTGCAGGATATAGAAAAGGGGCACAACTTGAGTCGCGCTGAGCGTGGCCACGTACGAGCAGTCACAGAAATCGTGTGGACCAGAGTTCTTGAACTGACGTAGCAAAATTTAACCACAGGTGTGGCTGTATCTTACGGCACATAGTGTACGGAGAGAGTAAGAAGAGATAGCATCGCTCTCTCTCTCTCCTCGATATGAACATGAGAGAGAAAGTTGAACAGGCGAGTCCTTTTTTTCCAGTCGTGACATCAGCATCGGTCAAGGAGGATCAGACCAAAGATGCAGGTCGACGGCGGCGAAGGCGGAAGCAGCGGCGAGGACAGCAGCGTCGGTCCCTTGGACTGCTCGAGTAGCACCAACAGTTCGACGTCGCCGCCGGACAACATGAGCTCCACTGGGCCACCCAAATCGCAGATGAAGGTGAGGAACCGTTCTGAGTCAGAGACACCAGAAATAATCGAAGGACCTTTCTTTCTTTTCAGCCTAAGTCTGTGTCCTCACATCGCGAGTTCTTCGCCAAGCTGTACGGCTCCATCGAGGAGGAGAACCGGCTCAGGGAGAAGGAGCAGAAGGCGAGACAGGAAGACAGGGAAAAAGAAGCGGCTGGTCTAGTGGCCGCCGCGGCGGTGCCAGATGTGACCGCCGCCGGCGGCGCGACGACAAATCCCGTCGCCACTCCCGCAAGAAGCTTCCAGCCATTTGTTACAACGCCCCCTTCACCCCATTTGTCCTACCCGGCCCCTCAGTGGGGAATCCCACATCACGATGGGTCGCCGCCGCCGCCAGTGCCATCGCAAGCTGCAGCGGCCGCGGCGGCTGCCGCGACGGCCGCTGCTTTTCGCTTCGGAGAGTTTCCTTTTCCCGGAGGATTGGCCGCATTCCGTAAGTACAATGCTTAGATTTATATGTTTGTTTGGGCATACAACGGATACACACATGCACACATACATCCAACTTGTGACTGCATGTCACAAGTTGTTGAGTATGAACAGCATGCATGTGAGCAACGATGTTGTTGTTAAGTAGAGGTATAAGTGGGGTGGCAAAAAAAGAGTTTTACCCTTTCCTCTGAATGTATAAGTACTCTATAATGGTACTGTAATGCTGTGTGAAAGAGATACTCATACAGTGAGCGACTGTAACAGACTCGCACGAGGAGCAACAATGCGTGAAAAGTTTTGAGGAAAGAATTGCCATTATGAATATTGCCGAAATTTGTTCGCCGAAAGGCAATAATCTATTGTTAAGCCGCGAGGAAAAGTCAAAGGGTAGAAACTACAACAAGGAAGAAAAGCCTTGAAGCACCACAGAGTCAATTTCCCGCAGTCTCTTCCTGAAATTGATTGCATTTGATATTTATGCTCGGCTCTTCCGCCTAATGAATGGTCAGTGGCAGCTGCATGGAAAAAGACCCCGGGCACGCGTCAAGTCTGAAGAGAGGAAGATTAAAAACGACAACACTCAATTACCACCTACAGTGCAATGGGTGTGTGGCTATGAAATTGGGCGGTAAATGGCGATCACAGAGCAGGAGGCTCCTGGGCATTTTGATACGTTCGTCTGTGCGATTGAAAAAGTCGTCGCAGCTGAGTACAAAGTACAATGTTTACAATGCTACCTCAAACTTTTGCACACTAAAAGACCAAGTTCCGCATTTTTTGTTAGTGTGATATATGTCGATGTCCAAGCCAGGGCTGCCGCAGCTGTAAGTCAGGGTCTTCGTGCCTGCAAGCAGTGAATTCCTTTGAACATTATACAATAAGCGTCGAGTCACTCATCAGCGCCAGGTGACGAGACAAGCCTTCGCCCACACGTCCGTTTGTCTCACTCTAGTGGGGACTTTGGCTGAACACATATGGTTCATATGTGTCATCTCAGTGTACGGACGCACGCACCAACTCAGAAAAAGACCCCTTGATTGCCACTAAACTGGCAATCACGAGATAAATCAGCCTAGTGCGCTCATTATCTGACCTCATAAATTGCCTGGGTGGGCTGAAGCCTCCGGCTCATCGACGAGAGGTGACGCACAAGCGAAAACCACGCGCTCACCTCACCTATGGCAGAGATGGAACTAATTGCTCACGGGTCAATTTCGGAGCTTCCATCTTTTTTCTATTAATTTTTCCCTCCTCCTCCAGGTGACGCCGCAAAGTTGTGGCTGCCACTGGTGGACAAGCCAACCAATTTAGCTGCAAAAACTGAGCCAGACGTCAGGAGAGCTCTAAATGGATGGTCACACCTTGTCTTCGTAATTTATTGGGGAAGAGCCCGAAGATAATCTGGAAATTACACACCCGTTGTCAAACAAAATTGGCTTTGTGCTCCTCCTAATTGCTTTCACGAGTGTGCACGAACGTCTTAATGCTTGTTGTGCCTGCACTGTGAGTCAGTGAGGGCATTGTCCTAAAGTCAAAGTTCACAGATGAACGATGAATTAACACGTCCATGTCAGACGAGCCGGCACCAGTGGCAACCCTTATCTCACTCTGTCTCTCTCTCTTCGTGCAATGCTATAAAATAGAGAAGTACAGTGCGCAACAACACAAGAGACACCGAAAAGTTGCTCATAACTTTGGTTCAGATGCTTCAAATTTTATGAAGCACCATGACTGCCTGTGCAATGATTTCGCCAGCCAGTTGGACCTGGTCTTGGACCAGTTGGGGCTCATTCATTGTCCTTTTGCAGCAAATACCCTAAATATTGACATGTACTTTAACCTTTTGCATCAGCTGAATCTCAAGTAGCGCTGACCATCACAGGTTTCATTTAGTCGACCACAATGAGGGAGAACACGGTCTTTTTGCTGTGAGAGCAATTGCACAATCCGAAAGGATCACTGAAAAATTTTGCGTCCATGTGAGAGTGGGCGAATTTCCAGTTCTTCTTTCATTCCTAAAAGTAAAAAAGATCAACTTTAGCTAAATATTAAGGGAAAAAATAATTGTAAAGTACGTTAGGGTAACGAATGGTGCCTACTACATATACGAGTGCACATGTGCACTCGCCGACCGCACAGTTATACTGTTGTGCTCCCACATCTGCATTTTCCCACGTCGTCCCCCTTCCCCCCGTGAATGAACATTTACTTAATTCCTGCCCCCTTCATTGATCAGGCTTTGATTAATCCTCCTCCTCAAATGACTACGGACATGCAAACGTCTTGAACGATCATGGTGCATGATGCTTAAAATGAAACGTTTGCGTGCCAGTCACTTCATACATAAGCAGTACTAAACTGTACTTAGGATCGCATTTTTAGTTTACTCGCCTGCCGTACTTACTCAGAGCGCCCGGTCAAGCACCACAGTACCACACACTGCACACATTACCAATACACGATATTATGCATTGGGTCTCTACATTGAAGGTCAGCTGACCCCCTGGCGACATAGCAGTGGTCACAGTGCGTGTGCGCTCTCTCTCAATATTCATGTACTGCGTGTACAAATGTCGTAGGCTCCCATGTAGCCACTTCAAGATGGTTCTTTAATTTCTATCTCTAAAAAAAAACATAGTCACACGCAGTACAAAAGTATATGAAGAGTGCCCACACTTGTAACTAAAAACACAGGTGTCAAGCGACAAACATTATATTCATAAAGAAGCACTTTGGCGGCCCGAGAGCGACGGCTGGGGTGGGGGGTTGGGATCCCAGAGGGTCGTCCTGACCCTCGAGGTGCAAAGTCCCAAACCGTGAGTAAAGTCCTGCTCCACGACAATGACGCAGGTAATAGGCAAGCAGTGTATCAGTACTGTATTGTGCGTTCGTTCAAATCGCTCCGCCGCGATCAATGCAGCCGCACAGTTTAGCGCCAGCTACCACAGAGGTGCCGTCAATTAGCTCGCTGTCCAGTAATTGGACTCCTCCATCCATCATTGGGGCTCAGACGGAAGTGGATGCACTGACGTCAAGGTGCATAATGCGTCGTTCTTGCATCTGGAGCACAACAGTGCCGTTCTAAAATTCAGCGGCGAAGAGTTGGCAACGCTGGCCCATTGAATCCAAAGTAACCGTTGCTGTGACTCTCATGGTTTTCCTCATTCAATCTAATGCAATTCATCAGCGAGTAACTCGGTTTCCCAGGAAAGCCATTGTGTGGTCTAATTGCCTTTTGAGTGAGTATGCGGAAGTGTAGATAATAGAAGGAACAGAATGATGCTCTTTGCCTGAGAAAAGCGGGTGATTTATTACCTTGAGAGTGAAAAAGGGTGTGCATAATGAATTTTTTGCATGCCTAAAGTGGATCCCCAGGGAGAGGGGAAATTGGAGTAGATGTCAAGGCTTTGGAGCTTTGTCCCGTTGACGTAAGGCTGACCTCATGTCTACGTGCTGGTGGAGAGTCCGTCCCATGCGGTGCAGGGCAGTACCTAGGTACAGACAGCATTTAGTGTATGTAACTATGCATACCTGGCATGATCGCACAAGGAGGGGAGAAAGGACGGATGCGATGTCAAAGCCCCATTTGCGAACAAAGCAAACTTTGCCAGCCGGCGCACTTAATTGAGATGTCAGTTAAAAATTGGTCCAAAGTTCATAATCTCTTTACCTTCACGTGTGCCTTCAAACGTCCTGGCGTTCCTATAGCACTGCTCATCAAGCAACTGCTAATTGTTATCCTGCTAGTTGAGATCGTTATTGTTGTGCCATTAGTGTTGTCATTAGGTAGAGACAGAAAAGGTCGCACACAAGTAAGGAAACTTTTGGCCTCTCGATCGACCCTTCTACTCAGGGACTATGTGAATGTACAGTAGTTGGTAGAGTAGATGTATGTAGAGCTGATTTCTTCAGGATGCTTTTCTTCTTCCAGTGGCCAGGCGGCGACGCAAGGACGCCCGCCAACGGCGCCAGCGCACGACGTTCACAAGCGACCAGACCCTGCGCCTTGAAGTGGAATATCAGCGCAACGAGTACATCTCCAGGCCCAGGAGGTTCGAGTTGGCCGAGGCGCTGGATCTCACGGAGACGCAGATCAAGATCTGGTTCCAGAACAGGCGAGCGAAGGACAAGCGGATAGAGAAAGCACAGATCGACCACCAGTATCGGTACGAACCGCTAGCCAAGAGCCACAATATTATGCAGGATTCGGACGGAAATAAAGCTGAATTTGCTTGCAGGTGCCTGGCCTTTGGTCTCCCGCCGACAACAGTCCATGCCTTCTGCGCAGATTGCTACTATAAGCCTGGGTCTTGTCCGCGGCATCACCAGAACGACGAGAGTGCGACCGCGGCAGCAGCTGCGGCTGCGGCCGCTGTGGCCGCGGTAGCCACTCTGCCGCCTGCGGCTGAGCCGCCGTCGCCGCTGCACCAGTCGCTGCCGGCGGTTCCCACTACAAGGCCGGTGCAGAACATTGCTTAACTTTATTATTATGTATTTCTATGTATCCTGCAGCACCATAAGTAACGTAACCGCTATACAGCATACACAATCTCTCGTATTTCATCGCCAATGTATCTAAAGTATCTAGTCAAATATAAAAGAGAGGAAGAGCCTGCCTACATTCGACAAGGATCAGTGTTGATTCGAGCACTAGGGACGTCAGATTCGTCGTAGTTCGAATTGAGCTCTTATTCGAACATAAAGATTTCGAAGCCCCTTGTAACTTACACTTAGGGAAGTGCGTCCCAGGTAGGGCAGGGTACAACTGTGTTCGTATTGCAGAGCTTCTTTCTTGCCTACAGGATGAATCAGAATTAGTGTTAGTATTATGAAAAGTGGGAGATAAACGGGTATCTTATCGAGTACTTCAACAAGATCGATGAGAATGCAGTCTAATGGACATGGATCTACGAACAACTTCGTACCAACAGTATGACAACTACTACGAAGGCAGGAGCAGCACCGACTAAGAGAGATTCGAGTATCCTGTCTGGCTGGAGATTCTGGCCATGGTGCTGTTTCTCTCCCATACTATAACGTAAATTTAAGAGAAGATAAATGGGCAAGAAAACACTCTTAAGGTAGGATGGAGGGGCAGATGAGATAGGTGTCCAATCGATTTGACGTAACAAGTTCGGGTGATATATTCATTTTCTTTCTAACCTAAGCTAAATGCTTAAAATCTTTTTTCTACCACGTGTGGGGACCCAGCACGTCTTCATGAGGTTAGGTTACAGCTTTACAATAACAAGGAGACACATGCTGGCGGACGCTGGCCCCCGAAGTAAAGGTTTTCATATATATAACCTGTATTTTTTTCTCTCCGTCAGACAGATAAGAAGCATTCTCACTGACACTACGTTTTGGCACACCGTTGTATCAGTACTTGAAACTGTACGACTTCAATTAGGTATGTTCCAAAGAAGTCTCTTCTTCAAATGACAAAAATAACATCACGAATAAGTTCGAATAGGTCCAAACAACATCGCTACTTCCTTCTCTCTCCTTACGTGCGTGCAATGATACACGGTAGCAGTGCAAAGAACCTCTCAATCGGATTAAATCACCATTCTTCTTTTCATCAATTGTAATTCTCCTCGCCGAGGTCTTTATGCCATTCTGTAGCGAGAAGAGAGACTTATAAGAGTTGTAGTATACCACTCGAAGAAGAGGCTTAGTATACGATTATATTCTGCGCAGCAAAATGCAGATCTTCTTATAACGGACCTCCAACATGCACAGGGACTCATGTCACACGATAAGCGTTGCTAACTTTTTATTGGAATTGACAAAAAACCATCTTGACCCTTAAGTCTATCCACTCTCTGCTGCCACTACGGATGACCGACCGCAAAACCACATTTCTACCGTGCATCCGCGAAAAAAATATATCTACCTTTTGGTACACAATGTACAGTACATATGAAAACCGCTCTTTGCTTCGTGCAGACCGCAAATCACGTTTGGCACGGGCCACAACAGCTGTTTGGGCGCCGGTTTATTTGTGTCATATGCGACTTTGGCTGGTGCAAAACACGCAGACCGGGTGGGGCAGAAGTCCAGCACCGTCAGGATATAATTGTTATAAATAATAGCTTCATGGATAGTTGCTACTTCACCCATTCACTTGTATGACGTAAAAGAAGAGATAATATCTTCGGTGATACTTTCGGGAGCTGAAAGTTGTAGAAAGTCTTATTTGGTATCTGAAACAATTGTAATAAAGCAAGTAAGTGTCCTTAGCTGCAATTTTGGGACTGAGCACTGAGGTCGCTGGGTCGTGCAGCAAAGAGAGGGGGGGGGAGGTCGAGCTTCACCCTCTTCCCTGAGGTCATTTCAGTGGCATCCCGAAGTAGAGACCAGGAAACAGATGTCAGTCAGCAAATTAGTCGCATTAGCCAGCCCTCGGCAAACTGGAGTGAGATGATGATAGGTTGGAATTGCCTAAATTAGGTATTCCTCACGCAGGAAGTGCGACCGATGTCAAATTTGGCTGCTCAACGAGGATGGACAAGGCTACTTGCATACTGTTTTCTGCAGCCTTGCGACAGTACAAAGAAGAAGAGGCGTCACTACTCTAAGTAAGTTTTTCCTTACTTTCGGAACCATTGCTGCAATAAAAACACTCAGGAGATGCCGTATGGCTACGAAGAGTACATGCACACGTGCATTTTTTACAAGTAGAGTTGGCGCGTGCGTAATCGTAGCCGAGCGCGCGTCTTAAACGTTTATTCACGGATGGTAGCGTCGAGCTCTCCCCATTAAAACCTTGCTGGCCAAAGTGTGAGTAAAAAATGTATATTGTTGCATAACTATGAGGATTTGCAGCATGGCACAGTTTGATGTGCATTGTTATCATCGAATGACGGTTGCTTCTGCCATTGGTGTAGAGCAAGATGGATCTGACACAATATTTTCTTGAGTAGTGAGTCCGATATGCATCCAGCACCTTTAACCGTTCGATTTTTCCACGTACACTGAGAAGCATTTACGTTCGGGACGTCGCGCATGCGATGAGAGTGTCTTCCAGATTGCAATAGCTATTGCGCAAAGATCTTGGTAACATTCACACACAGACCATTGTTTGAGAGGAGGCTTTTAAGACGTCAAAATTTCAGCCTCACAGCATGATGACGCCAGTGTAAACTAAGATAGCATGATAACAACGAAGTGACTGCTTGCTTACAAACGTTTCACCACACGATGTAGCGTTGCCTGCTGAAGGTGTAGGCATTTTGGCAGATATTCAGCCTTTTGTCGTGAAAACGAGTTACAGGTTTTTTGGCGTGAGCAAGGAGAAAAATTGCCTGCTTCCGGCGGCTGCCGAGCAAGCCAAGATCCTTAGGAGAACAAAAGCGAGCGGCGAAGATGATTTGTACAAATTGCGAGTAAGGAAAAGAGGCGTTACTTAGCTAGGCCATATACTCGTATTTTGTCGGCACATTGGTTGTACCTGGGTCTCTCCGCGCTCGCACTCGAGTTAAATTCGCCTGTTAACGGCAACAGTTGTGGAAAAGGTATCAAACATCAAGGACGGATTAAAAGATGCCGTCGCAGAGCTGCTGGAGAACAATGTTGACGTCGCACTGAAAGCTCGTGGGTTCTTTTGCTTCAAGTATGAAGAGACAAACAGTATTAGCGATTGTCTTAGTCGAAGCAGCAGCCGCAGCAGCATCTCTAGGTAAGTACGTACAGTGGGGGCCACAAGTGAGCGTACAGCGGCGGGAAAGACGGAAAAGTTGATTTTTAGGGCCTTCTTTAGTTCTAAAATGTGACCTTTTTTTGTTAAAGGGGGT